>Ga0255772_10003264_pt1 | contig 15598 bp, 14 predicted proteins | sample 071ome_34_FD_179970 | JGI IMG/M metagenome (GOLD analysis project Ga0255772, IMG submission 179970) | Coastal salt marsh microbial communities from the Groves Creek Marsh, Skidaway Island, Georgia - 071411BT metaG (version 2) | ecosystem: Environmental > Aquatic > Marine > Intertidal zone >...
TGGTTTGTATCGAGATGCATCAGACAACTCAGAAAAGATACAGGGGTCAGAGCCATCATATCTTACGCTGATAGCGATTTTCATGGCGGCACAATTTATCGCGCTTGTAACTTTAAATATTGTGGGCTTACAGATGCTAAAAAAGATTTCTACTATTCAGACGGAACCAAGCATTCACGCGGCAAAATAAAAGGTGCTGAGGGAGAATGGAAAGACCGCTCCCGCAAGCACCGTTATGTTATGATGTTTGATAAGAAACTAAAGTTACTATGGTGAAGTATTTCTGGTATTTTCAGTAGCAACAACTTTCTTATTGATATATTGAGAAGATCTATCATATTTCATAATCCTTCTCATATCATTTAAGTATTGTTGTAGATAATCTGGTTTCAGAACAAAAATTTGTCTTTTTTCTTCATTTAATCTAACTTCGTATTCGTAGTTGGTAACACTACTAACAGGATTTAAGTTTGCAGTTGGTGTGCTTGGGTCTGGAATAGTAAAGTTTGAATCAACAACCTTACCTTTAGGAAGTATAAGTCTTCCAGAAGAATCTTTGACCTCAGTTGTTTCATATAATCTAATTCTATTCAGATCATCTCCATACTTGTTTTCAGCATACTTATAAATTTCATAGTCTGAAAGGGGCCATTGGTCCCTTACATTTACAATACCAGCAGAAGTTAAGACAACCCAATCATAACTTACATCACCATAAAGTTTTGCGGCAACTATTTCTGGTCTTTCTCCTTGAAGAATCTGATACTTATTAAAGATAGTAAAAACATTTTGTAAGTCATCACGAAGTTTGACTCTTCTAAAGATATTCTTTACTCTTACATATTCTGTAGAGGAAGTTCTATCTTTTAATGGGGACTGATAGAATAAGTCTGGTAGTTCTCTGAAATAACTCATTTTAGTAACCTACACTAAATGGATCTGTCTTATCATAATCTTCAGCATAAATTGGATTGAGTTCTTTAAATGCTAGACTCATTTGCATATGAGTTGGGCGTCCATCCCAGAATGTTGAATATGTATTAGAACCAGTGTAGTTGACCTGCATGTCAACTAGAGCCATCGGTAAGAAAGAGTTCAAAATCGGATGTTTTTTACTACCCTTCATATAAGTTAGTTGGAAGATATGTGGTGCTCCGATAAAGACTCCAGCAACTGCACTGTTTCCACTTGCATTTCTAGTAGCACTCATTCTTTTCTTGAGTGTTCTAATGATAAGAATAACTTCTATTGCTTCTTTTTGATTTCTTGGGAAGAAGTCAAAGTTAAACTGGAAGTTTCTCAGTCCAACACCATCAAACAGAAGTTCTAGGTTTGGGTTGAATACTTGACCAGTTGCCCTTGAGATCAACTGGTTAGCACTTACATTACCACCCAATTGTCCAATAGCAGTAGCAGAAATTGCATTCTGTATCGCTTTCAATGCCTGTGCATCTCCCCCAATAGATTTACCAGAAGCAGTTAGTGCATCTAGTGCTTTTTTTAAGGCTGATCCAGGACCATCTTCTTGGAATTGATTTCCGAAACTAATACCAAACGCTTCTGCTGGATTAAGTGTTCCTTCACCCCAACTGATTTGTGTAGTATCACTTATTTGCTCAGGTATTGGTAGGTAAATGGTGTGCTTTACATTTTTAAGAGTAGTATTTGATACTGCATCTGATACAGTTGGTAGTTGAAAATTTGCATCGACCGCAATTGGATTTGTTACATCAAGTTTATCATCTTCGGTAGTATTAAAATTTGAGTCTAGATCAATTGATGGTGGTGAAAATTCAGCAATTTCAATTCGTAGATAGTCCGAGTCGTTGTTTATTCTGGCGTATGGATATCTTAAAATCTTATCATCAGGACTAAGAGCACCTGTCCCAGACAAAGCTGATGATGCTTGTTGCATCGCTTCTGTCTGACCACTTGTTGAGAATGTCGGATTTGGAGATATTCCAGCTGGATCATTACTAAAGTATTCACCAGTAATAGCAGCGGGATTTGAATTTTGTTCCGAAGCCATCTATCTTGCTTTTTAGTTATTTAGACGGAAGTTGGCAAAAGGTATCATTTGTAAGTCTTTCACTTCCGATGGGTAGACCTCATACAACCCACCAGCAACTTCATTCCAAGTATATTGTCTGGTCTCACCCCAGTGGAAGTTCAGACCACGGAAACCCCACTGGAATACATCAGTTACTGCGACAAATGGATTTTGGTCATAGTTTAGTGATGCCGTCTTAGCATTATAAACAAAGATGTAAATCTTTCCTGCTTCAGGTATCTTAGGTCCTTCATTTAGAACTGCTAAGAGTTCTACCATAATATCATCAGGGTCTCTAATACCAATAATACTATTACTTATCCCACGGACTCGGTTTACGTTTGTATCTGTATCTGTGGGTCTTTTTGCCATTACTTGATACCTAATTCTTTCTCAGTAAAGACTCTGAACTCATAACCTCTATCAAGACACCATTCTTTTGCTGCTTCCCACTTTGCCTGATTTTTAGCATATTCATATGCCTCACGTAAGTAACCTTTAGTTTGTCTTTTTGGTTTTGCTGGGGGAGCAGTTTGGCGCAATGGTTTAATTTCAATAATATATTTTTTTATCCTTCCAGATGACTCTTGTACTTTGATATAGAAGTCTGGAAAATATCTGTGTGGTTTATTGTCTATTGGAGACTTATACCACACATACATTTCTTCACTTCCCCATTCCAAAATACTTTCAGTCAAGTCACAGTATCTCATAAATTTTCTTTCCCAGAGGGAACGATATACTATATTACTTGGATCACCTTTATATTTTTTCGGATTTGAAGGTTGGTATTTACCCTTATATGACATCTAAATAACTAATAATATAAAGAATCGTATAAGGTATTTAGAGTGGCAGCACCTACACCAAGAAGGATATCGGATTTCAAACCAGCGTTAACAAACCTGGCTCAGACAACTCATTATCAAGTTATCTTTGGTGGTCTTCCTCTACTTTTAAGTCAGCACCTAGCTGTTCGTAATGTCGATTATAGATTTATTTCTGAAACTTCAGGACTTCTTTGTTATTCTGCTTCCTTACCAGGAAGTTCTCTTGCTACTGCTAATATTAAGGGAAACTTTATGGGAATCGTTGAGAATATGGCTCACACAAGATTATTTACGGAGATAGGTCTTGAATTTTATGTTGATAAAGAATATAAAACACTCAAGTTTTTAGAACATTGGATGGAATTTATTTCCAATGGTTCTGTTCATGGACCTGGAAAAGCGTCTGATGATTATTTCTTTAGAATGGAATATCCATCAGATTACAAATCAAATCAAACAAAAATTATTAAATTTGATAGAGACCATAATAATCATATTGAATATACTTTTTGGGGTTTGTTCCCAAGAGACCTATCATCAACTACAATAAAGTATGAGGGTTCTGAGATATTGAAAGCATCTGTTCGTTTTAGTTATGACAGATATATTTGTGGTAGATCCGATAGTTACTCTGTTCATACAGGATCTGATAATAATAAACAATCTAATACACCACCACCCCAATCTAGTAGTAGCGAGGCACAATATGTTCCAGTATCATCTGGTGCTAATAGTGGTAGTGGTGTTGTGTATATTCCTTCCGGAATGACTTATGCTGAAGCACTTAATCAAGGCTTAGTCTACGATAGCCCTTACGGACCTGGATAAATATTCTTAACTGAACTTTTTGGGTTGTTATGCCTTTACCAAAAATCTCTACACCAACTTATGAGTTGGAACTACCTTCCAATGGAAAGAAAATTAAATATCGCCCCTTTCTTGTAAGAGAAGAAAAAATTCTTATCATCGCAATGGAAAGTGAGGATGATAAGCAAATTACCAACGCAGTTAAAGAAGTTATCTCTAACTGCATCTTAACTAGAAGTGTTAAGATTGAGCAACTATCTACATTTGATATTGAATATTTGTTCTTGAATATCAGAGGAAAGTCTGTTGGTGAGGAAGTAGAAGTTATCGTCACTTGTCCAGACGATGAGACCACTCAAGTTCCTGTGGTAATTAACTTGGATGATATTAAGGTTCAAACTGGAAAAGATCACAAAAGAGACATTGTACTAGATAATGATCTCATTTTGAGAATGAAATATCCATCAATGGAAGAGTTTATCAAGAATAACTTCAGTACAGAACAACTCAATATTGATAGCACATTTGATTTAATCTCTTCTTGTATTGAACAAGTTTATTCTGAAGAAGAGTCATGGTCAGCAGCGGATTGTTCTAAGAAAGAACTGAAAGAGTTTCTTGAGCAGTTGAGTTCAAAGCAGTTCAAGGAGATTGAAACTTTCTTTGAGACAATGCCTAAGTTGACTCATAGTATTAAGGTACTAAATCCAAATACAAAAGTTGAAAATGATATTGTCTTGGAGGGACTAAACGCTTTTTTCGCATAGGTATGGCTCATGAAGATCTTGAGTCATACTTTAAGATAAATTTTGCCTTGATGCAACATCATAAATACTCATTGACTGAGTTAGAAAATATGATACCTTGGGAAAGAGAAGTTTATCTTACTTTCCTAAAACAATATATTGAGGAAGAAAATTTAAAACAACAGCAAGCTGAACTAAATGGCTGAGTTTTCATCGCCAATCGCAGGTGGTTTACTAAGAATAAGAAGATCTAGAGTTTCCTCTTTCTCTTTTCTAAATCGTCCCCAAGAGCAACAACCAAGGGAGGATTATAGGACTACTCTTGCGCTGCAGCAAAATAGACTTGCTTTTGATAATATCAATTCCTCACTGATAAATTTAAGTAATCAGGTTGCTGTCTTAAGTGCTTCATTAGACGGTATTGCTCAAAGAGTTAGAGAAGACTCGGCACTAGACCAGGCAAGAGAGGCACAAAAACAAAGACAAGAACAAATACTTGCAGAACAACAACTCAAAGAAGGTAAGGAGAGTGTTGTTGAACGTAAGATGCAATCTTCTCTTTTGAAGCCTATTAGAAAGGTTGGAGATAAAGCAAGATTTACCCTAGGTAGATTAGGGAACTTCTTTATGATTCTCCTAGCAGGTTTCCTAGGAAATATAGCACTATCTACAATTAGTGCTTTAATATCTGGTGATAAAGAACGACTTGAAGAACTGAAGCAAAAGTTCTTGAAGAATATTGGCGTTGTAACTGGTATATTCCTATTGTTTAGTGGTGGTCTAACCACTATACTTGGTTATATCACTAGAATAGGTGTTAAACTTGGTAGTTCTGTATTCAGGAACTTATTACTAAGACCAGTCAATGCACTGATAAATCTTGTAAAAGAAGGTGTAAAAGGGATAGCAAAAGGTTTAGGTTTAGCACCAAAGGCAGCGCCAAAAACACCACCAGCAAAAACACCACCAGCAAAACCAACAAGACCTTCAAAACCAACATCACCTGGAGGAACAACTAAACCTGGAACAACTAAACCTGGAACAACTAAACCTGGAACAACTAAACCTGGACCAGGAACTTTTAGATCCACTGCACTTTGGACTATGGCATTTGAATTTTTGCTTGGTTCAAGTGTCGGTGAAACAACTTCTTCTACCACCGGTGCCGCCACTGCCGCTAAAACAGCACAAATTCTTGGTAATGTTCTATTAGGTCCTAGGTTAAAAGCAATACAAGGACTTGTTACAGGTATTTCTGCTATCATTGGATCTCAAGTATTTAAAAAAATATACAGAGAAAGTGGTGTTGAGGAAAAAATTCCAGAACTAGGAACTTCAATTGATATATTTGGTGCCGCTTTTGATGGAAAACCACTTATTGATGTTCCAAAAATAAGACCGAAGAAACCCGAAGATGATAAACTTCAGTCTTATAAAAATCCAGATAATAATTCTGGTGGTGTAACTGTAATTAATAGTGAGTCAACTGCTAGTGCTGGTGGTGTTCAGAGAAATACAAACTTGGGCGCTGCTAATTATCTACCACAAATTCCAACTTCACAAGGTGATAATTTCTATCTGACCACCTCACAACTTGTCTACAATGCAGGGTTCGCATAAGTAAATGGCATACCGTTCTTCCATCAATGTAAAGAATATCAATAAGTCTCTATCTGGACTCAATAAGAGTCTTCTTAGGGCAAGAGATTCTGCTAGAAAAGTTGGGACAACAATAACTGAATCTACTAGAGACAAGAGAAAATCATTTTCTGCGAGTATAAAAGCGTTTAACTTTAGAAGAGAATCGGCAAGAAGAAAAGAAAGAGAAGATATCGTAGAAGCATCATCCATTAGGGGTGCAATATCTAGATCAACTACTGTTGTTGCAAATAGCACAAGAGGTTTCTTGGGAAGAATACTTGATTTCCTTGGGACTTTGTTGGTTGGATGGGCTCTGACTAATCTGCCTGGTATTATTAAAGCAGCAGAGAAGTTGATTGAAAGGATGAAGAAATACTTTGAACTTCTCAATAATTTTAGAATAGGTCTTCAGAACTTCTTGATAAGTTTTGGGGACATGGTTGATGAAATTGCCTCTGGACTTGGTAGGTTTGATTTTCTTGCTATTAAGAGAGCAACGGAAAAAGGTATGGATAGAATGAAAGATGCCTTTGTTCAGATGAATAACTCTGTAGACTCTGTAGTTATGATGTTGAGACAAGATATTAATAAGTTACTTGGTCTAGATTTGTTCGATATACCTAAACCAGATGATGGTGGTGGCGATGGTGGCGATGGTGGTGATGGTGGTGGATCAGATCCTGGAGGAGGTTCAGCACAACTTCCAGATCCAAAATCTGCTGAGATGTATCGTATCGCTGCCGCACTTACCACAGAAGGTAATAGTGACCAGGGATATGCTGATATGCTACAGGTAGTTGCTAATAGAGTTGCTGCTCCTGGATATGGTAACAACTATACTGATGTTCTTGGTGCTCCTAAACAGTTTCAAGGTGTGTATACTAGAGGTAGTGCGGCATTTAAATCAATACGTTCTCTAGGAGAAGCATCTGCATGGTCTGGTCAAAGTGAAGCATCCTTGTTAAGGGTTATCAGTCTTATGACTGACCCTGCTAGACAAGCAAGTGCAGCAAAATTTGTTGGTGGTGCTCTAGAGTTTAGGGGTAGCCCAGCAACAGTTAGAGGTGTTAATAGTGATGAAGATCCAACAAATAATATTCAGGCAGATGCTAATGGAATAATTCCTGGTTCCGTCTGGCGTGGTACAGACCAAGATAACCAATTTATTACAAGTAATCCTCCAGGAGCAATCCCAGTTCCTATCAGATCTGGGGGTGCAGCACCACTCAATCTTCCCAAAGCTAGACAAACAAAACCTTCAGATCCCCAAAAAGTTAGTAACTATACGATGAAAGATGCTTCTAAGGAGGGAGCATATGCTGGCGGAGACCCAGAAAAATCTCCAAGAATTGGGGATGTGATTAGTTCATCAAAACTAGAATATAATAATATGCTTGCTACTGCCTTACAAGAATCTAGACAAAAACCAAAGACAAATACTATTCTCATAAACAACAAAGTAGTAGAAACTAGAACTATTAGTGAACCTTCTTCTGGTGGTGGAAATATAGTTCTTGCTACTAGTAGTGTAAATAGTAGTGATAAAAGAAATAAGTACCTCTCTAGTGTGGGATAAATGGCTGCAAGAGACGCATCAATATACGAAGAAATTCTGATAGAGTCTGGAGATGGTAAAAGAACCATCGACATGAAACTTGGCGTGGTTGCTATTAGATATTTTGAGGATCTTTTCTCACCAACTATTGCAGTAGAAGTTACTGTAACTAACACTGGTGGTTCAATTAAAACTGAAGATGGGTCATTTCAATCAATATACAGTGGTCTTCCTCTTAGAGGTGGTGAAAGAGTATTTATAAAAATTGCCGGTAATAGTGATACTAATAAAGATGGTATTGACCTTCTCGATCAACCATTGTATGTTTCCAAGATTAACAATGTTATCAGAGAAGGGCAAAGAGAAACATTTGTATTGAAGTTGGTTTCAAGAGAGGCAATCACTAATGAAACTACCAGACTCTATAAAAAATATTCAAGGGCTCAAGTAACCGATCATATAAGCAATATTATAAAAGAGAGTTTACAGTCACAGAAAACATTAACATCTGATAATGCTAGTAATCAGTATGGTTTTATAGGAAATTTGAAGAGACCCTTTGATGTTCTAACCATGTTAGCATCAAAGACTGTCCCAGACACCGGTGTTCCTGGATATTTTTTCTATGAGACTATAGATGGATATAATTTCAGATCTATTGATAAGTTGATTATTGCTGGTAAGGCAAATCCAAAATATACATACTACCATCAGGAAGACCAAAATTACGAAAAGTCAACAGATAATAGAATACTGTCGTATTCTATCGATAGAAATAATGACTTATTAGAAAAACTGAGAATGGGAACCTATGCATCATTCTTTGCACAGTATGACCCATACCTTTGTGAGTTTTCTAAATCTGCTGAAGGTAAAAGAACAATAAATGATTTTGCAAAAAATGCAACCTTTCTTGGAGACCCTCCAGAAATTCCAAAACTATTTGGTTCTGGAAATTTTGATTTTGCTAACGTACCAAGCAGAGTTGTAACTTCTGTTCTTGATATTGGAAGTTTAGAAAAAGATGTTAGTTATGATATGGGAAATAACGCCAAATATTATCAAAGAGATGCTCTGTTTAGATATAATTACTTGTTTATGCAGACACTTACTATGACTGTACCTTTGAATTTATCTTTAAGGGCTGGAAGTGTTATCAAATGCAATTTCCTAAAAATCTCTTCAAATAATAAAGAATTTGACCGTGAGAATAGTGGTCTATATATGATAAAGGAACTATGCCATTATTTCGATGGTACACAATCTCTTACATCATTGAAGTTGCTTAGAGATACGTTTGGAGACGTTTAGTATTTAAATGGAAAATCTTAAAACAAACTTTTTGGGTAGAGATGGATTTGTATGGTGGATAGGACAAATTCCTCCAGTAGAATCTTGGGGTTTTCAGGGTACTGGTGGTGGTTGGGGTGTAAGATATAAAGTTCGTATTATGGGGTATCACCCATATACTGAGGCAGAGTTGAGTAATGAGGACTTGCCCTGGGCACATGTGATGCTCCCACCCGGCAGTGGTACAGGTTCTGCAAATACATTTAAGAGTGTTCGTTTTAACCCTGGTGATACTGTAATTGGTTTCTTCCTGGATGGAGCAGATGGTCAACATCCAGTCATCATGGGTGCGTTTGCTAACTCAGTTGATGCTATAAAAGGTGGTGAACCACTACCATTCGCACCATTTTCTGGATATAATCAATATATTAAAGAACCATCATCATATTCTCTCAAAAAAAGTGAGTCTGGAGACCAAAATATTGCTACTGCTGAACCTCCAAGAGGTGTTAGTGTAACGGATGCTAAAGGTGCAGATCCAGCAAATCCAGCAGCAAGAAGAACTTCGGATGGAAAAGTAATAAGTCTACCATGTGGAACTGAAGGTGAAGATTCAAAGGGTAGTAAAGGCGTAATTACTAAAATTAAAATCGCCGTTGAAGGGTTTGTTGCTTTTATGCAAGATTTAAAAGCACAATTCGATGCAGGTCTTGAATATTACAGATATAAGATAAATGAAGAAATTGATGTTGTAACAAAGAAAATAACTGAGGTATCCACTAAACTTATTAGTGGTATGGTCACTAGTTTAATGAACACTATGACACCAATCCTCCAGCAGGGTCTTGATATGTTGTATTGGTCAGTATACAATCCAACTTTATTGGCAACTGGAAATCCAGCTATAGCTCATGCGGCTGGAGTTGCAGCACAAACTGCTATGGTTATACCTGTAAAAGTATTGCAAGATTTAATTGGTTGTATTGTAAACCAAATTATAGGTAAAGTAGCAGAGTTTGTAAAAGATATTCTGTCATCTATTGCTAACAATGTTATCAACTTTGTTGACTGTGTTGGAGACCAAACTGTTGGTGCAATTGTTAATGGTATTATCGATCTTATTGATAATGCGTTACTACCAGCAATAGAAGGAATCGCCAAAATCTTACAGTTCTTCGAGGACTTTAGTGTTGAAGGTTTGTTGAGAAGTGGTATTGATGCACTTCTAGGTGCACTTGGTCTTCAGTCTTGTAGTAAGGTAATAGAAAAAGACAAGTATGGTGCCTGTAAATACAGACTAGGATATGGTCCTGCATCTCAGGATGCACCAGACTTGGAAAAGATTATTGGAGACGCTAACACTGCTAACGCAATATCAACGGCAGCACAAGCTGCTGGTTTCCCACTAGATGGTGTTCAAGATATTGTTGGAGCATATGATATTATAAGTGGAACTATAAGTGATCCAGACTTTATTGGAGACCTTGGTTCTTGTTATGCAGGAATACCAGTAGTTTGTAATCCACCCACCGTTAATATTTTTGGTGGAGGTGGAACTGGAGCAGAAGCAGTTCCACTTTTTGGTGCTTTGTTTGATGATACAGCAAGTATTATTGATATTCAAGTAACAAACCCTGGAAGTGGGTATACATATCCACCATATGTAGAAGTTGTAGACAACTGTGAACAGGGATATGGTGCAGTTGCTAAAGCAGAGATTAATGAAAATGGGGAAGTGGAAAATATTTACATTGTATCAGAAGGGGAAAATTATCCAGTTCAAGAAACTACAGTACCACCATATATTGTTGATACTGTAACAATTATCAATCCAGGACAAGGATATGAGGTTGGAGATACTGCAAAAGATAATCAAGGAAATGAGTATGAACTTCAAATACAATTTGGTTCTATTGTAAAAGTTAATCCTGTAGAGTCTCCAATAAATAGAAAAGATGTAACCAACATTCCCGTAATTGAGGTCATTACTGATACTGGTTCTGGAGCAATACTTGTTGCTAAATTAGCGGAAAGACCACCACTTGATGATACGCAAGATGTTAAGAGTGTTATTGACTGTATTACTTAAATGAATAACCGTCCACCAGAAAATGTAAATTTCTACTTAAGGGAATGTATTTCTTACAACCCAAAAGTTAGGGTGGAAGTGTCTCACCCTATGTATGGATATTTGGGTGCTTCTAACTATTTTTTATATACAGTATCTGATAAACAATTGAAATCGTCAGTTGACTTCACAGAGGCTGGAAAAATCCTGATAAACAGTGATGAATCCATTGAAGTGGTTGCTGGAGAACTGTCTGATGATAAAAGTGAAAATATTTTAATTCATGCGAGACGTGGTAATATATCAATAACTGCAGACAGAACAGGAACTATTCGTATAAGTGGTCACCATGTCGTAATTGATTCTGATGGAGATCTTGAACTTGTAGCAGGAAATGATATGATTCTTGATGCATCTCACATTAAGATACAAGGACCCGTTATTGATCAGTCTGGAGTAGCAGGAAATGCGGTCCCTCCAGACCAAACACTTTTAGCTCAGGTATTTGAGGGTTCATTTGTTGGTTTTGAGGTAATACAAGATGCTCTAGGACTTGGTGTTGCTGATGTTCTTACAGAGATTATAGACTTCGTAGAATTGCCTGTATAGATTAAATAAATGTCAAATCATATCACAGTAACCGGAAAAGAAGCATATTTTAATGAGGACGCTAAGTTCTTCAAAGACGTATACATATACGGCACTCTTTACTATGATTTTGATTTTGATACTGATAACTTTGCTGTAGATAACTTAGTTGTCAATGGTCAAACATCACTTAATAATTTAAATGTAAGTGGATTTTCCACATTCTTAAATTTAGCAACATTCTCCACAGTATCAGTTGGTTCCACAGCAACTTTCCTGACTGATGTTAACATTGCTGGGACTCTGGATGTTGAAAATATTGATGTCGGTATAGCAACTGTTAGACAAAGATTTGAATTAACTAATGAAAATGGGACTAACTATTTGGTTGGTTTTGCTTCTGGTCCTCGTGCTGGAAGTGTTGGTATTGGTAGCACCTTACCAGAACAACTTCTTGATATCGGTAATTCTGTAAGAATCGTTGGTAATATTTTTGACTCCGTTAACTATCCCGGTGGTAATAGTGGATACTATCTATCACGTGATGCTAATGGTATCCGATGGGTTTTTGCTCCACCAAATGCAAATCAAGATGGTGTTTTCGTTCAGAATGAAGGTGTTAATGTTGGACTAGGTTCATTCACGACATTAAACTTTATTGGAACTAGAAGTGGTGGAGATGTCGTAAATGCTACCGTAAACGGCAGTGATCCTAATGTTGTCGATATTGATATTATAGACCACTGGACTAAGAATGGTGCCGGTATTCATACTACAGTTAATGTTGGTATCAATGTAATATCACCACAAAATTCTCTTGATGTTGGTGGTATTGCATTATTCAGAGATCAATTAAGGGTATCTGGTTTAGCAACGTTTACTCAACTGGTTAGAATAGATGCCCCATTGAGGGTTCATAATAATAATATTACAGGAACAGCGACAACAGCAGTGTATGCTCACCTTGCTGGAGTTTCTACATTCGCTAGACAAGCAGGTTTTGCTACAATATCTGGTATTGCGACATATGCACATCTTGCTGGTATTGCTACTTACGCTAAAACTGCTGGTATTGTTACATTTGCAAGAATCGCTGGTATTGCTACATTTGCTAGACAGGCTGGTTTTGCAACATTAGCAGGTATTGCTACGTTTGCTAGGCAGTCTGGTTTTGCTACGGAAGCAGGTTTCTCAACAAACGCTGGTAGAGCAGGTATTGCTACCTTCATTCAGACAACTCAAACTTTATCAAACCAAGATTATTTTATCCCATTTGTTGAAAACTCAACCAGTCAAGTAAGTGAAACTGTAAGAGTCGATAGTGGTATCAAGTATAACCCCGCTACAAATACAGTCACTGTTGGTGGTGGTCTCACTGTTGGTAGTGCTGCAACTGTCCACGGTGCTTTTAAGGTTGATGGTAATAGTGTTTTTGATGGTTCTATTAAACTCAACTCCACTCTTATTGATATCAACGGAGACACTGGAGTAAGTATTGCTAAGACAGATTATAGACTTGCTTCTGTTGGTTCTGGGGTATCCTGGAGACCTGCTGGTGTTGAAACAAAGAATATTCTATACGTCACCAAAGATGGCAATGATAACAACTCTGGTCTGCTTGAAGGTGATGCTAAGGCAACTATCGGTGGCGCTGCTGCTGTTGCTCAAGATGGAGACACCATCTATGTAAGACCTGGTACATATTTCGAGAATAATCCTATTGGACTAAGAACTGATGTTTCAGTATCTGGTCAGGATTTGAGATTGGTCACTGTTGTTCCTCTCAATCCAACACAAGACTTATTCCACGTAAGACGTGGTTGTCTTCTTGAAAACATGAACTTTGCTGGAACTAGTGTGGCGATTGCACATACCGGTGCGGCAATGGTTGCCTTCCCACCAACAGGAGCAGCGTCCCAAAATAGTGGTTATGTTGCTGCTGGTCCAGCGAATGAGGGACCAAGTGGTAGATGGAGATCTCCATATGTTCGCAACGTTACGAACTTCGCAACCAGTAGTATTGGTATGAAAGTTGACGGCAACCACGTAAATGCTGCTTTCTCTGGAACCAATAATCTTGGTCAAGATTTGAAGTGTATGGTTGTTGACTCATACACAAACTACAATCAGAATGGTATTGGTGTTTCTATTACTAATAAAGCATATGCACAATTAGTCTCAATTTTTACTATCAATACTGATATTGCTATTTTTGCAGGAAGTGGTGGACAGACTGACCTAACAAACTCAAACTCATCATTTGGTAATTATGGTTTATATGCTGATGGAACTAGTGCTGATGAGTTTACTGGTATTACAACTGGAGCAGCAGTTTCTGCTGAACAAGACACTTATTCTGTATTTGGTGTAAGGGACGAAGAATCAAATATAAGAAAACCATTTGACGGGCAAGGAGTTTTCTTCAAGATAAATCTTGATGACTATACTGATACTGGAACCAAGAGTGGTATTGTTACAGAACCACTAAGAACAATTAGATCAATTAAAGTTACTGATGGTGGTTCTGGATATATTGCAGCAGCACCACCAATCCTTACAGTCTCGTCACCATTTGGTCCTGAAGGTATTCTAGCAGAACTTTCTCCAAACGTTGGTACTGATGGATCTATCACTTCTGTTGATATTATTTCTAGTGGTAGAAATTTCCTCCCACCAGGTAGTGGTTCTAACCAACAAGACATTACAATTACTGTTTCTGGTTCTGGTGGAGCAATTCTTGAAGCAGTTACTGATCCTATTCTATATACAGTAAGTACTGCAACAGAACCAACAACAACCACAGGTATTACTACTGTTACATTTAACGAATTCGTACCTTACACAGTTGGTGCTGGTGTAAGTGTTTCATTTAGAAGACTTAGTAGAATCATTACTAGTTCCCATTCTTTTGAATATGTGGGTGCTGGTACAGACATAAATAGAGCAAACCCCTTCCAGGGTGGTGTACCTATTCCTGAAAATGAAGTTGTTGCTATAAACGGTGGGCAAGTTCCATTTACTAGCACCGACCAAAAAGGAAACTTTAGAATTGGGCAAGGACTAACTATTGACCAAACTACTTCAACTATTTCTGGAAGAGACTTTAACCGAGCGATACAAGCAAACTTAACACCACTGATACTTGCTTTGGGAGGATGATAAAATAAGATGGCAATCGCACCAGTCAATAAGTTTCTTACGGTTGCTGTTCCTGTGGCTCCAGGGGAACAGAAGATTTACGAGGTTCCCACTGGTACTTCCTCTATTTTACTTTACGCACAAGTATCTAATGTAGGAGTTGGAACCTATCCAACCACGACCCTGATACACAGAAGAGAAAGTAGAAGCACAGGAAATACTAGAGATATTAGAGTTATTAAGAATATAGAAGTTCCACCAAACGATGCCGCTATTCTGATTGATGGTCGTTTAGTTTTAGAAAAAACTGCATTAGTTCAAGACAGACTTTTTATTACTGGAACACAGACAGGTATTGTTACTATTACTAACGTTACCTATGATGAACCAACTGGTGTTTCGACTATCACAACACAGACAGAACATGGTTTCTCCGCTGGTTCTGAGATAACAATGTCTGGTATTGCCATGACTTGCCCATCAGGTTCTGGTATTACGACAACTATTTTCCCAAGTCCACAAAGATCTTATGTGGTGGATAGTATAGTTGATAGTGTTGGAACATCGAAGACATTTACAACTACCGTTGGAAGCGCCAATGGAATTTCTCATACATATGTAAGTGGCGGTCTTGTTGGACCACTTCAGATGGAATTCATCGGAAGTTTCCTAGAAAATAGTACTACTTGATAATAAATGGCTGATAATACAAGAAAACCAACACAAAGATATTTAAGTGGTAGAGTAAAGATTGTAAATAATGCTGGTCTTCATTCAGACCGCCACTTATACGTCCACCCAGGTGAGGTTGAGCCCAACTTGGGTTATGTTGGTGAGAAAACTTTACCAGTAGCAGATACTTACTACCAACTTGTTACCATCAAC
>Ga0255772_10003270_pt1 | contig 15578 bp, 10 predicted proteins | sample 071ome_34_FD_179970 | JGI IMG/M metagenome (GOLD analysis project Ga0255772, IMG submission 179970) | Coastal salt marsh microbial communities from the Groves Creek Marsh, Skidaway Island, Georgia - 071411BT metaG (version 2) | ecosystem: Environmental > Aquatic > Marine > Intertidal zone >...
AAAAGTTGCCGAAGGCGATGACATGGCCTATCTTGCAACCTGCAAATTCTAATCACATGAAGCGATTTTTTACCGCCTTTATTTTCCTAATGACCACCTTGGCTTGGGCACAGCCGCAAGCCGTTACTTGGTCTACTTCTTACGAGAACACTGATGAGCACACGATCATCACCGTTCATGCAGAAATTGCAGAAGGTTGGCACTTGTACAGCCAAAACCTAGACGAAGGCGGACCTATTCCGACCTCTTTTGTCCTCGAAGACGATTCTTCCTTCACCACGGTGGGAGGATGGGCCGAAGGTGAGCCTCATGTGGAGTTTGATCCAAATTTCGATATGGATCTCGCCTATTTCAGGGATGCCGCGGATTTCACCATCAAGCTCTTGCCGACTAAGAAAGAATTTACAGTTCAAGGAGAGCTAGAATTCATGGTGTGTAACGACGAAATGTGTTTACCGCCGACCTATGAAGATTTCTCGGTTCGCGTGACCAATGCACCCGTACCGTCCATCTGGAAAGGGTTAGGATCGACGTTCTGGCTCGGCTTCTTGGGCGGTTTCGCAGCGCTGATTATGCCTTGTATTTTTCCAATGATTCCACTGACGGTGAGCTTCTTCACCAAGCAGTCTAAAACTAAGGCCGAAGGAATTTTTAAAGCCTCAATATATGGACTGGGCATCATCGTGATTTACGTGGCTCTTGGACTTGCCGTGAGCGTCATTTTTGGATCTGATGCCTTGAACCAAATGGCTACGAACCCGTGGTTCAACTTGGCATTCTTTGCCCTTTTTGTCATTTTCGCCGCCAGCTTCTTTGGAGCCTTTGAAATCACCCTGCCGTCGAGCTGGGTAAATAAGGCGGATGATGCGTCCAACAAAGGCGGTATGCTCGGCATCTTCTTCATGGCATTCACCCTTAGCTTGGTGAGCTTTTCTTGTACGGGTCCAATTATCGGAACACTGCTTGTAGAAGCCGGACAAAAAGGTTCTTTACTGGGGCCTGCCGTAGGGATGTTTGGATTCTCATTGGCCTTGGCCATTCCATTTACCCTTTTTGCGGCTTTCCCAGGATGGTTGAACTCTTTGCCTTCATCAGGCGGTTGGTTGAACACCGTGAAAGTGACCCTCGGATTCTTGGAATTAGCGTTCGCTTTGAAATTCTTGTCTACGGCAGATTTGGTATGGCAAGCGCATTGGTTAGAACGTGAGCTATTCCTCGCCATTTGGGTAGCCATCGCCTTCATCACGGCCTTCTATTTGCTCGGTGCTTTCCGCATGCCGCTCGATAGTCCGGTAACCACGATTTCAGTACCTCGACTCAGTTTCGCAATGGTCTTTTTGATTTTAGGCTTCTATATGTTGCCAGGAATCTTCGGTGCCCCAGTGAAACTCATCTCAGGATTCCCACCGCCAGAGCATTATGCAGAAAGCAAAAGCGGTGCCTACGCGCAACCTGTGATCAATATGGTGGGCGCGGGTGAGTCTGCAGCCGTAGAGTTGGAGCATGGCGACCACTGTCCAAACGGCTTACCGTGTTTCAATGATTTTGATGCCGGTTTGGCCTATGCCAAGGAGGTAGGTAAGCCCATCATGATAGATTTCACTGGATGGGGATGTCAGAATTGTCGCAAGATGGAGGAAAACGTTTGGGTAGACGAGCGCGTGCACAAGAGATTGAGAGACGACGTAGTCCTCATTTCATTATATGTTGATGAGCGCACGGAGTTCCCTGAAGATGAGCAATACATCAGCGAAGTAACGGGGCGTAAAATCAAGAATATCGGCAATAAATGGAGCGAGTTTGAAGAAGTTAACTTTGGGGCGGTAAGCCAGCCTTTGTACGTTTTCCTGGGGCACGATGACCTCAAGCCGTTGATCGAAACAAGAGGCGCAGATCTCGATATCGAAGCCTATATCGAATGGATGGACCGCGGTATCTCAGCCTTCCAGAAATAAAATTGTAATCATAAATATCACGTCCGGACAGAACCTTCTGCTCCGGGCGTTGTTTTTAGGGGTGATGGATACCACCCTAGAAACCAGATATCGATTGCGCCACGAAGGTGAAGTGGTGGGCTATGCTCGTAAAATAGGTAGTCGTTCACATTTTTACAGCAAAGATCAGTTCTGGTGGTCCGGCGTGAAGATCGACCACAACAAAGTCGACGAGAGTGTAGGACTCTTTGATATTGACAAGCGAATGCTCTATGAGTGGGATATCGTTGAATATCGCCTCGAAGATAAACGTGATCGAATGGGTGCTTTTCTTTGGTCTTCTTCCCGCAAAGAATTTTGCATCGTTGACCTCGATGAGCCAGGCCTCGAAATCCCATTGGAGGTGGATGGCCTGCAGCTTTTCCAATCAAAAGACCTGCGCTTTCGCGCCTACCTTTTTCAAAACCCAGATTTAATGGTTGAGTTAGGCGTAGATGACGAATGATGGCTATTTTAGCCAATGATTCAAGCGATAACTGAAAGGATGAATACGAATTTTGTTGAAGAGCTGCGCTGGCGGGGTATGTTACATGATATCATGCCAGAAACTGAAGAATTATTGACCAAGGAAATGGTTAGTGGTTATATCGGTTTTGATCCCACAGCAGATTCTTTAGGGGTAGGTAATATGGTTCAAATTATGACCCTCGTGCACTTTCAGCGTGCAGGGCATAAACCTATCGCTTTGGTAGGAGGTGCAACCGGTATGGTAGGCGATCCCTCGGGGAAAAGTGCCGAGCGCAACCTTTTAGATTTAGATGCCCTCCAGCACAACTTGAATTGTCAAAAAGCACAGCTTGAGAAGTTCCTCAACTTTGATTGTGGGGACAACAGCGCCGAAATCGTCAACAACTACGATTGGTTTAAGGAGTTTGACTTCCTCGGCTTCATACGTGATGTTGGTAAGCACATGAGCGTGAACTACATGATGGCCAAAGACAGCGTTAAGAACAGATTGGAAACCGGTATGAGCTTTACGGAGTTCTCTTACCAGCTTATTCAAGGCTATGATTTCTACCACCTTTGGAAAAACAATGGTGTGAAGCTCCAAATGGGTGGCTCAGATCAATGGGGCAATATCACCACAGGTACGGAACTCATTCGTCGATTAGGCCGTGGCTCCGCGCATGCATTGACTACACCGTTGATTAAAAAGGCAGATGGAACCAAATTTGGAAAGTCCGAAGGCGGGAACGTTTGGTTGGATCCGAACCGTACCTCCCCGTACGCCTTCTACCAGTTTTGGTTGAACGCGGCGGATTCCGATGCCGAGAACTACATTAAAATCTTTAGCATCAAATCTCGAGAGGAAATCGAGGCTTTGATCGCAGAACACAATGAGGCTCCGCATCATCGTAAACTTCAGAAGGCCTTGGCAGAAGAGGTGACCGAGCGCGTGCACAGCAAAAAAGACCTCGAGAATGCTCAGGCGGCTTCACAGATCCTGTTTGGCAAGGCTACAGAAGAGCAGCTTCGCAAGCTCGATCGTGCTACGTTGGAGAGTGTTTTTGAAGGGGTACCACAGTTTGAATTGTCCTGTGCGGCGCTCGCAGGAGGCTTGGATATTGTTGAGGCCTTGGCAGAGCACACTGCGATCTTCCCTTCGAAAGGTGAAGCGCGCAAGATGGTGCAAGGCAATGGTGTGGCCATTAATAAGAGCAAGGTGGATTTGGACAAAACCCTATCCGAAGAGGATGTGGTTGCCGGCGGATTGATCATCGCGCAGAAAGGGAAGAAAAACTACTTCCTGATCTCCATCGTCGACTAAGTAAAAATTTCTTACCGCATAAAAAAGGCGCCCGCAGGGCGCCTTTTTTTATAAGGGTATATAGTTCAGGACGATGTCGTCAACTTCTTGCAGGAACCTGTCGTTCGGTCTTTGGAAGAAGTAGAACGTCCCATAATCTCTGTCTTCGGTGAGCTTGAGCTTGGGGTATTCGAAAAGTTCTCCTTTATTGATCAGGACATAAGGCATGCTACCGCGAAAGATGAACAGGGCTTGGAGTTCAGGTTTGCCCGGATTTCTTTGGTGATCTAGGAAGGCCCAAGCATCGTATTCGCCGAAAGACTTGTTTTCCCAACCGCTTTTCTTCAGTTCATTTTCCAAATTCTCCTTCATCGAGCCCACTCGCTTTTCAGAAAAGAATTGCTCCAGCATATATGTGGGGAAGCTTCGTCGCTCTATGTGGCGGCTGTTCAACGTACCTGAAAGCACCACTTCATAATAATTGGACTTGCGTCTTGCAGAACTCTCCCACAATGAATCTAAAGGATAGCTATCACGAACCTTGCCCAGGGTATCCAGTTTTTCTGAAAACAATGCCGCTTCAGCCATCACTCGCTTATCAATGACATTGACAAAATCTTCGTGCACCCAACAATGCAGGTGTACTTCATAGGTGCTGGTTCCGTTATCGTATGCCGCAATGCGTACGCTATCAACAAGGGTAAGGTGTCCCTCGTCTTTCGCTAAGTCGGCCGAGCGACGAATGAGTTGGCCGTGGGCCAACATGGTGCACCCTAAAAGGGCTAAAATCAGTTTCAATTTCATAGACTAATCATCAAATTACACCCGCGTATTTCGCTGTGGTCTAATCTTCCATAGACCTCAAATGTACCGTTTTCAAAGACTTGGCCCTGATCCGCCAACGCTAAAAATGCGCAGCTATCGACATTTGCTAAATCAATAACGTTTAAGGCACCCCGCGAGCCGTTCTGCTGAGGAGAGGAGAGGGGATCCGCAATATCACGCGTATACACCCGCATCCAATCTGGCGCAACAAATGCCCCAGAATCTTTCATATAGGCCTGGCTCATGAGCTCGGTCATTCCATATTCACTGTCGACGGCCGATGCGGGAAAAGCCCTACGCAGATAAGCATGTACTTCTGCGCGAATCATTTCCTTCTTGCGCCCCTTCATGCCGCCCGTTTCCATCACGCGTAACTCCGGAAAATCGAGGGGTTGATCGCCAAGAAAATCGGCAAAATCAAGCAAGGCAAAAGTTACCCCCAATAAAAGGGTAGGCTTTTTTTCAACGCCTAATTCCCTCAAGCGCTCCAACAATTCCGCGTGATTGTATAGGTAGAAGCCACTTCGTGCATCCCTCGATCGTTCAATCATTCCCTCCGCCATCATCACCAAGGACGATCCACTGCGCTCCAAATAGGAGGGCAGCAAAGCCAGGACGGTCCAATCTTCTATGGCCCCATATTGCCGCTCAAAGCCCTGAACATAGACACGTTCATAATGTGCTTTGGATTGGACGTGATGTAGCGAAGACGTGCCGCCGGTCGTGGTGCTCGAGGAGAAGGTGATTTCCGGGGTCCAATTCCCACAAACCACAGCGTGCCCTTTAAACAACTCCACCGGCAGAAATGGAATTTGGTCGATGCGATGGATGTTCGCGGAATCTCTGCCCAACAATTGGCAGAACTTGCCGTACACCGCATTGTGTTTCCGTTGCCAATGGAAAAGCTCGAGCGCTTCGGCTTCGAAATTTGCGGGTGTGATGTGGGAGATATTGGACATAAAAAAAACCGCACCCCTTAGGGCACGGTTCAAAATTAGGTATTGTCTTGTAGCTTACAACGAATAGCGGAAGCTCAATTTAAAGGTTCTTCCCGGTGCCCAAGTGCTGAAATATGGTGAGAAACTATTGTAGCTCACAAAAATTCGATCTCTAGTGTCGTCTAGAATATTACTCACGGCAAACCCTACTTGGTATTGACGCTCTTCACCGAAGTTCTTCATCAAGTTGAAATTCAAGCTGTGGAACGGTACCTCGAAAACATCAGGGTTGTCGGCTACACCAACGATGTAGAGTTTTTCCCCTTGTACATTGTAGAAAAGACCACCTTGCCATCCGTTAGTAGGATTGTTGTAGCTCAAGCCTGCATTAATCATATATGGGCTTTGTCCTTGCATAGGGCGTGTTTCACTAATTACCTCACCGTCTCGAGCAGAGGCCACACGAGCTGCATACTCCGAAGAATCGCGAGTTACCGCAGAATAAATACCGGAGAAGTTAGAATTGATCTCAAGGTGTTTCATACCAATGAAATCAAGGTTTTTTCGTACCTCAAATTCAACCCCTGCAACGGTGGCATTACCCACGTTTCTTGGTTGGAAGTTTGATGGTGCAGCAGCGGAATAGGCAACCAATTCAATCGGATTCTGGAAGTTTTTGAAGAAACCTGAAAGAGCGACTGTTTGCCCTCCGTCAAAGAATCGCTCGTAACGGAAGTCAAGATTGTTGATCGTGGTATTTACCAAATCTAGATTTCCTATGAAGGTTATTCCCGTAAGTACATCTTCAATCTGTGCAGCACTTTTCTCCTTGAATGATGGTCTCGCAACGGTACGGAATGCACCAAAACGAAGGTTGCTGTTTTCATTGACGCTGTATATAATTGACGCTGTAGGGAATAAGTTGAAGTTGTTCAAAACAGGTTCCCAACGGTAATTGATACCTGTTCCTGGAGCCGCTGCTTCTTGTTGGTCAACACCCGTGTAGAATTGGTCATAGCGCTCCATACGAAGTCCAACAACCATTTTAGTTAACGCATTCCAGCTGAACTCCTCATTTAAATAAGCGCTAAAGTTGCTTTGGATCCCTTGATACGCATTGTTTGCTTCATAGTTACCACTGTAATACATTCCTGCATCTGAGATGACATCCCAGGTGTAGTACTCTGAAAGCAGCTCATCTGCATTACCGGTTAATGGATCTAGATTTCCAAGAGACTTTGCACGCAATTGATATCGTAAGATCTCGTAATCACGGTATTTGATGGTGTAGCTTGCTCCATATTTGCGCTTCGCATCACGACCACGAATCTCATGCGTTTTGGTAAAATCAATTCTATTGGATAGGTTGAATTCGTTTAGATTACGCCAAATTCTTTTTGGGAATCCTGTTTCACCTGGTGCAATGGCAAAGGTGTTATCCTCTGTTCTGTATGAAGTTGAACGAATGTCCTTATCCGCGATACGACTGTATGTTGGCGCTATTCTCCAATCAATCTTCAAGGTATTGTCTTGTCTTGAACGCTGACCATTGAAAAGCATCGAAGTAATTGAGCGCTCAGAGTACTCGAGGTTGTCGCGCGCACCTACGAACGAATTCTCGATAGAAGATGTCTCGATGAATTGACCCGCACGACTTTCGCCATTTTGAAGGTGCATTACATTGAATCTAAATTTATCGTCCGCATCTTTAACGGAGTATCCATAGAGTCCGCTCATCAAGATGTTGCTCACCGCCAAAGACCCTCTTTGCGTACGGTCCGCAAGCAAATTGTATTCATCTGGCTGATTGCCTTTGCGGTAGAAGTTTTGCTCGTAAAGTCGAGATGTGTCGCCATTAACCGCTCCATAGTAATCGGTATTCGCTTTGTAAGAAAACGAACCGTTGTACCCTACAGTTTTGCCATTGTCTTTTTTAATCTGATTACCACCACTTATACCCAATGAGCCATTTAAGGGCATCGTCTTGGTTTGAGCAGAAAGTACTGGTTTGAAGCTTTCTGTTAGTTCCGTAGTGATGGGATCATCTAAAGCTGGATTTGGTATTCCGTCGTAGATGTAATTATTCGGCAATGGGTTGTTTCTGTACCCGGCATCAAAGCCTAAGAAATCTGTCGCCGATCCTTGGTACCCGAGTCCTTGTACCAAGTGCATGCCTGGTGTGTAGCCTAAAGACGAGCTAATATTCAAAGTCTTTTCCGTTGGGAAGTCGACCAATTCGATGTTTACCAACCCCCCAGAGAAGTCTGCGGGTAAATCTGCAGTAAGTGTTTTTAGGACTACTATGTTTTGAAGAATATTGGTTGGGAAGATGTCCATCTGCAATGAATTGCGATCAGGGTCAAGACCGGGAATATCCATGCTCATCAGTTGCGTTTTGGTGTAACGATCACCTAGGCCGCGTACGAATACATATTTCCCTCCTTGAATACTGACTCCTGGTACACGTGTGACGGCTGCGGCCGCGTTTCCATCGCCAATACGTTTAAAGTTTTGGGCGGAGATACCATCCATAACTGTGGCCGATTTCTTTTTTACATCCAACAATGCACTTTCTGTATTACGCATGGCAGATGCTGTGACAGTTACCGTCATCAATTCATTGGTAGTCGGCTTTAATCGTATATTTTCAAAGGCAACCACTTTGCCCGCTTCAACCGTAACATCAGGAATTACTAAGGTGGCGAGTCCTAAAAAGCTAACTTCAAGACTATAAGTCCCAGGGGCTAATTGGATCTCGAAATTCCCGTCAAAATCAGTAAAAGCAACTGCTCCCGCGCTTGGGATCTGAGCATTTGCGTAGAAAAGGGCTTCACTTGTTTCATCTTCATAAACAGTTCCGCGTATGATACCATTCTGTGCAAAGATTGCTGACGAAAATACAAGTGTTAAAAAGAAAAATAGTCGTTTCATTTACCTGCGGTTATTCAAGGTGCAAAGACAACAAAAAGGCCCGAGACGGGTGTCTCGGGCCAATTAATCTTTGGTTAACTTTATGTTAAGTCCCTATAGGGCTTATAGTGCACCTTTTTGTGACGCGTACGTCCAAGCAAATACGGATTCATCTGCTCCAACAGTAGCTGTCGTAGTAGCTGTTGCGAATGTAGATGGATTCCAAGTCATACCTGAACCACTCTTATCTAGGAATACATCATCAACTGTAGTTCCTGCAGAGTATGCGCTTAGGTCGATTTCGATAGAAGAGAAGTTCAACAAGCTGTTCGTGTAGTTGTAAGCACCACCAGTCTCGTCAATTTCCCAATCACCACCGTCAGTAAATCCTTCGATCCACAAGTACTCAACTGTACCCATTGCTGAATCACGGAAATCTGCAATCTCAGCGGTCATACCGTAAAGCGATCCGTTTTTAGCAGTAAAGCCAGCACCGGTAGAACCTTCAGGACCGTCTACTTCCATACCGTGGTCAGAATCTGCGCCAGCAATGTAAACGAAGTTGTCAATCGTTCCAGAGTAAGCTTGGTCGATATCGTAAGCATCATCACCTTGTGCCCAAACAACCAAGTTAGTTGCATCTACAGAGCCACCGAAGAACTCGATACCATCATCTACGTTACCTACAACCTCAATGTGATTAACAGTTGTTCCTGAACCAACTCCACCAAGAGTCAATCCATTGATTTCGTTACCCTCACCTAGAAGAGTACCACCGTGACGGATCGAAATGTATTCCAAGATACCTGAGTTGTCCATATCGTCTGAACCGCCGTAGAAACCGTACGTTTCGTTAGCTGGAATACCCTCGATACGTGATGGTACAGCATCAGCTGAGATGTTTGCGTTACCAAGAACGATAAGACCACCCCATAGACCTGCATCAGTTTCGTCTAGGTTAGTTCCCATTGTTTGACCCATTTCGATGTTGTCAAATACAGAAGTCATGATGATAGGAGCGAATGCAGTACCCTTCGCTTCGATGTAACCGCCTTGAGCTACAATAAGAGCAGATGCGTAAGCACCTTGACCAGAGTTGGCTTTAATGATAGTACCTGGCTCAATGATCAAAGTATCACCAGCATCAACTACTACACGACCTTGTAATTCGTAGATACGAGCTGAAGACCAAGTTTCTTTGCCACCAATAGCTCCTGATTTTACAATTGTTGATGGTGCATTGAAAGGACCAGCAAAATCATCGTGGTTACCATTTTTTGCTGTAAGCGTCCAAGCAAAGTCGGAAGCGTTAGCTCCAACTGTTGGTTCAATAACAACTGATCCAGGTAGACCGTTTACAAAGGCACCTTGGCCTGATTTGTCAAGGAAGATAGAGATAGCTGACATGTTACCAGCATTCAAGTGTGATGTATTGATTTCAACATTCACGAAGTTCAACATACCATTAGAGTAGTTGTAAGAAGTCGTTGAATCGTCCAATTCGAAATCAGAAGATTCAGAGAATCCAAAGAAGAATACGTTCTCAACGTTACCCATTGCACCGTCGCGGAAGTCAGCGTATTCGCCATTACCACCTAGTAAGGTTCCGTTTTTCAAAGTGAACATTCCAGTAGCTGTTCCTTCTGGACCATCTATCTCTAGACCGTGGTCAGAGTCGTCACCTGCGACGTATACAAAGTTGTCGATTGTACCAGAATATGCTTGGTCGATATCAAATGCATCATCACCTTGTGCAGTAACACTTACGTTTGTTGCATTTACAGTACCACCGAAGAATTCAACACCATCATCCAATGTTGCGAATACTTCGATATTGTTCACAGTCGTACCAGAACCAACACCACCGAAAGTGATACCGTTGATCTCATTACCGTCACCGATAAGCGTACCACCGTGACGAACACTCACATAAGAAAGTGTACCTGAGTTGTCAGTAGCATCAGTACCTCCATAAACTGCCCATGGCTCGTTTGCCGGAAGACCTTCGATTAATGCCTCTGTTGCATCAGCAGAGATAGGCGCGCTACCCAAAACGATCAAACCTCCCCAAAGACCTTTATCAGTCTCGTCAAGGTTCGAACCGTTGCGTTGCCCTACATTGATGTTATCTAATACAGAAGTCATTACGATTGGGCTTTCTGCAGTACCTTGAGCATTCAACATACCACCTTTACCTACAATCAGACATGAAGCATTTGCTCCATCACCTTCTTTACCTTTAATGATAGTACCAGCTTCGATGGTCAAAATTGCACCATCACCTACTACTACGCGGCCGTTCAATATGTAAATAGAATCGGCAGACCAAGTTTCGCTTGTTGCGATTACACCGGCTTTTGGAACCTCAATTGAAGGGTCTACCGGATTTGGATCAGTTCCACCCCCGCCACAAGAAGCAAGTATACTAGCAGCTGCAGCAAAAGCGAATAGTTTGTTGAATTTCATCGTTTGTCGTTTTGTTTGTTTGAGACATTGCAAATGAAGGGGACTATTGTAAACTGAACCTTAACTCCGTGTCAACTTTGGTGGCGCAATCGCCCCAAGGGCTTTAAGAGTTTGTTACATGGATATTGGCTTAAGGTTAAGTTTTTTATTGATGTTCTATGGTTTGAATAGTTTTACATCTTTGCCGTAAATTGTGTCATATGGATAACTCGATCATAAAAATCCTTTTAGTAGATGATGAGCCAGATATTCTGGACTTCGTTAGTTACAATCTGAAAGCAGAAGGTTATAAAGTAAGTACTGCTTCAAGCGGTAAGGCAGGAGTAGCTAAGGCTAAAGAATTAAAGCCTGATTTGATTTTGTTAGATGTAATGATGCCCGAAATGGATGGCATTGAAGCATGCGATCAGATTCGAAAGTTGCCGGGTTTAGAAAACACAGTAATTGCGTTTTTAACAGCTAGAGGTGAGGATTACAGCCAAGTGGCAGGCTTTGAGGCAGGTGCTGATGATTACATCACTAAACCCGTAAAGCCAAAAGTGTTGACTTCTCGACTTAAGGCATTGCTTCGCAGAAGACCAGCCCCAGAGCAAACAGTTCCGGGAAGGATGGAGTTTCCTGATATGATCATTGATCCTGAGCGCTATCATGTAGAGATATCAGGGAACGTCATCGAACTACCGAGGAAGGAATTTGAATTGCTCAGCCTCTTGGCATCGAAACCTGGAAAAGTCTTTACTCGTGAAGAAATCATGGACAGGATATGGGGAACGGTAGTTATCGTAGGAGGTAGAACTATAGATGTACATATCCGTAAGCTCAGAGAAAAAATTGGCGATGATCGCATCAAGACGGTGAAAGGCGTAGGATATAAATTCGAAACAATCGATTGATGCGAGGAAATCGCATGCTTTTACTCTCCCTAATTATGGGAGCGATGGTAACCGGATTAGCCATTATTTTTGAATGGTTACTTCATTACACGGAGGATTTAAGTGTCCCTGAGTGGTTGTTGTGGCTATTCTTCTTTGTCATTACCATAACCTCCTTTTATTACGCCACTTATTTTATACTCATCGGTCGAATTAGAGGTATTCAACAAAAAATTCAAAAACAAGGACTGATAAATCCGAATATCAAGCCGAGCAGTGCAGGGAATCTTGCAGATTTAGAGAAAAAACTTCAAGAGTGGAGTGAAAAACAAAGTGCACTCGTTGAAGAAATGAAGGGTAGGGAACAATTCCGACGAGAGTATATCGGAAATGTCAGTCACGAACTCAAGACGCCTATTTTCAATATCCAAGGATATATTTACACCTTACTTGACGGTGCTTTAAAAGACGAAAAAGTCGCCAAAAAGTTCTTGAAGCGTGCGGCGAAATCTGTGGAGCGTATGACCCAGCTTGTGAAAGACATGGATGTCCTTACCAAGGTGGAGAGTGGGGAGTATGATGTCCAATTGCGTCCTGTTAATGTTCGAAACCTTTTGGATGATGCATTGGAGGAAATAGAGAACCTCGCCAGCAAGCGTCAGTCGAAAATCAAGGTCAATTTTTTTATAGAAGAAAGTGTGCAAGTCCTTTGCGATGCAGCACGGTTAGAGCAAGTTCTTGATAATTTATTGGTGAACTCCATAAAGTACAGTGCTGAAGGTTCATTGGTGATTGTCACAGTTTCTAGTCTAAAAGATAAGGTCGAATTCAAGATTAAAGATCATGGTTTCGGAATTTCCGAAGAAGATCTCCCACACATCTTTGAGCGATTCTACAGAGTAGATAAGGCTCGTTCAAGAGATGCAGGTGGAACGGGCTTAGGTTTGTCTATTGTCAAGCATATCATTGAGCGCCACGGTGAGACTATCAAAGTGGAATCTACGGAGGGCGTGGGGACCGAATTCACCTTCACTTTGAAGCGCATCTAAGCGCGTTAAAATTCGTTTAAAACTTATCGGCAAAGGAGCAAGTTGGCCATGGTATTGGCTAACTTTGGTTTAAACCTATTGTACCATGGATTGGAGCCCAGAATTAATGGAAAAATTGGCCGATTTGCGCAATAAAATTGAAGCAACCGGACAAGATTTTGAAACCTATGTGAACGGATGGCAGCGTGCTTCCTTTCAAAATTACTGGGACTACGTTCAGCTCGATACCTTGCTCAGTCTTCAACGTCCGGTGACGGATATAGCTGATGAGCCAATTTTCATTATTTACCACCAGATCACAGAACTGTATTTCAAGCTGGCACGCATCGAAATTGATGCCATCGCAGCCGGAGATTTGTCGGTGGAAGATTTTACCGAACGCCTTCACCGCATTAACCGATACTTCGGGGCTTTGCGAGGCAGCTTTGGCGTGATGGAAAAGGGCATGAAGAAAGACGAGTTTTTGGCTTTTCGCGATGCGTTGGCGCCGGCCTCTGGATTCCAGAGTGTGCAGTACCGCATCATAGAATTAGGTTGTGCTCCGTTGATCAATATTGTAGCTGAATCAAAGCGCGAAGCTTTGGCCGATGCCGCGATTGAAGATCAGATGGATGCCATTTATTGGAAGGACGGTGCGAAGGTGGAGGATACGGGCAAGCCTGCCTACACGGCCGTTCAGTTCATCGAAAAATATTGGGATGATTTGGTCTTTGCGGCCGAGTCCTATGAGCATTGTAATATCTGGGAACGCTTTATGGAACTGAAGCAGGCCGGATTATCTGATGCTGAGGTTGCGCAGCTGGAAGATGCGTTGCGATTATTGGATTTGAATGTCAATGTGAATTGGCCCCTACAACATTATAAAACTGCGGTCCGCTACTTGAGCAAGAAGCCAACCGATATTCCTGCGACTGGCGGTACGAATTGGCAGAAATACTTGCCGCCGCGCTTTCAACGTCGCATTTTCTATCCAGAATTATGGACGGAAAATCAGCGTGCAGAATGGGGAAAAAGCTGGGTAGAGGATGTACTAAAAGAAATTGAGCAAGGCTCATGAAATTAAAAAAACACGGGTGGATTGTATTGGCCGCCATTTTCATCGTCATCATATTGGGTGTGATATTTTCCGGAGATGAAAGTATTGAAATTATAGAAGAGCAAGAGGTTGTTGTTCAAGAGGAGCCTAAGTTTTATTTAACTCTACCGTCTGATACATTACGTTTCGAGGACCACACAATTACCTCTGGTGAAAGCTTCGGCGCATTATTAGGGAAGAGAGGAATTTCCACTACCCAGATTTACCAGATTGCTGCTGCTGTAGAGCCAGTGTTCAATGTGCGAAAGATCAGAGCTGGGGTAACCGTTAAGTTTGCTACTGGCGATAGTTCTCTCTTTCCATCATATTTCATATATCCTAAGAGTACTTACGAATACTACATTATATCGCTTCGCCCAGATTCCATTTATGCTGAAAAAGTGGAAAAAGAGCGGACCATAAAGAGGCGCCAAATTTCGGGTTCTATTGAGGATGCATTATATCTGTCTGTGGCTAATGCAGGTGGGACTAATGCTCTTGCTATGTCTCTAGTAGAGGTATACGCTTGGAGTATAGACTTCTTCCGTCTACAAAAGGGGGACGCATTCTCCGTCATATACGAAGAAGAATATGTAGATGATACTACTTATGTTGGTTTAAAACGTATCGTTGGGGCAAACCTGAATCATATGGGAAATGACTTTTATGCCTTTCCTTATGAAAACGAATTGGGCTTTAATGATTATTACGATGAACAGGGGCGAAGCTTACGTAAGACTTTTCTTCGCGCACCTCTAAATTTCACTCGAATTTCATCACGCTACAGTGGGAGAAGATTCCATCCTGTCCAAAAGCGCTGGAAAGCCCATTTAGGCACGGATTATGCCGCGCCAACAGGCACGCCTATTATGAGCACGGCAGATGGGGTAATAATCGCGGCTACATACACTTCAGCCAATGGGAATTACGTGAAAGTCCGTCACAATAGTACCTATACCACCCAATACTTGCACATGAGTAAGATTAAATCTGGTATCAGCAATGGTGTAAAAGTGAAACAAGGAGATGTAATAGGATATGTTGGTTCCACAGGGCTTGCAACTGGGCCACATGTTTGTTACCGCTTTTGGGTCAATGGTAAACAGGTAGATCCATACAAGCAAAAGCTTCCTGATGCCCAGCCTTTAGAAGCTGAACGTATGGATGCTTTCAAAACTTACATGACTGAGCTGAAGAAAGAACTTGATGCGCTCTAAGTCGTAGCGAATGCTTCTGCTCCTCCTTCGCATTAGCCGATCACAATATTGATAATCCTTCCGGGTACGACAATCATTTTACGGACCTGCTTATCGCCAATATGTTCTGCGGTACGCTCGTCGGCCATCACAGTTTTCTCGATATCTTCTTTGCTCATGTCGAGCGGCAATTCTAATTGGAAACGAACCTTCCCATTAAAAGAAACAGGGTAGTTCTTGCTGCTCTCTACCAGGTAGCTCTCATTGTGCGCTGGATACTCAGTATGCGTCACTGAACCTTCGCCGCCGAGTTTTTCCCAAAGCTCTTCTGCGAGGTGCGGCGCGAAAGGTGAAATGAGTCTAACAAGGGGTTCCAGTACCTCGCGGTTATTGGCCTTCAAATCCGTCAATTCATTGGTCGCAATCATAAAGGCGCTGACCGAAGTATTGAAACTGAAGTTCTCAATGTCTTCGTTGACCTTTTTAATACACGTGTGGGCCGCCTT
>Ga0255772_10003271_pt1 | contig 15572 bp, 21 predicted proteins | sample 071ome_34_FD_179970 | JGI IMG/M metagenome (GOLD analysis project Ga0255772, IMG submission 179970) | Coastal salt marsh microbial communities from the Groves Creek Marsh, Skidaway Island, Georgia - 071411BT metaG (version 2) | ecosystem: Environmental > Aquatic > Marine > Intertidal zone >...
AACTTGCTTACTGCCCATGTTGCCATTTTTGTATCTTTGAACCAGAATAAAAATGCGGCACCAAATAAAGAGCCAGCTATTGCTGTGTATATCCACAGTCTATCAGCTGCCATTCTTTCTATCATTTCCCACATAATAACCCCTTTTGTATTACTATGTGTATTTATTAGAAATTACAGTTTACTTCGCCCTTAGGCACGACTGCGTCTTGTATAGATTTTGCTTGGGGATTTGGCTCAATGCCAGGTTTTAAGGTGCAAGTAGAATTGTGTCCGCAACTACTCAGTGTCAGCAGTATCAGTATCAGGCTTAACTGCTTCTTCATAGTACACAATGATTTCTTTTTGCTGTTCAATATATCTACGTAATTCAGCAAAATTTAGTGATAGGTTTTCATAGTCTTTAACGCTAATTGCAATCCAAGCAGTTTTGCCGTTCTTAGAATAAAACTCTTCTTTAAACTCTTCGAAGTTATCTTCGTTAACCACATAGATTTTTACCCTGTTCATTTGCACACCTTTAGGGTGAGGAACAATAGGTACGGTAGTTTTTACTGTATTAGTTACTACTTGTATTTGCGGTTCCGGAGTCAGTAGACTGCAACTCGCCAGTAGGGGTATTGCTAGTAATAGACTCCAAGTCTTTCCAAAGTTCATCCGTTGCACCTTGCATTCTTGGTTCAATTAAACCTGGCTTCTTAGTTGCCAAGTGTGTTAAATTATGACGCTGTAGAGTAGCACGAAGTTCATCTCCGTACTGCTCTGCTTTTTGTAAGTCATTTTGTAGTTTACCGTTTAGTTCACCTAGTCTTACTGTTTCTTCTTGAACAAGTTTTAAACTTGCTTCACTAGTTTGAACAGCAACTTCCATACGTGCTACATTAGCTCTAGCAGTTTCTAAATCGCTTTGTAGCTTTTTAATCCATAAAAATCCACCGCCTGCTGTAGCAAGTATTACAAGTACCATAGCAATTCTAATTGAACTAAACATTGTAAAATTATTTATCCTAATAATTCACCAAGTGTAGCAGGTCCGGCAATACCATCTGCGACCAGTCCGTTGGCCGCTTGCCATTCTTTTAGGGCACGTTCTGTACCTGGGCCAAAGTCGCCATCTGCGCCAATACCTAATGCTTCTTGCATTATTTTAACACCTTCGCCTTTAGCACCTCTGCGTAGTACACCAATTTCATCTAAGTCAAATGATTCATCTTCATCATCCTCATCTGTTTGATGATTTTCTACCACTGCACCTAGTGCTTTTAATGCTTCTTCCCAGTGATGAATGCGATCTTCAAGACCAATATAACCACCGTTAATACGCTTAGTAAGAGTTTTAATATCTCCTGCATCTGCATAGCGATTAAGTTTATTTTTATTCCAGTACCAAATTGCACTCATTAATGCAACTTCTTTATCTTCTGATACCTGGTCTGGATTGTCAACTGCGTCTACACCCATATCTGCACTAAATGCAGAATAGTTTGCTTTACCAGTTAACTGAATAGGCCCACGACCGCGGTAACGCCAACCGTCGCCACTGTCAGTATCGCCATTATCCATCCTGCCAGCATATACGATGTTAGCAATTTTTTCAGGTTGTCTGGCGTACTCATTTGCGTCTCTGCCGGCTCTGACAAAATACTTTCCAAAGACTGCGTCCAACGCTTTTGCGCTATAGTTAAGATTTTCACTGAATGTCCTCCATCCACCACTTTCATGACCACACTGCGCTACAAAAGCGGCAATTCGTTGCGGTGTGTTAATTTCGTACTTGGGGAATACTTCGTTCATTGCATCGACCCATCCGTCAGGGTCTTTACAGCGAGGAAATAACCCGCTAAATTGTTCTGCTGTTAGCATAATTTAGATCCTTTTTACTACTAGGGCCTTGCCCTGATTTTCGAAGACTAATTTGTCTCCATACTTACTTATGTTGTAATCGCCGACGTATTTGGTTAAAAAGAGTATTTCTGGATAACTTTCCATCAAATCAAACTTACCATCAATATTTTCTATAACATCTATACTATCGCCAAAATCAATAAATTCGAAAAATAAAGGTTCTGCGTATTTCTTTTTGATTGTTAATCTATTCTCGTGTAGAGATATATCGTCTACAAAACTATTTGTAAAGAATTCTTTGTAATTTTCCATGCGTGTCTCAGTTACTTTAACACCGTAGTTTGAAGGGTCAGTAGGAACAAATTCTTTTAATGCATCTATACTTAAATCTTGTGAACGCCAATTTTTATAATATCTAAATTTAAAATCTTCTCTACCAGTTAGCTTTGAAACACCATCCATTATTTCCATGATATATTCTGGAACTCGTTTGTTTCTTTCCATCTCTACAAACACTCGATATCTTCCGTCCTTTTGCTCACCTGCTGTAACATCTGCATCAAGTATAAACTCGTAGCCTCTCTCTAAGAATCCGCCTAAGTCATTAGCGGCATCTTTATCTGCAACAGAAAAACTAAGTGTTACTATATTTTCATCATCTCCCATTTTTGATTGATATGAATCTATTTCAAAAATATAGTCTACTAGATCTACTAAATCTTTTTCTCTTAATGCCATTATACATCACCCCCTGGTGCTGGAGCCGGACTTGGAGCTGGAGCCGGTGCCGGAGGAGGTGCAGGTGCCGCTAGTGCATCTGCTGGTTGTGCCTGTCCTGGTACACCTTCTTCTTTTGGTACTTCAAAGTCTACATCTTGCTGTTCTTTGTAGCCTGTGTAAATATCTAGTACTAAACTCTTAGGCATTCTAATTTCTACAATCCATACAGGGTGTCTATCAAGTTTGCCTTTCTTTGTTCCCATACGCATGTCATCTGGACTACGTATCTTTCTAGGTTTAACCACAAAAGTTTTTTCATACTTAACTTTACAATCGTAGTCTAATAATCTTTTGCCTCCCATCGGATCAGGCATTTTATCTCTTGGCCACATAAATTTACAACTTACCCAATGCTTACCTATCTTAGGCCCGTCAGCAAGTTCTCCGTCTTCCCAGTTCTTGTAAACATAAAGATCTAGTTCATCTATAACTCTTTCAAAATCTTTTAGTACTGTGAAGGCAGTATTAGAGTCGTAAATTTTTTCTAAGTTTGATATGATGTCGCCTACGTCATGCATGTTTTTTAATCCTTGAATATCCTACACACTTATTTATCGTAGTTATGAGATAACTTACAAGTTTTTATCTAAATCGAAATGGTAAATAATTTTGTAGGGCAAGTGTGTTCTACACACAAACTACCCTGCAATATTCCATAACTCATAGGAGGACTGAATGGGTGCAAAAAGAAAGGCTTTAAAGCGTTCAAATCAAAACTACAATAATGTAGTTGACCTTAATCTTCACAAAAAGAAAAAATTTGTTGAAATACTTCCAAGAAATAAACATCAAGAACAATATGTACTAAGACTACTAGACGAAACCAAAGATATAGTATTTGGAATCGGCCCTGCAGGAACAGGTAAAACACTGTTAGCAGTACAGGTAGCAGTAAAAATGTTTAAAGAAGGAAGGGTTGATAAAATAATTGTTACTAGACCAGCAGTATCAGTTGATGAAGATTTGGGATTTTTACCAGGAACATTAGAACAAAAAATGGCTCCTTGGACAAGACCTATATTTGATGTACTACGTGAGTATTTCAATGCTAGAGAAATCGAAAGTATGATTGAAGAAGGCATAATTGAAATTGCTCCACTAGCATATATGCGAGGTAGAACATTTAAAAACAGTTTTATCTTAGCAGATGAAATGCAAAATGCAACACAAAATCAAATGAAAATGTTACTGACACGTTTAGGCGAAGGATCTATGATGGCTGTTACAGGCGACTTAGCACAAGCAGACAGGCTCAAAGATAACGGTTTAATCAACTTTACTAAACTGTTAGAAACAAGTAATTCGACCCATTTGGACATAGTCCACTTTGCACAGGGAGATATAGAAAGACATGAAGCCGTTAAGGAGGTGTTACAAGTTTACGGCGACGAATAGTTAGACTTTAACTACTTCAATATCAGATTTAACTAAAAACTCAATGCCCTGTGTACTACGATAATCATTCTTGTAGTACACAGCGGCAATTCCACTTTGATAGATTAGTTTAGCACAATCTATACAGGGTGCGTGTGTAATAAAAATAGTCGCCCCTTCACCACTTTCGGGCGACTTTGCTAGTTTAGCGATTGCGTTAGACTCGGCGTGTAATACCTCTGGCTTAGATTTTAGTTCGTATTTTGCATCGCTTACTCTATTACCGTAATCAACTAATACTTCTTCTTCACAACAATTATCCCAGCCAGTAGGCATACCATTGTATCCAATACTAATAATACGATCATCCTTTACAACAATCGCACCTACATTCAAACGCTTTGCTGAACTTAGTTGTGCAAAACGTTCTGCAACGTCCATATATGCTTCTACAAACTTAGGTTTCACTTACAAGTTCCTTTGCTAAAGGAAAGATTTCTGCAATAACTTTAGCACAGGCGTGTGCAATTTCCATATGCTCTTTTTGTGTACCATTAGCACCACGCAATTCGATGTAATGAATCCAGCTACGCAAACTACCATTCATATATAACGTTGTCTTAGTTATACCTTCTGGCAATAGTTTACGTGCTTGCTCTTTTGCAATACCCATTTTAATAGCACGATCATATTCTTTTTTAGCAAGATGTGCTATACGCATCTGAGCATGTAACCAATCAGTTTGTAGTTGCTTGTCTTCTACCTCAATAGAATTTTGTCTATTCTTTTCGTCTTGAAGTCTTGCTTCACTATAGATAAACATGTCGCCTTGATCTTCAGGCTTAGCATATCTTTGACTAAATTCCTGAAAAGCAAAACTACGATGGCGTACAATTTGATGTGCAATATCACGTGTAGTTACAATTTCCATACATGCATTAACCATTTCCAACGGCGACCAATGTGCATGTTTAATCAAATACTTTACAAGTTTCTCACTTGTTTCTGTATTCATTTGATTACTAGGGTTAGATACTCTAGCACAATAAGCAACTAGGTCAAGCAAGTCATTATTGCTCATACCTTCTTGCACAAATTCTTCAGTTGGCTTTGTATAACTAACTAGTCTGACGTTCATTCTACTTCCTTTACTTCTATAAATTGCTCGTACTTGTTAGGAACTCCGTCCCATTGTTCCGCATCTGTTGGAACTTTGCTATCATCTTTCTCTGTGATGTTAGGCCATTTATTACTATAAACCTGATTTATTGAAAACCATTTTTGTCGTTCATCGTCAGGTAACGATTCTTCAACAACTATAGCATCCACAGGACACTCTGGTTCACATACGCCGCAATCAATACATTCATCAGGATTAATTACCAACATATCTTCGCCTTCATAGAAGCAGTCTACAGGACAAACTTCTACGCAATCCATATGTTTACATTTTATACAGTTATCAACTACTAAGTAAGACATTTTTACCTCTCATAATAAAAGTTAGTATTTGCGCTTACGACAATCCTATCCTCTTTACCTGCATAAGGTGCCGCGTCATGCGGTATCCACCCCGGAAATAGTATTAAATCTCCTTCAGTCGGAGGCTTAGTATATGAATAGTGTTGCTCAAACCACTCAGCGCCATCATCTTTAGTACCTTGGTGTGTGTTAAAATTAAACCAAGTATTAGTACCATTCATACTATCTAGATCACATTCGCTAGATTGAGCATAAAAAATTGCACCCCAACTTGTTCCAGGATGAACGTGTGTAAGGTGATATCCTTTGTCATTTGTAATATGGTACCAGCTTTCTCTAATTGTACAAGACATTGGACGTTTAGGTTGCCAATATCCTGTGCTAGGAAATCCTTGTGTAACTAAATGCGACAAAGACTGCTCAAAGAATTTTTTTAATTTATGAATTGCAGGATTGTCTATATTTAGAAAATTAAAATCACTTTCTTTCAAATTAGATTTCAAATGTGTAGCAACACCGCTGTCTACGTCACGTTTTTGTTTTTCAGCTTCTTTATAAATTGTATCTACAAGTTGATTTTTATCTTGTTTGTAATTTTCATACTTATAGTGAAAAACGAATGTAGGCCAAAGTATGTTATATGTGTCAAACTGTGCAATATTCACTATAGTCTCGCTAATCTTATCAGTGTTGCCGCAAGATTAATTTCAGGATCTACAACTAATGTATGATCTACCATACCTTGCTTAATAATTAGCACTGCTTGGTCTGGATCTTTAAATAATTCGATGTTGTCATACATCCAACGATAGACTTCTTCCATTTCCTCTGGACGAATAGCACCACATAGTAATTTACGTGCTTCTTGAATCTTGCCTGCCTTAAACAGTTCGACCATATCAAGTTTCCAATCGCTTTCGCCTGTGTCACCTTCATTGGGTTTGTTTAGCACACCATCAACTGAATTCATTTGTACAGTGTTGATACATTTTCTTAAATCTGGGTAGGTTGCTTTGACATACGTGTCCAATGTATCAAGGTCCGGGTTAACTCCCTCCGTAATAAGTATTTCCGCGACTCTCGCAGTAAACTCTGTCTGGTCGATTTTGGCAATATGGAAACCTTGGCACCTGCTGTGAATAGCTGGTATAATACGGTTTGGATAGTTACACGTGAGTATAAAACGTGCAGTTGTATGATATTCTTCCATAACACCGCGCAATGCCGCTTGTGCGTTTGGAGATAAGTAATCAGCCTCATCTAGTAGTACCACTTTAAAGTCGCCAAATGGAATCATTTGTACGAAGTTTACAATTTTATCACGAACATCATCTACTGAGTTTGTTCGTGATGCGTTAATTTCTAATATGTCTAGATCATTTACTTCAAGCTCGTTAAATAGTAACTTAGCAAGAGTAGTTTTACCAATCCCAGCATTGCCACTAAAAAGCAAGTGCGGAATAGTTTTATCTTTGATCCAAGTTTTAACTTGTTGTTTTTGTGCGTCATCTCTAAATACATATCCATCTACCGTCTTAGGACGATACTTTTCTACCCATAATTCTTTCAACGTGTTACTCCTAGTTCTTTATATGCCATTTGTATTGCCTTTGATTGATAGTATGCATCTGCCAGTGCATTGTGCAAATCGTTTTGGATCTTCTTGCGAGGATCTTCCTTACATACACTAAACAGTGTGCGACTATCACGTACTTGCCAGAAGTTGTATGGAATAGGTTTGCCTAAACTACGATACATGTCTTCAATAATTGTGTAGTCAAAGCCATAACCTTGCCCCCATAGTACATCTACACCAACAACAAACTTATTAATTTTACTTAGTGCTTCTTCTACAGTAATAGCACCTTTTTGGTCAAACGCTTCTTCCATAATCTTTGGATCTTGTTTGCTCCACCATTCAATAGTATCATCACTTGCTGTACGACCCAATTGATCTTGGTCATCGATAGAAATTTTAAAATACAACTCGTTGTAAGGCTCTGAATTGTCAAACGGATTAAATTTTACAGCGCCTAAACTTAGTACTGTAGACTGCGGCCGTGTGTCAATTGTTTCTAAATCTATTGTTGCATGTATAGCCAAAAGAAAACTCCTATCAATTTATACATGTATTATAACGTAAAAACTGATAGGAGTCAAGTATTATTTTTTAGGAATTGTCCAAAGATTAATTGGAGGTAATACTAGTTCTGGCCAATGAAAGGTGCTAGTTCTGGTGCTTTCCAGCCTTCCGGCTTCAATACCTTGCCATCTTCGCGTTTGAGTACTTTGCCTGTGTCTGGATCGATCTTCGCAAAGTTTGTGTCCATTACTTCTTTCCATGCACCTTCTCCGTCAAATCCACCTGCTCTGATAGCACCCATAGTAACAACAAGAATATCGATAAGTGCATCTAGTTGTTCTACACGATCGTTGTCTTCTACTGCATCTGCAAGTTCATGAAACTCTTCTTCAATAAGACCGAGATACATTTTGTAGTTTGCTTCATTAGGCTCTTGATCACACGCCGAGCCAAAGCGTTCAATATCTTTAAATGGGTTTGTCATTATTGCCTCTTATACTGGTTGATTCATAAATGAAGTAGGATCAATTGTTGCGTGTTCCCCGTCAGCATATTCATTGCCTATTATTACATCAGCTGGTTTTTCATCTGAATAGGCAAGGATACTTTCAGTTTCAACCATACGAACTTCAATTTGACCATCTTCATCAGTTTCAATATTCATTCCACGTGTCCAGCGACCGTGTTCTACAAGGATCCATTGTCCTACTTCATAAGGATCTTTATTTTTTGGGCCTTTTGAATATACCTTACCCCAACGAGGATAAACACCGCGTGTTGTTCCGTCGTCGTTATTAATAATCAAACCGCTTGCAGTTTTTTGCTCACCAAAGTACATATCGGTAACAAGCACTCTGTCGCCAATTGCTCTTGGTTTGCCTTTGATAGAATTAATGTTAATTGCCATTAGTCACCTTTTTTAACAAAATTGCCTTCGTCGTCTTCTACCCATTCGTCGTCTGAAGTTTCTACTACGACTGGATCTTTCTTTGCTGTAGTTTTTGTTGTTTTAACTTCTGGTTCTACCCAATCTTCAGTTAAATCCTTATTTGCAGATCTTTTTACTGCCGTTTCTACCGGTCTTGGTCCATCAGTATTGTAGTACTCTTTAACTACATCTTCTCTTTTCTTGATAATTCTTCCACCTGCACCTAGCTCATCACCACGTGCATTTACTTTAGCATTGCCAACGGCTGGAGTAAGTTCGTTGCGTTGGCGTAGCAAATCCATATCTATGGTTTTACCTTGCATTGTTTTATAGACTTTTCGTCCTGTTTGTTTCATAGCCATATTGACTCTCCTAAAATTATATATGTACTTATCTCAAGAACTCACGCCAGTCTAGGTCAAACTGGATTGAATTAATACGGTGTACTCCAATCAAATATAGCACATAACTTGCTACACTAGATCCACGTCCTACACCCCATACAATACCATTCTCACGCATGAAGTCTACAAGATAGATCATATACTGTAGCAAAGGCATCATACCTCTGCCTTCAAACTCTGCAAGTTCTTCTGCACATCTAGCAGTTTCTTCTTGTGAGTTACATTTTGTTAGAATGTAGTTATGTACATTTAGCTTCTTGTATTTGTCAGGCATAAACCATTCACTTTGACATACACCGTCAAAAGTCTTTTGATCTACATCTAATGGGATATATTTCTGTAGCTTGTCAAAGCCTTGCTCTTCCATTGCTGTATTAAACTTATCTATATCGTCGTTTTTATCGCATAAAACCACATGGACTTTATCCGCATGACCTGAATAAATCATGTCAATAAGGTCGCGATTAGAAAATCTGGGTATACCTAGTTCGTCTGTTTTCATTAGCATTAATGTATATTAACTGATATTAATCAAATTGTCAAGAGAATCATCGCCATTTTCTTGCATTTGACTTTGTTTTGCACGGCGTGATAATGCTTCTTCTTTATACATATTCAGCATTGTAGCAATTTGTGTTTGTAATTGGGGATTGCGAGCTTGCCAATATTTTCTGCCAAGCTCTGATATTTTTTGATCTAAATCTGTGTCTGATAATTTATCTAAACTATCTACTAACGGATTAAACATTATGAAGTAAATTGACCTATATAGTGTGCATAAACTACAGTGCCTGCACTATCGGTCCAAAAATCAACAACTTTAGGCTGTGTTTCTGATGTTACTTCAAATGGTGCAGGAAAATTTGTATCATATCTAATAGTACCGCCACCAGTAGTAGACCATGTAATAGGTGTAGTATTACTGCCATCCCCGGTCACTATTAATCTAATTTTTCCTAATTTACCGCTAGTAGGCCAATCAGCTAGAGAAAGTGTAATACTATCTGAACCAGTTACACCTACTGTTTGGTAACTACCGTTAGTAAAGCTCAAGTTTTGACTGTTTGTAATACTTGAAGAGATATAAACTTCTTCTGTAGTTTGAATAAAATTGGCTCTACTAATATCATTATTATTGAAATCGGTATTTTCATTTGTTTTTGCAGTGTTAGTCTGCAAATCTGTAATTTCAGATTTTGCAAAATCTAAATTATCTTTTATGTTTGTAAAGTTATCACGAAATCCCTGTGAGTCATTATCAACTCCAGGCACTGGATATGCTTCATCTAAACCTGCTGTATCTATTTGGCTAGCCATTTTCTTTTATCTCCAATGTATTTATCATATATTATATTCATAATTTGCAAATACGAAGTACTTAGGCTCACCTACTCCTGTAGTACTATCTATTTCAAATCTATCTATGTCCAGTTCAAACTGTCTAAAGTCAAAGTTACTAAAATTAATAGCCGCCTTTACAGTTTCTGATGTTCCTGGTTTGCAATACACTAGAGGAATAGCTAGTGTATAACCTAATTCTTGTATACTACCTTCCTGTGATGTTCGCATCCATAAAGGTAAAAAGTTACGTTCAGTTCTACCTAAATCACGTAATTTATTCCTAATGTTGCTTTCGTTACTTATGTATCTAGTATTACTATTAGGGTCACTTACTTTTATTGCAGTGCTATCTGCTCTAATTGTATTTTCAGGAACAGGACGTATGTTTATATTGGTTGTGCTACCTCGTGTAAATGTAACATTGCTACCAGGTCCTGGACCACCATTTCTTGTTTCAACATAAACATCGCTACCGAATACCCATTGTATAACTCCATTTGATCGTGTAGTAACTTCAATAAAGTTGTCAAAGTACTTTACATTATCTGCGTTATATCTTAGTGCAATAGGTAATTGTGATCTAGTTAAAATATCGTAATAAGGATCATCAGGTGTAGTTCTTACGCTATTTACAAGAATCTTTTCATTGTTTTTTATTGTAATTTTGCTTGCAACTTTTCCGTCTTTTTCATAAGGATCTTTTACTTCTAAATAAACAACTTCGTACACAATGTCATCAGTTCCGGGTGTTTTAGCAACTGCTGTTTTTAAATCGCTAATTTTAAAGTTTCTTCTTTTAGTAGTAGTTGCCATTGCCGCTACATATCTATTTGCAAGCACAGTTTCTATACCAGGATATAGCAATAATTTAATTTCTTTTTGTAATCCAAACCTAGGATCATTTGGTCTATAAATATATTCTGGAATAAAGATTTCAGGATTGCTTAACCATTCTTGGAAAGTTAGTCTTTGTGCTGATTTTAATAATGGTTTATAGTAAACATTACTATACAACTTGTCATCTGGATCAGATACTGTAATAGAAAATTCTCTAGTAATAGCACTAAACCCAAATTGGTCCTGTGCTTTAACTGTAAACTTAAATTCTCTATCTATTTTAGTATCATTATTGTCTAGTATTAATTGTCCATTATCAAATACTGTTAAGCCGGGATTATCACTTGTGCCAAAACTATTAATTTTACCTATTATTTCGCCATCAAAACTTAGATCTAGTCCGGGAGGTAATTTTCCAGATTCTAGTGTATAAATTAATGTTGCATCTGGAACTGTAGTTTCGGCTTTTACACTTAGAATACTTATGTAGTTACTAGGAATATCTCCTAAATCGGCATTTGTTAACCAATTTATTGTGCTTTCAACTTCGCCTAGTAATCTAACAACAAATGTTTTTTTACTTTCTGCAACTTCTGATGTGTTAGCAGTAAAACGAGTCGCTTTAACTGTAAATTTATATTCTCTAGTAACAGCTGGCTGATAAGGTACAACTCCTGCAATCTCACCCGAACTTATGTCAAGTGTTGTGCCTGGCGGTAATACACTATCACTACCGTCGTCATTTGTTTCTTCTAAACTGTATGATACGACACCAATAAGTGAATTAGGGTCTATTATATCTAAAAATAAAGTTATATAATTATTAGCCCTTCTTACACCTAAATCTCTTGGTGTCAACCAAATCGGTGTTCTTACAAATGTATTATCTGCGGTGAATACACCAGTTCCTACTTGCATTAATGTATTATCAGCACGTAAGAAATCATCTCCTACAACAAAAATTCTAAACTTGCGTTTTGCAATAGTGTCGCCGTCACTTACACTTACTTCAAACTCATAATATCTGTTTAATTTTTTTGGAACAAGAGTAGGTGTTTGTAAATCGTATCTAGTAACATCAAAGTAAAAACTATCAAAACCCTGCGAACTTCTAATACTAAAGTCATATGGATATTTGTCAAAATTGTTAACATCGTAATGACCGCTACCGGCAGCCTTTTGTAATGCCAACACAGGATCTACTACACCTATCAGTCTACCTTCTTCTGTAAGTGTTATACCTGGAGGCAGTTGTCCTCCATCATTGGCAATAAAGTATGTTAACTTTTGTCCCGAACTTGTATCAGTATCTCTAACTCTTAATTGAAAATCAACAGGCGCACTATCTAAAAGATAGTATGCGTCATTTGTACCAATAGGTAATAGATCGGGCTCAGTGATCCATTGAGGTTCGTCAGCCCCTTCTACATCAATAGAAAATGTTCTGTCTTCACTTTGATCGTTTAGAGTAGCCCTTAAAACAAATCTATATATAGTTGTTCTTGGAACTTCGAACGGAGTGCCTTCTAGAGCATCTCCATTTATACGCAACCCTTTGGGAAGTTCGCCGCTAATTAAGACAACAGTTGCGTTTGGATCAACCGGTAGGGCTACTGTAGTAGTAATTCTTTCTTGTAGTATTGCTAATTTTATGCCCGAACGTTTGGTCCATATTGCCATAATTTAAACTCCTCAATGTATTTATTGTAAATTAAGGAGCAACTGCGCCAAGGTCAATTTCTATGTCTAGATACTCCGAACCAACAAACCCACCTAAATCTACATCATTTGTAGAAATTAAGTAATCAATTATATTGTTTAAAACAGGCTGTGTTGCATCACCAAAATCCCAATAATCATCAAAGTAAGAATTTGCAAGTCTTACATCTACGCCATATACTAGACCTGACAATGGTCCTGTAAAGCTATTTGCAGTTATTAGTCCTGCATTTGCTATGTTGTTACCATTAGCTTCTAGATTTGCTGTAAGTGTAGGATTACTATCTCTAGCAACTATTCCACTTGATGCTAAATCTATAAAAAGATTACTTCCGCTTACCCTTGTATCAATTACTTCACCGCCATTTATACCTAAATAGTTTTGACTTGTAACTGTAATGTGTCCATTATCTGATACAACAAGGACTTCGTCTAGTCCACCTGCCGCATCTACAATTACCTGTGTTGTATTAGAAGTTAGTGTAACATTAGCTCCTGCAACAAGTGTTTTAAATTGCAGTGTGTTATTATCACGACCTGCGTAAACTGCCTCGCCATATGCTCCTACGTTTTCTGCTTCAATAGATGCAGAAGTAATACGAGTATCTAAATCTTGTAAACTACTGTTAACTTTTTGGAAGGCAACACGTAGATCATCACCTGTGCCATCATTCGGTATATCACCTATGTTAATTGTTTGTATTGCCATGCATCATCTCCATAATTAGTTGTATGTTATATCCTGTCCAGAAACCACTACCCAACCTGAACTAGTGTAAACTAACATTGCTGTTCCAAATGGACCAGCAAAAACAAAGTCAGTGTAAGGCATGCCAAATGTAGCAGGAGTAATAGTTGCTGTACCAGAACCGGTATTACCAACAATAATTTTTATTTGACCAGGCGTGCCGTTTGGTAGACTGTAAGTGTCAGTTCCTGTTGTTGTTATTGTTGTTGTTAAACTTTCTACGCCGATTGTACCAGGTCCTGTTATAGTATCAATATCACCTTTAATCGTGTCAATTGGTGCAAATAGTTTACCTTGTAAACTATCAACTATTAAGCTGGAATCGTCTGCAAAAACACTTCCTCTTAGATCTCCAGTTACTCCGCCCTTTGCATCTATAGCAGTTTCTACAGTACCGCCTATGCTTACATTGCCATTTACTGTTATATTACCTGTAAAGGTTGTATCAAATTGCAGTTCCATGGGTTCGCCGCCTGTTGTAGCAAGTGTTTCAGCATTTGCATTTAAACGTAGTAATCCTCCTAGTGTTATATCTCCGGAAGTTACAAGTAATGTTCCTTCTGAATCAATTTGATCGGTTGTAACTTTAGGCGTAAAAACTTCTTTGGTGATTCCGTCAATAACCAATGATGAATCATCGGCAAATACAGATCCTACTAAAACTCTTACAGGATTTTGTTCTAAGATAGCATTTACATCTGCATTAGTAGCATAGTCTTGATCATTAACAAATTCTGACACAAACACAGGACGACTTTGTATTTCAGTCCAGGTAACATTTGCGGGTCTCCACGCACCTGCATAAAATTTTAAGTATTTGTTTTCAACAGTGCCTGTAATTATTACGTCATTTAGTTGTGTGATATTGTAGTTACTTAAATCAACTGTATCAACATCTGCAGGCACCCATTGATTGTCTGCATCACTCCAAACTAATCCTTGTCCGTCTGTTGGTTGTGTTAATGAAACATCTGATATATTACTTAAATGTGTAGGTATAATAGGTTTGTTTGTTAAGTCTGTATAGTCTCCGGAAAATATAACCGGTCTATTATTTAGGTCGTTATAATTATTAGATATAGCGGCAGCACCTAGTGCATTACCGTTTATCTGTAACGTCCCAACATTAACAGTTCCTAGTGTTGTTATACCTGCAACATTAACTATATTACTTTGGCTTAGGTCTAAATTATCGCCCGCAGGCAATTCTTTAATTTTGTTACCATCGCTTGTGTCTATTATTAATGGAAAATGATCTGCCATGTTATACTCTTCCTACGACTATTTCAATTATTTCCTTGCCGTCTGTATCTTTAGACTCAAGGGCCTTACCTATTACTGTACCATATGTTGGATTGTTATTAACTACTGCATATCCTGGTATAGCACTGGTAACTAGTAAATCACCTTTTTGTACTTTACCTAGTACCTTACAAGGTACACGACCTTGTAATGCCACTGCTACAGGATTATCAGCTTCTAGTTCACTGTTCATCAAATATGCAGGATTAGTTGAAACAACACCTGCCACTCTGTGATCGAGTGTTCTATCAGTAACTGTTACTTCTTTGTCACCGCCGAATACTACAACTGTTCCTGGTTCGTATGCATCGTCTGCACTATAGTTTTCTGCTAAGTCAGCATATCTTGCAGTTTGAGCTGTACCTACAACTAAATCAATGTATGCTGTTTGCCAACGGTTACTGTTACCGCCTAGGTTACGTGTGCTATTACCGTCTGGTAACACGTTTGTACCTACTCTACCGTTAGTACCAAATTCTAATGAACCGTTAATAGTAAATGTGTCAGTACTTGCATTAGCAAATATAAAGTCACCATTTACAGTAAGATCTTTGTCCATTACAACATTTTCTTTTGCTGTAATAGTTGTACCATTTATAACAAGTGTTTCAGTGCCTCCGTTTACAAAAACAGTTGTATTCGCGCCTTCGCTTGTATAACCATGTCCGTCACCAAGGCCAATACCTGTAGTTTCACTTGATAGTTCATCTGCTTCTGTTATGCTTCTATA
>Ga0255772_10003276_pt1 | contig 15539 bp, 20 predicted proteins | sample 071ome_34_FD_179970 | JGI IMG/M metagenome (GOLD analysis project Ga0255772, IMG submission 179970) | Coastal salt marsh microbial communities from the Groves Creek Marsh, Skidaway Island, Georgia - 071411BT metaG (version 2) | ecosystem: Environmental > Aquatic > Marine > Intertidal zone >...
ATTGCTCTGTCCTTGCAGAAGATGCCATAAAGGCCGCAATTAAGGATTATGAGGTGAAGTGTAGTTGTAGCAATTAAATTTGCTCTACTTCTTTCCCATCTCTATAATTCTTTAGGTATTCAGCATAAAGACCTATTGAGTGATCTGAAAAGTTATCAATCTTACCCTGTTTCAGTCCACGCCACATACCACGCAATTTATCCTTAATTTTTTGCCATCCTGTTGACTTGCGAACGTTGCCCCATGTGTTTAGATAGTGTTCTTCTCCGTGATGCCTATAACCCATAACAGCAAGAGGAACCGTTGTAACAATGTCGTTATTGTTCACCCATCTATGATGCGTTATACCCAGACTATTAACATACGTCGGCCAACCTACTCTCGGTGATCCGTATGTGTAAAGTTCTTGTACAGGGGCTACATCTGGATATAAATGGCAACGGCTTGCCATAATAGTAGCCATAGCCGCTCCTAAACTATGTCCACAGAACCAAATCTGTTTACCCTTGTTCTTTTTATCTACTAGATCTTCTAAAACAGCAGGCCAAAGATCATCTACTTCTTTTTTAAATCCTTTGTGTACCCTTGATATTGTTTCAGCAATAACCGGCATTGCATTAAGATCTGCTTTTAGATCATTAAATTCTGTAGGTTCTGTACCTCTACAAGCAATTACAATATCTGTGTTATTTTGGAAACGATATGATTGAGCCCCATCTTTGTTATAAAATTCAATAGTTGAAAAGCCTAGTGGCCTTACTTGTCTGTGTGCTATTTTTTCATCGCTATAAGCAATTTGGCTTAATTCGGCGAATAATAATGATCTTTCCGCAAACGTAAGATCACTAATTGGTTTTTCTAGTTTATTTGTGTACATTTTACCCCCTGTCGCTTTCTAATATTTACCGCATTAAAGCCATAAATACGATGTAGGATCATAGATAGGAATTAAAATGAGACGACAGACAAAAAGTATATTACAGGAACTAAACGATCTTTCAGCCAAACCTAAAGCAGAAAATCTGGTTGACAGCCGTGCCGCTCATGTTATAGAATCAGCAATAAATGTAATTAATATGATCCGTGAGAATTTTGATGGTGATACTGCACAAGATTTAGAAAAACGTTTTATTAATAGTATTAAATCAGGTGATCCACAAAAATTTGCACGTGGAATAAAGAATTATAAAAAAGGTCAAGAATCTAATGTTGATTAATGAGTTTATAACTGAAGAAGCAACCAAAAACAAACACCTTGAACATGTTGAAGAAGAAATTCTTAACAGGGGTGCTGAGGGTGCTGAGTATGCAATGAATACCATGATGCGTTTTTCAGATATGCTTAAAGGACGAAGCAATAAAAAGTTAAGCGTATCAGTAAAATGGGATGGTGCACCTGCTGTGGTATGTGGTATTGATCCTGAAAGCAAGAAGTTTTTTGTTGCAACAAAGGGAGCATTTGCTAAGACTCCTAAACTTGCATTTACACAAGAAGACATTAGAACAATATTTCCAGACTATCTATGGGATAAACTAGGGCCATGTTTAGAACATTTACCTAAGTTAGGTATTAAAGGCATATTACAAGGCGACTTAATGTTTAATGAAGAAATGAAATCACAGGTTGAAATAGATGGACAAGAATATATTACATTTAAGCCAAACAATATCACTTATGCTTTTGCTATCGAGAGTGAAGTGGGTAAAAAAATCGCAAGGGCAAAACTAGGAATAGTTTTCCATACATCATATTCAGGTGAAACTATGGCAGATGCAACAGCACAATTTGGTGCTGATGTAAGCGGACTAAAGAAAAGTTCTGATGTATGGTTTGATGATGCAAACTTCAAAGATTTTACAGGCAATGTTCTACTTACTAAAGAAGAGCAATCCCAAGTGAAACAAGACTTGGCTGATGCTATGGGAGCCTATAAGGCAGTACCAAAGCAATTATTAAATGACATACAAACAAATAAAGACTTTGTGGTTTACTTTAAACGCACAATGAACGATTATATTAGAGCAAATAAACTACCAGGCGATCCTGATCAATTTTTAAATGATTTTATAGACACTTATAAAAATAAAGTACAAGATGAAATTGCAAAACTAAAAAATCAAGATCCAGAAAAACCAGCAGTAAAAAATAGAATGGCTAAAATTGAAAATCAAGTTAATCTAGTAAATGCAAATAGAAAAGGACTTGCCGCGGTAATTCAATTTATCAAAGAAATATCAAATTTAAAAATGTTATTTGTAAAAAAACTTAACAACATAGAATCAGTAGTACACTTTTATAAAGAACCAGACGGCTCATACACCGCGGCAAACCCTGAAGGCTATGTAGCAGTTGATCATGTAGGCAATGCTGTTAAGTTTGTTGATAGATTAGAATTCAGCAGAAGAAACTTTGCTCCTAAGGATTTTGGATAATGAGCAAATTTAAATTTTTAGACTATGTAACAGAAGGTAAAATGATTCGTAACTCAGACGGAGTTACACGAATGAGTTTTACAGATGCAAGTGACCTTGTGTTGCTATATTTTTTAGCATTACAAGTAATGCGTTATTATCCTGTATCAAGCAAATTTGTTAGATCATATGCATCAGAAACACTAAAATGGAACAACTGGGATTATTTTAGAAGCAGTGGTAATGATCTTTATTGTTTGTTAAACATTGTTAGCGGCGACAAAGAGATTATTAAAAAGATGAGAAATCCACTCAATGCATTAAAATTAAGAAACAAAACATCACTACCAGAACTAAATGTTAAAAGACTTTTACGTGCGATGGCTAACGGTGAAAGACCTAGTGCTGATGATAGCAGTTCATTAATGCGTTTGAATAACAGCCTTCAAAATGGAATGCAAAATTACAGCATGTTAAGAAGAAAGGTTGCTACATTTAACACACTATCATCTCAAGAAAAGAAAGATGTTGTTACAAAGATTGAACACGCATTAAAAGCAAGAGGCAGAAACGCAGATATCATTGACTATTATATTTTATTTGTTAGTGATTATGATCTAGAATCAAAACGTGTTAAGGATACAGAACCTAGCGTATCCATTAAAGATCCGTCAGGTGAAGTACAAGCGGATACAAAAGACATACAGATGCTAAGATTATTAGGTGTTCCTAACAAGGATCTGCCATTTGCCTATAAAGTGCTAAGTTTAACCAGCAGAGGATTACCTATTCCTAGTCGCTTTGCACAAGCATATAGACCTATTATGCAGATAGTAGATGACATAGTAAAAGCGGGTCCAGGCTATGTAAACCTATTAAAGCAGGTACATAATAGGGCCAAAAGAGCAAAAAATTAACTATTTCGCTCGGTTTTTCCAAAAAAGAATAAATACTTTTACGATGCCCATGGAGAGTGGGATCGCCATTAAGAGAACATAAAGGAGAACTAAAATGGCTGGAATATCAAAAGCAAACTCAGAACTATATACTAGAGGTGCGTTATTTTCAAATGACCAACTAGCAGTATATAAAATTACACCAACAACTGCATTAACTGCTGACTCAGAGTCAAGCAATGTTATCACTGAAGGAACTATCCGTGCAGTGGCTAACGAAGTAGGTGCGTACATGTTTGAAGCGGCTTCAGACGGTACTTACGCTGTTGTTGTTGTTGACAACCACGCACTTGACGCTACATCTGTAGACGCAAGAGTAACTGCTGTATTAGGTGAATCAGTAACGGTTGCTAAACAAACTACAACTATCGGTCTATAATTTATTATAGATTTAATAGTCTTAAAAGGGCGTCACTTTGTAGGCGCCCTTTTTTTATGACCGGTAAATATTATCATGAGAATAGTGATCAAAACATTAGTCGATGTGACAAAAACCGGAGTTCGCCGTAAAGAACAGGGTGATGCTGTAAAGTTAGCACAGCAGAGCAACTTTCAAACACTTCAACAGATTATTAATATTAGAAGTTTGATAGAAGAAAATGCCGACCCTAGCGTTGAAACTACAAAAGTAGACGGACAATTTGGTAGCAAATTTAAGGGTGAACACAAGGTATGGACATACGAATTTACCATTGACCGCCCTGAGGTATTCAACGATGGTACAGATCCTATTGGTCTTTTAAAAGAAGACTTTGAAAAAATCCCCGTTATTGGTGCTCTAACAGAAACCATTGAAAAACCATTGAGTTTTGTGGTTAATGACAAGAATAAAACCAATATTACCTTTGAGTTTTTTGATAAATAAAAATAGAAGGCACACATAATCATATATAATTTAGGCGTTGTAAATAGGCTCTTGTTTAGATAAACATGCCCGGAGCGGGTTTAACGGAGATAAAAAGATGGCAACTGCCTCAGATATAGAAAAAGAAAATTTAGAAGCACACGTTGAATTGTGTCAGCACAGATACGAGAACCTAGAATCTCGTTTAAAAAATGTTGAAAACAAGATTGAACATATCCACGAAGATATGGCTAAGTCACACTCATCTTTAATCAAAGTAATCATTGGTACATCAGGTACGGTGATAGCAGGACTGCTATCCACGCTCGTAGTTATTCTCATTAATATGAACTAAACTAAATACTAACATGTTGTTAGTAGAAATATTCGATACAATCGCCGAGAAACAAATTTGGGGACGAACAGGTAAAAAACTAGTTCGCAAATATCGTTGTGTGGGCGGAAAACGTGCAGGACGTATTGTTGCCAAACCACAACAATGTTTTGCGGCTCCAAACATCCAAGCAAAAATGCGTATGAAGTTCTTACGCAAAAAACAAGGTGCTAGAATGATGCGTAAAGCAATGAGAACAAAACGCACAAATCCTGCATCTAGAGCATTGAAGACGTTGAACAGACGATGAAAGCATTAGAGTTTATAACAGAAGCACAAGCAAAATACATTTTTGGTCGCGGAGGCGGCAAAGGTGGAACACACAAAGGAAAAGTTACTAGAAAGTTTCGTTGTGCCAGTGGTCCACGTAAAGGTCGTATCGTTGCAAAGATGTCAACTTGTCATGCTCCTATAGATACAAAAGCAAAAGCAAGGATGACGGTTACCAGAGCAAGAGCCCCTAAAAAAGCGGCTTGGCACGCTAAAATAACTAAAAAAAGTTCAGGAATTAGCCAAGCAGTTCGTAGAAAGAATCAAGCGATGATTAAAGGAAAAAGAAGATAGCATAATGCGTATTAATGATTTTGACACCAAGCATGATGAATTTAAAAAAGTAATTTTAAATCATGATCTTACCGAACAACAATTAGACGAAATTCTTCCGTTGGTTGGTATAGCCGCCGGTGCGTTAGCAAGAGGTGCCGCCATGGCAGGTGGTGCGGCTCTTAGGGGAGTAGGACGAGCGGCCGCTTCTGGCGTTGGTGCATTAGCAAGAGGAGCAAGTAATGCCGCGGCGGGTGTAGCAAGAGGAGCAAGTAAACTTTCATCTAAACTTGGACAAGCAGGACAAACAATTGGTAAACAAGCAGTTCGCAAAGGACAGCAATCAGTCGGCAATGCACTAAAACAAAAATTTAAACAGGCGGTGGCAGGTTCCGGTTCTGGAGGTGGTGGATCACAAGGTACGCAAGGTACACAAGGTACAACACAACAGCAACAACAAGCAAATACTCCAATGGATCCAAATGCTTCTGTGGAAGTATCAGTAGGTTCGGAGTTTGAACTACCAGATCCTACAAATCCTAGAAAAACTATACCACACGTTGTTAAAAAGGTAGGCACACAGGATATCGAGTTGGAACCAAAACAAAAGAAACCTGGCATTCCTACAAACGTTAAGTTTGCCAAAAAAGACATAACAGGCTAAAAGGTCTTGCATAAACACTATATTAGTGTTATAATAATCAAATGAAACCCGATGTAAAAAAACTAGTCGATCTCTTCGCAGATACAGCGACTCGCGTAAAACTCGAACTTAAAGCAAAAGGGTTCGTGTTGCCTGTTGCCCATAATGGGGGCATCAAGTTTAAACATCTATGGCTCAAACGTAATGATTACGGATTATATGATATCCGTAACCTACACAATCCAAAAATAGTATATCATAAAGACGTAGGTGCCCATAAACTAGCAATGGCTATTGTAATATATGATGGTTTTAGGGTTAAATTTAACCTAACTGAAATACAAAAACTCGATAATTTATACCTCCATCACGCAAATAACATAACTATATACAACTACCATATTAGTGCGGCACAAAAGCGTGGTGACGACGTTAAAGAAGGTATTATACGATCTCGTATAGATCAACATGAATATGCGTTAAATAGCATTAGGAAAAGCATTAATCATGTGTTAGATACGGCAGAAAAACTGCTATTTGAAAATAAATAACAATGTTATTAGGGGAAACAATATGAAAACAACAGATTTTATGAACAACGTTACGGTCGAAGGTCTTAATGCACAATTACGTAAGACTTACGGAATTTCAGTTGATGTTGCAAAATACAGCAAAGATCAATTAGAAGATTACAGCAAAAAAATTGAAGCAAAATTAATTAACTTTGAAAAGTCAAATAATTTTAATGAGTCAACAACAAATGAAAATTATCAAAAGACACTTTTGATTAAAAAGATTGTTGAAGCGGCCATGAACCAATACATCGAAACTCCCCTAGCACTCGATGACGTTGAAGAAGATATTGAAACCGTAACTGATGAAGATGCAGATATTACACGTGACTTTGCAGATGATGTTGAAGAAGTTACAGAAGGTGATAACATATATCATCCTTGCACTAAATCATTTAAGCATGATAAATTTGGTGAAGGTGAAGTTCTAGATGGTGAACATACATTAGCCGAAGATGGAACGGTTACACACTACGATGCTAAATTTACAAAAGAAGATGGTACTCCTTTTATTGTTAGAAATATCCCCGTTGCTAACATGAAAGAATGTGTAATTGTAGAACACAGCCATACTCCTAAAAAAAAGAAAGTTAAAAAAGAAGACGTTGAACAAGTTGAAAAAGTAATCAACGAAGGCGAAGAAGATAAAGCGGCACTAGTAATGGCGGCTAAGGATATGGTAGATAGATTTACATCATTCTTAGAAGACGTTGCTGAAATGAGTGCTGAAGGTATGCTTGACATTCAAGATCAAATTAGAGATGAATTAGGTCAAGAACAAGCAGAAGCATTTGCACAAGTTGTTGCTCCTGCATTAGAAGCAACTATGGAAAATTTAAAATCAAGCAGAGAAGCATTGACACAAGGTGTTGGAATTATTACAGGCGAAGAATCACCTGTTGACACTATTGGTGCAGAACCAGAAGGCGATATCGAAGAGCCAGTTGATGCAGAAGTACCAGCAGAAGAACCAATGGACGCTGAAGTACCTGCTGATGACTTTGGCGCAAGTGATGCCGCAACAGGTGGAACAGAACCTGCAGGCAGAGAAAAGCGTGAAAGTTATACACCAAAGAAAAAACCAATTGCTGAGTCAGTACGCATTATCAACACCTTAAGCAAATAAGGAGAAGTTGATGCGTTTTTACGAAATCTCAGATAATCCAGTTGACGATCTAGTAATTGTTTTACGCAATCAAATCAAGAGAGCAAACACGGAAGGTTCATCTGCTGAATTAAGTTGGCAGGCGATATCAAGTCTTATGTCTGACATGGGACATGGTGAATATAGTTACGACTCGTTCAAATCTGAATACGATAGCAATCCTGAATTAAAATCAATTGTGAAAAACTTTAATGCGGACGGTATTGTTTTAAACACTCGCATTGACAAACCTGAACAAGGAAGTGATGGTGAAGTTGATGATTCTCAGAAGAGTGTAAATGCAATGGCAAAACGAGCAACAAATAAACGTTTTTAACTTGACTTTGTGTTGCTTTATAGTATATAATTAATAATATTAAAATGAGATTCAAATAATGAGCAATATCGCACCTCCACCTTATGTGGAAAAATATCAATATCATACGGTCAAGCAGATTAACCTAGATGGTAAAAGATTATACGAAGCACCCGATGGTACTAAAACACCAAGCGTAACAACTATCCTTTCTAAAACAAAGGACATGACCCATTTGAATGAATGGAAAAAACGTGTTGGTGAAGAAAATGCAAAACGAATTACTACAGAAGCCGCAGGTGTTGGTACAGCAATGCACAACAATCTAGAACGTTTTCTTATTGGAGAAGAACGCAAGCCTGGAAATAATCTAGTACACGTACAAGCAAATAAAATGGCCGACGAAATTATTAAAAATGCCCTTTGCGATGTAGATGAAATATGGGGCATTGAACAAGCACTTTATTTTCCGGAGTTATATTCAGGTACAACTGACCTTGTAGGAGTTTATAAAGGCAAGCCTGCTATTATGGACTTTAAACAAACTAATAAACCTAAAAAAGAAGAATGGGTTGAAGATTATTATATGCAATTAGTTGCGTATGCATTAGCACATAACGAAGTATATGGTACTAGTATTAATGAAGGCCATGTGTTTATGTGCAGTAGAGCGTGTGAGTATCAACAATTTGATTTAACTCCTGATAAGTTTGACTATTGGACTACTAAATGGCTGGATAGGGTCGAGGACTACTACAAGGATTATCATAAATAGTAGTATAAAGTTAAAGGAGATTAAAAGTGGCAGTTGTCCAGATATCAAAGATTCAGCACAGAAGGGGTAAAGTAACCGGATCAGGTGTTCCGCAGTTAGCGTCTGCTGAAATAGGCTGGGCGGTGGATACGCAACAACTTTACATAGGTAACGGTGCGGTAAGCGAAGGCGCTCCGTATGTAGGTAATACAGAAATCCTTACAGAGCATTCAAATTTATTCACGCTTTTAAATCAATACGAATATAAAGGTACTACAGACGCGGCAAAGAAAACAGGCGAGTTTGTTAATAGTCCTACAACAAGAAGTATTCAACAAAGACTAGATGACTTTGTTTCAGTTAAATCATTTGGTGCAAAAGGCACAGGTGATGTAGATGACACTGAAGCATTACAACGTGCTATTGATGAGTTATTCATTAATGTGTCTGACAAAGATGATCCTAGATCAAGAGTAGCATTAAAAATTGATGCAGGTGAATATAAAATTACAAACACTTTATACATTCCACCATATGCAAATTTAATCGGTGATGGTAAAAATAAAACAATTATTAAATTACATCCTAATCCAAATGAAGTTACACCTATTGCTAAACCTATGTTCGCAACCGTTGACGGAAGATCTTTAGCAGGTACTTACATTACATACAGCAACATTCAGAATGCTACAAGACCGCAGAACATTACTATTTCAGGAATAACGTTTGAAGTTGATTCACTAGTAACAACACACGATGCTATTGCAAAACTAGATTGTATGACAGAAAGTTTAATTCATAATTGTAAGTTTAAAAATCACTGGGACAAACTAGATGGCTTTACATCACAATCAGGTATTCACATTAGAGGACTTGGTGCTACTACATCCGAACACGTTATAATTGATGATTGCGAATTCGAAAGATTAGACGTTGCTATTCATAGTGATCACGATGTAAGATCATTTAATATTGCTAATTCATATTTTCATTTTTTACAGGTCGGTATACAACTAGGTAAAAATAGTGTAGGTACTGGAGCACAATCACAAGGTCCTAGACATTTTAAAATTGCTCATAATACATTTGATAAAATTAATGACTTTGGTATTGCTGTTTACAAAAAAACAACAGCACCACAAACTTCACCATACGGTCATACATCAGTAGGAAATAACTTTTTAGATGTTGCAAATAATATGAACGGACAAAATAGTCCGCAAACATCTGTAATTAAATTTGAAGAAACATTGTGTGAGTCAATAGGCGATAACTTTGAAAGAGAAGCATTCATTAATACATCCAACCTACTTGAAACACCTTTTAAACCTAATGTTGATGGATATCACCAAACTAAATCTCGTGTTAATAGTACAGAAATTTCTGAACGTGATTCTTTTGGAACATTTACAAAGATTCCATTTACAAAAGATAAAACTGCATACGTTGATTATTTGCTAGTTAAAGATGCAACCAAAGCAACAACTAGAAGTGGTAGATTAACTATTGCGGTTAGGGACGGATCCAATATTTCAGTAACCGATTCTTACACACATACAGGTAGTGAAGACGGAGGTGTTGACTTTACAGCAATACTTGATGATTTAGATTCTACCGTTGGAAGTGAAACCGTTAAAATACAATATCGTAATCCAATTGGAAATGGTAATGGTACATTAACATATTCGATTACATACTTTGCGTAAAAATTATAGTAATAATAGATGAACTTTATTGATGCTAGTACTGATTCTAGAATTTCTCAATGGAGAGAATTTAGAACACAACTAGAGGTTAGTAAAGACCCATGGCAGGACACACAAGATCTTTGGAACCGTGCTCCGGTCATTGGCAGAGGATTAGATCCGTGGAATTCTCAACTATGGCCAACTCCGTGGGAACTAATAAAAGAAAACCGGTATTGTCCCGTAGGAATACCCCTTATGATGGGTTGGACTATGAAATTAACTACTAGGTTTTCTGATATACCTATTTTGATAAAAATATGTATAGACCATACGCAACAAAGATATTATAATTTATGTTACGTTGGTGATAAAGTTCTAAACTATAACGATAAGGTAGTTAACGAATTAGAACTAACGGATAACTTGTCTGTTCAATTTCAACAAGAACTTATACAAGCAAGTTAAATACAGAACAAATTATTTTTTATATATGAAGGCAGAGCAGAAATGACGCAAGAAATTTTAATCACCAAACGAAACGGAGAGAAAGAGAGACTGAATCTCGATAAAATCCACTTCGTTGTTGAACAAGCATGTGAAGATCTAGCAGGCGTAAGTGCTTCACAAATTGAGATGAACGCCGACTTACAATTTGTCGACGGAATGACAACACAACAAATTCAAGAAGTATTAATTAAAAGTGCAAACGATTTGATTAGTTTAGAAAATCCTAACTATCAGTTTGCCGCGGCACGTTTATTGTTGTACGGATTGCAAAAACAAGTTTACGGAAGATATGAACACATTTCTTTAGTTAATATTATTGATAAAAATATTGAACGTGGTGTATATGACCCTGCTATTAAACAAAAATACACACAAACAGAACTAAAGAAAATGAACACGTGGATTAAACACGATCGTAATGAAGACTTTACCTATGCTGGTTTGCGTCAAGTAGTAGATAAGTATTTGTGTCAGGATCGTTCAAGTGGACAGATTTATGAAACTCCGCAGTTCATGTACATGATGATTGCGGCAACATTGTTTGCTGACTATCCAAAGGAGACACGTCTAACCTACGTGAAAAAATATTATGATGCGACCTCACTTTTTAAGATCAACATACCAACCCCTGTCATGGCTGGAGTGCGTACTCCTATTCGTCAGTTTGCCTCTTGTGTTCTTGTTGATGTTGACGATACTCTTCCTAGCATCTTTAGCAGTAATAGTGCGATCGGTTACTACATTGCTCAAAGGGCAGGAATTGGAATCAATGCGGGACGAGTACGAGCGATCAATTCGAGAATCAGAGGCGGAGAAGTAGCACACACTGGTGTTGTTCCCTTCTTGAAAGTTTACGAAGCAACCGTAAGAAGTTGTACACAAAACGGTGTACGTGGCGGAAGTGCTACTACACATTTCCCATTGTGGCACTATGAAATTGAAGACATCCTAGTTTTAAAAAATAACAAAGGTACAGATGATAATCGTGTACGTAAACTAGACTATTCAATTCAAATCAATAAACTATTTTACGAGCGTTTGTTGTCTAATGGAACTATTACTCTTTTCTCGCCACACGAAGTGCCTGAAGTATATGATGCATTTTATTCGGGAGATAATGATAAGTTTCAAAAATTATATGAGGCCGCAGAACGTAAAACATCAATTCGCAAGAAAACAATTAAGGCAATGGAATTATTTTCAGCATTGTTAAAAGAACGTGCAGAAACAGGACGTATCTATATTATGAATGTTGATCATTGTAATAGTCATAGTTCATTTAAAGATCCTGTCTTTATGAGTAACCTATGTCAGGAAATTACATTACCAACTAAACCAATTCAACATATTGATGACGAAGACGGAGAGATTGCATTATGTATTCTTTCTGCTATAAACGTAGGCTTAATTAATCATTTAGAGGAATTAGAACCGCTGTGTGATTTGGCCGTTAGAGCACTTGAGGAAATCATTGAGTATCAAGGGTATCCAGTCAAGGCGGCAGAACTATCTACCAAGGCTCGACGCTCATTAGGTATTGGCTATATCGGACTAGCACATTACCTAGCCAAAAACAAGGTCAAGTATGCCGATAAAGAAGCATGGAAACTTGTACACGATCTAACTGAAAGTTTCCAATATTACTTGTTAAAAGCAAGTAACAATCTAGCAAGAGAAAGAGGTGCGTGTGAACATTTTAATCGTACAAAGTATGCTGATGGTATTTTACCTATCGATACTTACAAAAAAGATTTAGATAGCATCGTACCTAACAAGTTAAACAATGATTGGGAAGATCTTAGAAAATCTATCAAGGAATTCGGACTCCGTCACTCGACATTGTCCGCACAGATGCCATCGGAGAGCAGTTCCGTTGTGTCAAATGCAACAAATGGAATCGAACCACCTAGAGGGTTCTTGTCCGTTAAGAAGTCAAAGAAAGGACCTCTTAAGCAGATTGTTCCAGGCTATCAGCAACTAAAAAACTTCTATACATTACTTTGGGATATGCAAGGTAACGAAGGATATATTAACATTGTTGCGGCTATGCAAAAATTCTTTGACCAAGCCATTTCAGGCAATTGGTCATATAATCCACTACAATATGAAAACAATGAAGTACCAATGAGTGTAATGATGAAAGATTTGTTAACTACATACAAGTTAGGTTGGAAGACATCATACTATCAAAACACTTATGATTTTAAAGGCGAAGAGGATAACATTCAACCAGAAGGTTTGGAAGATACAAAGGTTGACAATCAAGCCAAAGATGTTATACTTGAGACTAATGGTGTGAACGGTGTGAACGGCCACGTAAATGGTACTAACGGTGTCGAACAAGGAGTTGAAGACGACGCTTGTGATGCGTGTGCAATATAATATGGTTTATGACAAAGGAAAAATCTACTAAAAAACAAATTACTAAAAAAGGTAACGATAAGAGAATGGACAGAAAAAAAACGGTGTTCAACCGTAAGAAGGTTGATTTCACGAAACAATATATGTTTTTTGGCGAGGACCAAAACACACAAAGGTATGATACTTTTAGGTACCCAGAGTATGATAAACTTAATCAAACAATGCTTGGATACTTTTGGCGTCCTGAGGAAGTTAGTTTACAAAAGGATAGAGGAGACTATCAAGAGTTCCGTCCTGAGCAAAAACATATCTTTACAAGTAATTTAAAATATCAAACACTACTTGATAGTGTGCAAGGTCGCGGACCTTGTTTGGCATTCTTACCTTATTGCTCTTTACCAGAACTAGAAGGTTGTATTATTACTTGGGATTTCTTTGAAACTATTCACTCACGTTCATATACACACATTATGAAAAACGTGTATCCAGATCCTACAGAAGTATTTGATACTATTTTAGATGACGAAAAAATTATTGAACGTGCAATTAGTGTAACCAAACACTATGATGCTTTTTATGATCTTGCCAACGAATACTTTAACAAAGGTAAAGGCAACATCTATGATGTTAAGAAAGCATTATACAAAGCAATGATGACCGTAAACATTCTTGAAGGATTGCGTTTTTACGTTTCATTTGCTTGTACATTTGCGTTCGGAGAATTAAAAATGATGGAAGGATCTGCAAAGATTATTTCATTGATTGCTAGAGATGAAGCAACACACTTAAATTTGTCAACACACATTATTAAACATTGGATGAAGGGCAACGACGATCCTGATATGAAAAAGATCGCAGTTGAACTTGAAGATGAAGTTTACGACCTATGGCGTAATTGCGTTGACGAAGAAAAGAAATGGGCAGACTATTTGTTTAAAGATGGTTCAATGATTGGATTAAATGCTAATCTACTTCATGCTTATGTTGAGTTTATTGCAAACAAAAGACTTAAAGCACTAGGACTAAAAACAATTTATGATCGCCCGCTTAATGCTAACCCATTACCTTGGACACAACACTGGTTATCTAGTGCTGGTCTACAAGTTGCTCCACAAGAAACTGAAGTTGAAAGTTACATTGTTGGCGGCGTTAAACAAGACATTGAAGAAGATACATTTAAAGGATTTCAATTATGATCGAAATATACGGAAAACCAATGTGTCCTTTCTGCGACAAAGCAAAAGCACTTTGCGAAGTTCGTGGATTTGATTACACATACAAAAGTTTAGGAGCAGACTATTCCAGAGAAGAACTAATGGAAATGTTCCCTGGTGCTAGAACGGTACCACAAATTAAAGTTAACGGTAAAACAATCGGCGGCTATGATGCATTTACAAAGTATCTAGACGAAACAGGATATAACGGAACAGGACACACATTATAATGTTAATTAATACACCACACAAAATAGGCGACATAGTTACACTTAAACTTTTTTCAGGCGAAGAATTAGTTGGAAAACTAACAGAAGAAACAAATACTCTTGTTAAAATTAAAACACCATTAACACTAGTAATGTCACAACAAGGACTAGGGTTACAACAATATCTATTTACGGTTGATCCTGATGTTCCTTTACCAATAGAACGATCAGCACTTGTAACAATTACAAAAACACACGATCAGTTCGCAAAGGTTTATCAAGAAAGAACATCTGGGTTGGTAACTGCTCCAGCAGGAATGGACAAAGTAATAAAGACTCCTAACTAGGAGAGTCCTGTGAAAGTTGTAAGAGGTTGGCACTTTCCAGATAAAGATAATCTTTTATCGAAACAGGTAAAAGGCGATTATCCGCAATCAGAATATCAACAAGAAGCATTAGAAAAAGCCTACGAGCAGATTCGACAAGTTTCTAACTTTGAAATGGCTATCGACGTCGGAGCCAACGTTGGACTACACTCGCTTAGATTTTCACAAAAATTTAAAAATGTTATATCGTTTGAACCTTCAAGTATTAACTTTGAATGCTTGACTGAAAACACAAAGAACTATAACAACATCAAAACATTTAAATCAGCACTGGGCCGTGAGCAAGGACAACTTGAATTAAGATTACCAAGCAATAGTGGTAACTATGGCGCATTCAGTTTTAAAGACTTTGCTAAATCAAAAGAAGAATTAATAAAAGAAGTTGTTCCGGTTGTTGAATTAGATCAATTTATGTTAGCACCATCTTTTATTAAAATTGATACACAAGGCTACGAAGTCGAAGTTATAGAAGGCGGTATTGAAACTATTAAAAAGCACCGTCCAGTAATTCTTGCTGAAGTAGAAAGAAAACAACTCCAAGCAATGCATAATCTACTATTTCCGGTTGGTTACAAATTAACATGGTTAGGTAGCAA
>Ga0255772_10003293_pt1 | contig 15502 bp, 24 predicted proteins | sample 071ome_34_FD_179970 | JGI IMG/M metagenome (GOLD analysis project Ga0255772, IMG submission 179970) | Coastal salt marsh microbial communities from the Groves Creek Marsh, Skidaway Island, Georgia - 071411BT metaG (version 2) | ecosystem: Environmental > Aquatic > Marine > Intertidal zone >...
AAGGTCATCATCTGTCCTTCTTGACCATTAGCCAGTGTAAAGGTTGTTCCTGAGCCGTTGGCAATCAATGTCACCGTGCCAGCAGTTAGAGGTATTTCTTGCGGAGACGCTTCTCCTGTTAGTTTTATAGACCTTTTGCCTCTTTGCGGTCTATTTGGGTTTATGTTTCTTACGATTGCCATTATTCATATCCTCTCGGGTCCTTTACTCTAATATCCGCAGGGTGCTTAGGACCGTTTACTCCGCCGCCTGCGTCTGTTGTTACTGCTTCAATGCCAGTCATCGTTGGGTGTGGCTCGTTAGCATATTCAGCATCTGGGTTATGTGCTTCGATACCTGCCAACTGCTTGAATCTTCTTATATCGTCGTGTTCACTGTTTGGAGCTTCTGGTTCAATCTCCATGTCAGTTTCACCATCACGATCTAGATCAAAGTTAACACTGTCGTCATCACGTGATACAACAGGATTTTTGTTTTGTTCTCCGTCAACTAAGTCTAGTATATCTCTAATAATGTCTGTAATTCTCATAATATTATAACTCTCTTACCCAAGTTGCTTGGACGAATGTTCTACCTCCGTTGCCAGTATAAGTATTGTAATTACTATCAGCGTAGGAATAAAATTCTAAATAATCTGTTGTGCCATTCATTGGAACTAACATACTTCCATTAACTAATAATCCATCTACACCTGCGACATATCCATAAGGGTTAAAATTACCAAATCCGTTTTTAGCAATCATTACTCTAATATTACCAACACTTGTGTTACTACCGTTTTGGATATTTACTGTTACATTATAGTAGCCAGCGGTTGTTGGTTGGAATTGTGAATTTACAGTATCCCAAGAACTGTCAGTATCCCATAACGTGCTATCCAATTGTAATTTCGTTGCCTGGTTACTGTTATTGGCCAAACTATAAACTGTTTGGTCTGAACTATGATAAGCATGAACTGTCGGACCACTGCTACTACCTCCACTTACTGTTGTGAAAGTAAAAGTTCCTGCTCCGTCTGTTGTTAACACTTGACCGGCTGTTCCGTCACCAACAACACCTGGCAATGATAAAAGTGTTACACCAGATTGTACCGGTGCTGAGTCAGCAATAGTACGTATAGAAGCCGCTAGTATTTCTACTTGTGAACTTGCTCTAATGGCTGCCGGATCTGTAATATCAATTCCCGGATCAATAGCATACATATTATCTGTATTGATTGTAAGATAGTCTTGTGTAATGTCTGTATAGTAGTTGGCGGTGTTGATAGTAATTGATGTAACATTACCACTACCATCAATTACAGCATCATAAACACTTGGAATAAAGTCTGGAGTTCTAATTGATGGATGAGACCATTCCCAAGTTGCTGAATCAATTATTGTTGAACCCGCAACTACTGTTGCGTTGATATTGTAATTTGGAACACCAACTGTGGCTCTATCATCTTGAATACTTCCAGGCTTTTCTAAACTGATAGTTACTCCTGGTATTGAAGTTCCTGCCGGTAAACTTATGCCACCCGACGGTGTTGCTGATAAAGCAGAGTTACCTAAGTTAATAGTTGTTCCGCTTAACCATAAATCTTTAAATCTGTTTGTTGAGCTACCAATGTCATATGCGATATTTTGATCTGGAATAATATTGCCTTTTACTGTACCATCTAAGTTAATACTGCTTTCTGTGCTGTCAATAATTCTAGTTGAATCGTCTCCATAGACAGATCCATAATGGTCTCCTGAACTATTACCAGTTAAGTATCCTGTAACATTTCCAGTTACATTACCAGTTAAGTCTCCTGTAACATTTCCAGTTACGTTGGCCTCAACTGGACCTACAATTTTGCCGGATACTCCATCTACTAACAGTGTACTATCATCAGCAAACACAGAACCTGTAATATCTTTGATCACTGAGCTAAGTTGGGCATCTAAGATAATTTGATCTGTTGCTGAATCTACTGTAACTGTTACGTTATTATGTCTATTATGATTAAATGCTGGCGCTGTTACATCTGTGATGTTTCCTGTGCCTGCGCCGATTAGCACGTATAATTCTGTAAAATTACTATTAATTTTTGTGAATGCGGTACGTAACGGATCGCCGTTATTTGCGTTTGCTCCTGTACCTAAATCAACTACTTGTTTTGTCATTATTGTTCACCCAGTGTCCGTATTTCTTTTAAATAAGCTCAGTAATAAGTATATTTAGCGTAGTGAACAATGATTGATAAAGAACCTTTTAAAGAACTAATACAGGATCTAAAAGAATCTGGCAAGTATCGTGTGTTCAACGACATACTGAGAGAAGCCGGCGAGTATCCACATGCTATTTGGTATGGTCCGTACAACATTAAAAAGATTGTTAATTGGTGTAGCAATGACTATTTAGGTATGGGTCAACACAAAGTCGTGCTTGATGCTATGCGAACAGCACTAGATCAAACAGGTGCTGGAAGTGGCGGCACAAGAAACATTGCTGGTACCAGTCATTATCATGTAGCACTCGAACACGAGCTCGCAAGTCTACATAATAAACAGCGCAGTTTATTATTTTCATCTGCCTATGTAGCAAATGAATGGACACTTATTGCTCTTTCACAGATAATCAAAGACATTGAGTTTGTGAGTGATTCTAAAAATCATGCTAGTTTAATACAAGGCATGCGTCATAGTCGTAGACCTAAGCATATCTTTGAACATAACAATATGGAATCACTAGAACAAGCTCTATCACAAGTAGAAGGTACACCCTGTATTGTTTTCGAAAGTGTCTACAGCATGGACGGTAGTGTTAGCAAGATAAAGGATATTATTAAACTAGCCAAAGAACATCATGCTATCACTTATATAGACGAAGTTCATGCTGTAGGATTATATGGCGAGCGTGGTGGGGGCTTTACAGAAAAACTAGGCGTACAAAACGATGTTGACATTATTAATGGGACACTAGGTAAAGCATTTGGTGTTCAAGGCGGATACATTGCGGCAGACGCAGAAGTAGTAGATGCTATTCGTAGTATCGCTTCTGGGTTTATTTTTACAACTTCAATGAGTCCTGTTACTTGTGCTGGTGCCCTTGCCGCTGTAAAATATCTAAAAGAACATGATGAGCTACGTTGGCAACATCAAGAACGTGCTTCACGACTAAAAGAAATGTTAGAAGATATTAATATTGAAGTACACACAGATAGTGAAACACATATTGTTCCTGTGATGGTACGTGATGCCAAACTGTGTAAACGCATGAGTGATATGTTACTAGATGACTATAACATCTATGTTCAAAGTATTAACTATCCTACTGTGGATGAAGGAACAGAACGTTTAAGAATTGCTCCTACTCCTTTACATACAGATGCTATGATGGGTGACCTAGTTGAGGCAATTAGAAAAGTTTTTAAACGATGCCAGAATCTTTAAACTTTAAAAGATATACAACATAATCTTTATCGTTAATCAATCCAGTAATTCTTATTTCGTATCCCCAACCGAAATCATCTGGATGTAAGTTCCATGTTAAATCATCAGCGTGTTTTTTAGCCCATTGGCCTTCAGGTGTTGCTTCCCATTTACACAATGGTTCAGCGGCATACAATACTGGGTCTTCAACATCACCTAATCGTAATCTAGCAAATAATCTATTATATTTTTTCGCCGGCTTTAAAACCTCGGAAGCGGAGAAATCTTGGGAAACGGAGCGAGTATGTTCCGTCTTGGTTTTGTGTAACGGCATCTGCTCTAACCTCTACTATTTGACCAATGATAGAATCGCGACTATTCCAAAAGTCGTCCCTATCAGAATCAGTGAAACCACTCCCAACATTAACAGCGATTTGCTTTCCGTCATCAACTCCTTCACAAACGAATGCGCCAAGTTTAGAAATATTCCTACCTGTTCCTTCTTCGACATGTTTTACCTCCAATGAAACCTCGATGAAAGGCTTCTGTTTTAGCCAAGATGTACTACGCTTACATTCATACTTGGCATCAGGATCTTTAATCATAATGCCTTCGTAGCCTTCTTCGACCATTTGTTTATTATAGTCTTTAAACTCAACTTCGTCTGTCATAACGTCTAGGTCAAACAGTTTCTGTGGTACAATACCAATACAACCTGTTTCCTCAAACAGCTTCTCAAAAGTCTTAAGTAATTCTGTTCTACGTTTTTGACCTAGTACACTTTTTCCTGCTTGAAACTCAGTTAAAGGAACAATATCAAACAGCATAAGTTTAGCATCTTGTGCTTGTACATTATCTTTACGATGTACCTGCTTCATAAGAGATTGAAAGTTGTCGCTTACGACTTCGCCATCGAGCACGTAAGACCGGCCAATATTATCAATATGATCTGTTAGTGCGTCTGTGATGTGTGTAAAGTTTTCAAGTACCTTACCATTACGTGTAAACTGTGTAACAGTTTTCTTTAGATGATCAACTACTGTGATACAACGAACACCATCTAGTTTAGGCTCTACAAGTTTCTTACCTGTAATCTTCGATTCGTGGTTGGCACCATCATGGGCCAGCATACATTCAAACACAGGAACCTTGTACTGGTCTTTTTTAATTTTCTTAGCCATCTTGTTAACAGTTTTTTCACTTACTCCACAACGTAGATCTTTAATAAGAATACGTCTGTAAAAACTATTCCATTGATCTTTAGTTGCTACTGCCATTGTTAACTCAATAGCGTCACGAGCCGCATGACCCGTAAGTTGTCTTGTGTGTAATTTTTCTGCTAGATCTTTAAACACAGTCCAAGCAAGACCTTGTCCATCCGCAGTTGCTTCTGGAACTTGCTTAACACCAAATGTGTATAACTTATCCAAACACATCTTAACGCCTTCAAAGAACTCATCAAGTCCTTCTTCCATAGCGCCATAAAGAATTTCTTCTTTATCAAGTCTACCGTTGTGTGTTTCTAATGCGTGAATAATTAATTCAGGTTGTGTTCTCATTGATGCCTCTGCTTTCTATGTGTGTTTATGCTATAATTATACTAAGGAAATACGATTTTGTCAACCATTTTATCCAAATCATTTTTGAATCTATGTGTTGGGACACAGGTACTAATTCGCCTATTTTCTACCGAATTTAACCGTTTTGATACTTCCCAACACTGGTCTATAGTTTCATAAAATACAACACTATCTAAAAATAGCACTATCAAGAATGCTTTAGTCATTCACAGAATGTGTATTATGATCTACAAGATCCTTTGGCTGGAAGTAATAAACCCATGCTTCAGCAAGAGTATCCCAATAATTAGTCAACTGTTCTTTGTTTCTTTGAACTTGCTGTTGACCTTCTGCCCAACTGTTTCTTTGAAACTCTTTTGTTTCGTTCCATTCTTTTTTAATAAAGTTGGTTACTCTATTGTTAACAGCTCTATCTTTTGCTGTTTCAATAGTATTAACAATTGGATTATCAATTGTTGTTTCTTTTGCCTCTACCTCGTAGTTGTGTACTATCGCAACAAGTACGAGTGCTACTACTATCATTGATATTTCTTTCATTGTTTGCCTTTCTCTGTTGTTAGTCTGTTTCTGAGTTTTCGTCTTGACTCAATATGTTTCCAATATCTAAATGGATGGTAGTTTTTATAGTAACCTTTTGGTTCCATTAATTTACTAGCATCATCTAGTTTCCTTATGTCTTGAATAAGAACAGTTGTGAATCCAGCATCCATTCCTTCCAATAACCACAAGCCTTTGTTACGAGCATTGAGTGAGCTGTTTATAGCATCTACTCCACCTTGAAGTTGTACATGATTTAATTGTTGTTCGTTGGAGTTCATTGTAACTACTACCATTTCATAGTCACCAGTCCAATTTTCACATTCTTCTGTAACTGCTGTCCAGAAGTCCCATAGCTCAGCATCTTTTACTTTTCTTAAATTAATCTTTTCTCTTTGAAGAGAACTCTTTGCGTAAGGACATATATTTTGTACATGAATAGCATTAATCCATTCGCTAAAGAATCTTTCAAAATGTGTATCTAATGGATCGTAACTTTTACTCATCATGTATCCTTTTTTGGCGCACCCGAAGAGATTCGAACTCCTGGCCTTTGGTTCCGCAAACCAATGCTCTATCCAGCTGAGCTACGGGTGCGTAATTATTACAGTATAACATTATTTCAGTTTTGTCAAGATTAACATTTCCAAACATAAATTTTATCCTGTTTCTTTTTACCCGTTTGTTGCCCTAACTGCTGTTTCAAATCTTCTTCTTCATCGCATTCTTTTAGTCCGTGAGCGACAGCATCTTCATACATCTTAGGACTTATATTAAATGCTACATTACCGCCCGGCTGTATGTTATCAACACATTTTTGCCAAAGCGGAATAAAGAACTGTTCATAAAAAGCCTTATCACTTTGCCATGGTTCCATGTGTTCATACAATTCTAAATTAACATACGGTGGACTTGTTAATACAAAATCATAATTTAATTTAGAAAAGTCTACATCTAAAGCACTCTGCCAAATCATATCTAATTTAAATGTTTCTTCAGTTTCAAATAATCCATTACCAAAGTTTCTTTCAGCATCTAGAAACTGTATCATTTTGTCATAAGCAGGTTTCATATTAATGTTAGTGTCAATACCTGTATAGTCTATTCCTAAACTCCAAGCACCTAACATACGGCCTCCCCAACCTGCTGTAGGATCTAGTACACTTTTTGCTTTGTACTTTTTATATAGATACTTGGCAGTTGTACTCTTAAACATAACAATACTGCCTAGATTAATTCTAAAGCATTCATACACATTACCTGCGGCTGTTCTGCCACCTCGGTTACGCATTTTAGTTTGCTCTATAAGTTTGTCCCATTCAGTTTTATCGTTCCAAATATCATATACAGTCTTGCCTTTTTCACGCTTACAGTTTAGCAAGTTTTTAAATTGAAAGTGATATAGAAAAGGATTTCCAGAAAAGTTGTTTTCGTTAGACTCTGCCGTGAACTTGTTTAAGTTATCCAAGTCACGTTGTAGTTCTTCTGTTGTAATCAATTTATGATTTTCTATATCTTCAATTGTTACAGAATCTAAATGTAAGTTTACTGGTTTTAGATCGTCTGCCATATATTTTCTTTGTTCTTCAAACCCTGTATCATATTCTGTGGAGGTCCAGCAAATGTTCCTGTGTGATAACGTATGTGCCATTCTACTGTTGTAGGACTGCTTTCTGGCTTTGTTTTAATTTCGCATAGCAGGTCAAGTCCTGCTCCAAATGTGCCATCTTTGTTTGCGATATCAACTTGTATATTTTCTTTAACATCATTAATACTAGGTACATAGTACACTGATTTCTTTCCAAAGTCAACATAAAAATATGCCCTTTCTGTAAATCCGCCCAATTGGCTAAGTTTGTTCTTGTCTGTTGTTACAGTATCAACAAAAACGTCAATTAATTTGGGCTTAATTACAGCATACAAGTTGTCACGCTCTTGAACAAATTGGTCTTTATGCTGTTGATAAAAATCACCAAAAACCCTGTTAGCACGTTTGGCAATCTTCTTAACCATACCTTTTTGTGTCATAAAAATATTATGGAATAAGTTATCTTGATTAACTTTTACACTGCCTTTGCCATAACGCAATTCAAACTCGTCGTCGGCTGTGCGTTCGATAGCATACTTGCCTAGGTCATGTTCTTTGCGAGTAGGATCAGTCCAAACATCACCCACATTTGGAATAGAATTAACTACGCACTTTTTAACTGCTTTTATTAGTGTAGAAAACTCTACTGGTGCTAGATGTTCAAACAAATCACTTCCGTGTTCATTACCAATGTTAAGATCTTTTGTACCGAGATTAAAAAGATTTGGTGCTCCTGCTTTAACACTTACTCCGCCTAATGGATGTCCTACAAACAAAATGTCTGCTGGGCTGTCATTCTCATTATTGTTATCATCTGCTTGCCAGTCAAACACCGTAGGTAGTCCGTACCCGTTATCAATACAGTAAGAATTAATTCTTTCTATATATGCTTTTGCGTTATTAAAGTTAGCAACAAAGTCTCTAGTACCAGTTTCACAAGCAATAGGTATTGCTTTGCGAATGTCCACAATAGTCTTATCTGGATTTGATAGTTTTGTAAAATCCAAATAGTTCTCCGGAGGACGTTGATTGAAGTCTGATCCTATATCATCTTTTGCTATACAAGCAAATAGAATAGGTAGTTCTGTTACATACTTTGTTTGATTGCTCTTGCCACCCACGACATACTTCTCCTATACTTTATATGTCCAATAGTTTATCATAAGTCCTCTGCGGACTTTTGTAAAGTTTGTTTTTGGATAATGATGCCAAGTATCTTTACTAGGAACAAAAAACATACAGCGATTATCTTTTGTTTCTACTTGGTAATCATCTCCGAGCACTGTGCCTGGAAAAAGTTCTTCGTGATCTGTATACACCATAGCACTTAGTTTCTTTTCTAAATGGTCATGATGGGGTGTTAATTCAAAATCCCCAAAGTCACTTATAATTTCAATTCTAGGAAAAGTACCTTCAAAACTCTGCTTTGTTATGTGTTCAAAAAATACCCTGTAAGGACCATCAGCAATACTGTTTTGTAGTTCCCATAAATTGGGCATAGCCTCAACTGGAACATTATGTACAAAAAGTCTATCGCTGTTTATTCTACGACCTTCTTCTGTTTGTATACAACGATGCTCAATCGCTTTTATCTCTGTCAAACAATCTTCTGTTAAAAAATTATCTACAGTCCAATGTTGGAAAGGTGTGCTATACTCTTTCACTAAATCGTTAGACAATGTATCTTCTCCGGTAGATTTCTTACACTTTGTATTAATATAACATTAATGGACATAAAAGTCAAGTAGTTTTGGTAAAACTCAGATATACAAAAACAAAATGTATGTTACAATAATTAGTGTATATGTCAGATACTATTTTAATAACAGGCTCAAAAGGTTTTTTTGGACAGCAGTTGGTTAACAGGATCAAACCCACAGGATTTAAGATCCGTGAAGTAGACCTTGCCGATGGAAAAAACTATCGTAGTCTATCCGAAAAAGATTTAAAAGATGTACGCTATGTTGTACATCTAGCTAATTCTGCTAGGATAATGCCTAGTTGGAAAGAGCCTGCTCATTATTATACAAACAACCTAATAGATACAACAACCTTTTTTAATACTTGCCAAAACGCAGGAGTTGAGAAGTTCTTATACTTTAGTAGCAGTAGCGTCTATGGTAACAATGGTGAGGAATATCAAAGTGAAGATCACCTGTTGTGTCCGACTAACCCGTATGCTTTAAGCAAGATGTCTGCGGAACACAGTCTTAGAATGTTTGCTGATAAAACAAAGTTAATTATCGCTAGACCATTTACAATGTACGGAGAAACAATGCCTTTGGTAAACAATGCGTTGGTAGTTGGTAAGTTTATTCATGCTTATAAAAACAACAAGCCTCTTACTATAGATGGTAATGGTCAGCAAAAAAGAGATTTTATTTCAGTTGACGACGCAGTAGATTCTGTGTTATTATTACTAGAACTTGCTAATGAAGGCACCTATAACATAGGTACCGGAAAAAGTATTAGTATTTTAGATCTAGCAAATCTTTTTGATTGTCCTACTATGTTTGGACCGAATAGAAGAGGAGTAGAATATAACACTTGTGCTGACATTAGTAAGTTAAAGAAACTGGGTTTTGAACCCGCAACAGATTTAATGACGTGGATTCTTGAACACAAGAAAAATAATTTTGAGGAGTTAACATGCCACTAGTACCTATGGTGATTGAAAGTACATCACAAGGAGAAAGAGCTTTTGACATTTATAGTCGTTTGCTCAAAGAACGTATCATTATGCTTAACGGTCCAGTTGAGGACCACATGGCAAACCTAATTGTAGCACAGTTGCTATTTTTAGAAAGTGAAAATCCAGATAAAGATATTTCACTGTTTATCAATTCACCCGGCGGTAGTGTAACATCGGGTTTATCAATTTACGACACAATGCAGTTTATTAAACCAGATGTAAAAACATACGTTATGGGACAAGCGGCTAGCATGGGATCATTCTTAGCGATGGCTGGTTGTGAAGGTAAACGTTATGTACTACCCGAAAGTCGTACAATGATTCATCGTGTAAGTTCAGGCACACGTGGTACAGGCGGTAGCGTACATATCCAAGAACTTGAGATGGAAGATAACATTAGACATCTACAAGAATCTAAACGTATCAATCAAAGACTAACAGAGCTTTATGTTAAACACAACACTGCTGGAAAAACTTATGAGGAAATGTTTGAAACTATGAAGTTTGATACATTCTTGTCAGCACAAGAAGCAGTTGAATGGGGTTTAGCAGATAAAATTGTTGATAAGCGTTAAAGCCAATTTTCAATAGTTTGTTGACTACATGCCATTACAGCATGATCCCACTGAGTCTCAGTAGGTGTATTAAAGATCCAATCCATTGATGGCGATTTAAGTATTAACCAACTATGGGCAGGTGTCCAAGGACCTTGCCCTTTTAGTTCTCCCTCTAACTGTCCAGGTCCCCAATTAGAATGTCCAAAGAATGTTCTCCACTCACTAGGTTGACTTTCACCTAGTTGTTCGAACATAGAAGGATCAGAAGTAATCCCCATGTTCATGTTTACAATATTACTTCTCGGTTGACGGAAATCAATTGAATGTAGCATAAAAACTAAATTTGTATGTACCGGACCGCCCCAATACATTATGTGGCGACCAATATGATCTGGACAATAAGGCCCGTTAACTAATTCTTTTATTTGATGATTGGAAGGTTTATTGATTACAACACCAGCACTTCCTGCTTCGCCGTGTTCCCAAAGGTAAACAACACTTTTTTTAAATCTTGTATCTGTACAGTTTGGTGGAGCAACTAAACAGTCGCCAGCTTTAAGATCGTACATGTTATCCTGCCCTAGTTGGACTCACCCATCCGCCATATTTCTCGCTTTTAGCTTTAATATTATCTAGGCTCACTCGAGTGTTGCCCTTCTTTTGTGTTTTATCAGTATCTCTAGCTCTTAAGCCCTGTGCTTTACAACTGGCAAGATTACTCGCTCCAAGTTTACTGTCAGGCTTAGAACTTCTACATAAAGCAACGCTAGCCTTACCACGTTTTCTACGTGCGGCCCTTGCTTTTTTATTTGATTCTTCTTGTACAATATCTTTAATACGCATAATATTATTTAACCATTTTCACTTATCATATTACATAGTGTGATAGCATTTTCTTTAACTGTATCTTCACCCACAAGCAATGAGTTAATTTTTAAAAACTTTATTTCATCTAGTTTTGCTGTTAGTTCATCGCCGGTATAGTTCTGTTCAGCATCACGGATATCGTTGGCAATTTCTAAGCCTCTATTATGAACAGTTTCTATAATATTGTAAAGTTCTTCTTTTGTCATTTGCGTTTGCCTTCTAGTTTTTTAATTCTTAATTCTAGTTCATCTATTTTAGAAGTTATCTTAGGATACTTTGTACGCCATGCGTTAGGATCATTTTGTAACCATGTCCAGCCCCAACGTAGTGCTAGATACTCTAGTGTACGATCAAACTTACCTACAGCCCATATAGCCATTTTTGTATCTTTGAACCAGAACAAAAAAGCGGCGCCAAATAGCGAGCCAGCAATACCTGTGTAAATCCACAGTCTGTCACTAGCCATGTTTTGTATCATTTCCCACATATTGTTCTCCTATATGTTTACTTATCTTAAATACAACAAATGAATGAAGAAAAATTTCAATGGTTAAAGTGTCAAAACAATGATTATGACACCACAGTCGAAAAAGAAGGATGGAATTATTATGTAAATCCGCTAGGATATAGACAGGATCCTAACACCTCTTGGCCTGATAACTGGGAGAATAGCATTGTCCTACTAGGTTGTAGTCAAACATTTGGGTGGGGAGTAAACTACGAAAATACCTATGCTCGTTTGCTTGAAAAAAGTTTGAACCGGCAAGTAATTAATCTAGGAATTCCTGCTACAAGTATCGACTATATGTTTAAATTATCAATTGATATTTGTAAAAGATCGACTCCTTGGGCTATTGTTGTTAATTGGCCTGATATTTCCAGATACTATGAATGGCATACTGGTCGTAAAGGTATGCTTACACACGAGTTTGGAAATCGAGATCCAGAACTATATGATTACTTTTTAAAAAATTATGACTATAAGATAAAGCAAACAGAATATCTTATGGATGCTATTAGGTTAATGTGGCGAGGAAAAACAAATCTAATTGAAATCACTTGGAGTTCTAGTATTAAAAATGTTACCAGGATCGATAATGTTGATACAGCGTTAGATGATTCGCACTGGGGGCCTAAAACACATTCAGTGGTTAATGATCATCTTTCCTTTCGATTATCAGATTCTCTTTAGAACAAGTATTCCAAAATTCAAACCATTCATTAAATCCAACATCAACTATTGGAAATAATACATCTTTTTTTGATTCGTAATGATATACACAAAAAACATCATACGGATATTTTCTAGCCCAGTCCCATAGTAATTCAAAGAACCTATTCCAATCTAACATTGGAAATTGTGTGTGACCTTCATCTTCATAGGTATTCCATCCCTTGTGAAGTGTCCAACAATCTATGTTATGGCTACCTTGTTGATGTATTCTTGGAAGAAGCACTGCTCTACTAGGCTCAGGATACACATCTTGTAATTCTGATATAGTTTTTATTGTTTTGTAATTAAAGTTTTTAAGTAAGTTTGGAACTTCATGTTCTGGATGAGCAACTACTAAAGGACAATCTAGATTAAGTAACCAACATGCCCAAGCAAGTTTTGCTCCTTTATTGATGTTAGGTTTTCCATCTATTCTTAAATTACATCTTGCTAATGGACCATGTTGTAATAAACTTATCATAACTTTTATGGTACCATCTAGTGTCCATTGATCTTTCTGGCTTACACGTTCATATAGTTTAAACCACTTGCCGTTTCTAAGATATAAATTCTTTTTTTGTTTTCCTATCGTTTTATGTAGGCCGACACCCCATTCGACCATAAAGCGTGTATCTTTTACAGTATACAATCTAAAATCTATTTCATTAAACCACGATTTAAATTCTTCAAATGTAGGATATATTGCTTTCATTGTGTCGTAGTTTTGCCAACGATGGTGCCCTTGCCATCGGTCAAAAAGTCTGTGCCATTGATAAAGATTTAAATCGCTCATGCCATAAATACTTATATGAAAGACGGAGTAAGCCAAATATTCCGTGAACATGTTCACACTGTTGAGTCCCAGACTGGACTTACACTACCACCTTTGGTCAAAATTTATGTTGCTGAATTACTAGCATACTATACTGATAAACCCGAAGAAATCTGTCCCGAACTAGGTTACACAATTAGAGTAAATGAAATCCGTGACTCTATTACAGCCAAGCATATCGGAGACGAATTACTATGGGTTACTGGTGTACTAGGTTCACACAGAAAGAGATATGGTGTTGATAGAAGATATTTTCAACACTTAGGAGCAGAGGCATATAGACGTACACACAGCGAAGTATTACACATTATAGCAGACGGATTTCCCATCGTAAGTAACTTTGTATCAAAGGCTACTCGCGATTGTCCACCGGACTTACAATTATAAGAGGATAGATAATCATGAAAAGTCAATTACCCGTACCGTCAACTATCACGGTTGAAGAACTGTTTCAAGAAGAAGCCGCGGCACTAACAGTATTAATAGACGAGTTAGAAAACGAAGTGTTAAATACCGATTGGAGTGATACAAAATTTTATGAACTTAGAGAAGAAATTATCCGACTTAATCATGTAATTGAATACTTTGCTTTGAGAATTGAAGGTTTTTACGAAATTAGAAAAAACGATGAATAAAACAGTTTACTATCTAGAACACAAAGACACAGGTAGACGTCTCAAGTGGTATTCTACACGAACAGGTGCTCGCATAGCACAGAAACTTCGCAATCGTAGACTGGGCTTTGGTGATGAACTAGAGCGTAAGATTATAGAAGAACGTGAAGTGTGTTGGTATAGTCTACCCAGAGACGGTCATGCTCAGGGAACTTGGGTAATAGTAGAAGATACTATCGATACTGTTGATCTTCTTGATTAATCTTTGATTTTAGATCTGCGATTGCGGCTTTTATGGCATCCTCTGCCAATACTGAGCAATGTATCTTAACTGGCGGTAAAGCCAATTCTTCAGCGATGTCAGTGTTCTTAATCTGCTGTGCTTCTTCAAGCGTTCTACCCTTAACCCATTCGGTAAGTAAACTACTTGATGCAATGGCCGACCCACAACCGTATGTTTTAAATTTCGCATCATTAATCACTCCATCTTCGCCTACTTGAATCTGTAGGCGCATAACATCTCCACAGGCAGGTGCTCCTACCATGCCAGTGCCTATGTTTTCTTTCTTGGGATCAAAACTACCTACGTTTCTTGGATTCTCATAGTGATCCATTACTTTGTCACTGTATGCCATATTATCCTCCTAGATACCAACATTCAAGAGATTCGCCTTGCTCTATGTAAGGCATAAATTCGTATTGTTTGAAAATACACTGTTCTTCAGTGTCATAAGTATTTAATCTCTTTATTATGACACTGTCGCTCACTGTAACCATAAGAAAAACCAGGACATACACTAGGCTACTCGTTCTGCTTTGTTCTCAAACCATTTGGTTGCTTCTTCGTCCCATTTGTCCATACGCACATAACTCATATAGCGTGGACTTTCGATCATATTAGGATCAACATCTAAGCCTATGCCTTCAAGGAAGTTAACAATACCAATACGCTCAATCATCTCTCCTGTACGCTCGTGTTCCAATGCGTTCTCAGCAAAGAAGTCAATCATCTCGCCGGCAAGTTCTTCCAGGTACTCATAATCCTCAGCAGTTTCTACTTTTAGGAATGGAACAACAACTGTACCAAACAAGTCACCAATCTTTAGTGTACGCTTTCCGCCTACGCTAATTGTAACACCTTTGTCATCTCCTGGAGCAAGTATACCACTGAAGTCTCCAATGTCATTGTACTTGTGTGTCATAGGTGATGTTACGTTTATACAATGCATACACTTGACACAGTTTTTGTTGTCTATTGAAAGTTCTTTAGTCTTTTCATCCATTGACATACATTGTGTTGGGCAACGTGAAATGATGTTAGCATTCACATAGTCATCGCCTCTATCCTCTACAAGTTTAACCCAACTTCTTTGGTTAATCTTGATATCATCTCGCCATGTACCGATAGTACTCATGTCACTTCTTTCAATACTATTCATACAGTCGTTAGCACAACCTGATACTTTAAATTTAAACTTGTAAGGTAGTGCTGGTCTATGCATATCATCTAAGAAAGCATTTACTAGTGTTCGTAAAATAGCCTGCTCATTAGCGTTTGACATTTCGCATCTTGCCGCTCCAACGCAGGACATTCCTGTTCTAACGGCAGGCCCAGCACCGCCAA
>Ga0255772_10003298_pt1 | contig 15498 bp, 8 predicted proteins | sample 071ome_34_FD_179970 | JGI IMG/M metagenome (GOLD analysis project Ga0255772, IMG submission 179970) | Coastal salt marsh microbial communities from the Groves Creek Marsh, Skidaway Island, Georgia - 071411BT metaG (version 2) | ecosystem: Environmental > Aquatic > Marine > Intertidal zone > Salt...
CAGGGAGTGCATTCAAGGACCCATCACAACAAGTAAATGTAGAGAAATTTGGAAACCATTATTTTAATACTGCGGGAAATAAATTTAAGGCACCTGCTCAGGCAAAAATAAAGACGACTGCAAGTCCGGGATCTACCGAATCTCCTGCAGATGTTCAAACTGCAAGTGATCCTGCAACAGGAGTAGAAACCAAAAGTGATAAACCAGTACCAGTACCGGATAAAGAAATTAATGTAGATAATCAATTTAGTCAATTATCTCCAGAAGAATTAGATTCTGAAATAGAATCAAGAAGATCTGAAATAGATGAATTAAATAAAAAAAGTTCGGACTTATGGGATGAGGAAGAAAAAGAAAAGTATAAACAATTATCTGCAGAAATAGATGCTTTAAAGTTAGCAAAACTCGCAGATGAAGATCCAGATTGTGTTGTAAGAGAAACTGCGAAAGGATTTACTTTTAAAGATACTCCTGCGTGTGAAAAATATTTTAATAGTGTTGCATTCAGAGATGCGATTACGAGATATCAAACTGAAAGAGATCTTCCAGATCCTTGTGGGACATCAGAGATGTCCAAGATCAATACAGAACTGCAAAAGTTTTTTACAGTAATCAAAGGAATAAAAAAGTATGGTGATCTTTATGTCAATGGAACAATAAACAAACTACAAAATATCACGGCACTGATTAGAAGTTCCTCTCAAATTATTGGTGCAGTTCTTAAAACTCTTGTAAATCGACTGCGAGATTTTCTACTTGATAAGATAAGGAAAGGTATTGAGGATCTTATTGATATTATCCTCCCAACAATTGCAAAATCAATCAAAAACACGGTTATTCAGGCTGTTGTTGACAATATTTTCTGTGCCTTCAAAAATGTTGTAAAGGGACTTGCAAATCTTGTAACTGATTTCTTATTTGAATTGATTGGAAAGATTGTCAATGTTCCTTTCTGTGCCGCACAACAATTTACTAATGCACTTGTAAATAATATTGCGGCGATCGTTGATAAATCCATTGGTCCAATTTTAGATCAAATCAACGATGTTCTTGGTGGCATTACAAGAATCGTTGGTAATGTCTTTCAGGCACTTGATTATATTCTTGGATTTGAGGCATTCTTATGTGCAAAACCAAACTGTCCAGAAATTAAAAAGTTCAAAGCAAGTCCTTGGGGTGGACCAACTCAAGCACAGATTGATGATTTTGCAGGTTTCTTGGCACCTCTTGGTGGTCGTCAGACACCAACGGCAGAAGGTCTTATTGGATCAGCAACAGATTTTATTGATGGTATAGAAATATTTGGACAACCACTTGGAGATTCTGCAGGAAAAATCCCATCAAATGTAACTAACTGTGATGTAAGTGCATTCAAGTGTGGTCCACCAAGCATTCAAATCTTTGGTGGTGGAGGTGCTGGTGCAGTTGCAGAAGCAATCGTCGATAATGTTGGAAGAACTATCGGAGTAAATCTTATATACGGTGGTTCTGGATATACGAGACCTCCATTCGTATCTTTTGTTGATAGTTGTGAAGATACTTTCACAAGTGGATATGCGGTAATCAGTGAATCTGGAACAGGAACAGGTGGAACAGGAACAGGTGGAACAGGAACAGGTGGAACAGGAACAGGTGGAACAGGAACAGGTGGAACTGGAACAGGTGGAGGTCAAGTTGTTGATATTATACTCACAACCGCACCAACACCAGCACCACCAAGAGACGGAAGAACAGAATTTGATCCCCCATCAGATACTACCAATCCATCCGGAAATGATTTTGTCGTTTGTTTAGAAGGATTTAGAATCTTAGATACTGGTGTTGGATATACTGTAAATGATAGTATTTCCATTACTCCTGATATTCCGGGACTTGAGGCAAATGTTCAAATGACAGAATTTGGACAGATTGTGAGTATTCAAGTCGGGAATAATGTATGCGGTCTTTCCGAGTATCCAGAAATTGAAATAAATAGTCCAACAGGTGAGGGTGCGGTCATCGAACCAATTTTATCATTTACTCCTATTGAAGATTTTGATGATACTACCACAGAGGGTGGTGATGTTAATTCAGGAAATCTCACAGAAGAACCAAAAGTTATTTTTGATGGACCAATCGATACTCTAAGAGGTAGAACGGTATTGTTTGAAAGAGGATTTACGAGAAAAGATCTTGTTCGTGTTGTTGATTGTGTGAGCTAAATGACAAAACCAGTACCATCAGAGCAAATTATTACAGATAATCAGTATGGTCTCATTTTTATGGGACCATCTGGTGAAAAGGATAAGGTTGGAGAAGGTTTAGATACTAATATGGTTGTGTCACTCAAAGGTGGACATAATCAAACTTATACATTGGGTGGAAATAAAGGAGAGATTGTTCCGGGATCTTCGCACGAGATTGTAGGTATTAACCTTTCTCAGGGGAGAAATGAATCTGAAAGTGAGGTAATCGCAAAGTCCATCAATGCCGAAAATGGTGACATTGTACTGAATGCCGAAAACGGAAATATTAAACTCAGAGCAAAGAATATATACATTGAAACACTTGGTTCTGATAGTGACGGATCAATTCTGATTCGTGCAAATGATCATATTATTATGAGGGCAGATGAGCAACTTAATCTTGCCGGTGGTAAAGTTTGTGTGACATCTGCCGATAGTATTACACTGAACTCGAAAGGATACTTGAGATTATTATGTTCGGATATTATTCAAGGATCTCCACTTTCCGGATTATTGGGAACGTTTATGCCAGGTCCAGTAGCAAAATTAATAACAGATATTGTGGAGACTTGTAAGTAATGGCATTTCAAAAAATAGAAACAAGTACTTTAGATGTTTATAATCCAGTATTAGGTAGTGGATTAAATATTCCCGTTGGATTTTGGGAACCCGGATCACTTGCCGCACATAAAGGACATTTTGGTCAAGGAGCATTATTGACTCCATTTAGTGCCGCACTTGTTGTTGGACCATCATTGACATCACCATTATCTTTTAATTCAACAGGTTTAGATGTTCATACTGGTGTTTGGAATACCTTTGGAACTGATATTAAATCAGGAACTGACGTTTCGATCGGACCACTGAATGTTTCTTACAGTGCCATCTTTTCCGAATTAAACGGTCTCAAATCTTCAGTGACACCAGATTGGGGTGCTACTGCTCCAATCATTAAGAGCAATGGTGCATCCATTTTCGAAAATAGTCCAAATGGAAATCTAAATGGATTCTGGAAGTATAATGGTTTATTTATTTCTGTCGGACCACATACTTCTGATGTAAGACTTAAGAAAAATATTAGACCATTAACAAATGGTCTTGATAAAATACTTAAACTAAATCCCGTAACTTTTGATTGGGACGAAGAAATTGTTCCTGATCTTGCCAAAAAATATCCACATATGGCTGGATTGATTGCACAGGAAGTTGAAGAGGTTGTACCAGAGGTCGTTTACAAAACGATGGTAAATAGTGTGAAAGATGGTAAAGAAAAAGGTAGATCTTATAAGAGAGTTCTTTATGAAAATCTAGTTGCTCATTTGATTGATGGAATGAAAGAACAACAAAAACAAATTGAAGAACTGAAACAACGAGTATCTGAACTGGAGAATTGAAATGGACAAATCACTAAAAAATAGAACGATAAAAATACTTCAAGATGAGCAAAATCAGTTAGATGATGCCTTTAAACCACAATCCGGTGGAGTTAATGTACCTCAAAAAATAGAAAAAGTTACTGTTGTAGAAAATGGTGATGGAACTTACACGAAAAAAACCGAAGAAGTAGATTCCAAGTTATATGACGACAGTGTTGTTGGAACAGTTGAAGCAGAAATCAAAAGAGATGCATCAACACTTCAAGAGTTTTGCAAAGAGTTTGATGATATTATTATTTCTTACAATGTCCAAATTAATCAGAAAAAACAAGAGTTGGTAGATTTGTGTTCGGAAGCATCTGAACGTAACTGTTGGCCAGGTATTGCATATACGGCACCAACAGCTGGAACTGGTCTTCCTAGACCTTTGGTTGCAATTACAAGTGATTTCTCTTCATCATATTCCATTTTCGAAGACCGAGAAGCACTTGAAATCTATCCAAATATGGCAGGACCAAGTGCAAATTACGGTTCAGATAATCCATTTATTCCGGATAACATTGTGACTTTGACATCATCATATTCTGGATATGGATATGAAAATAATCGTGATAATGGAAGATTAGAGGTTGGAGATGATGCGACAGAAATAGAATCTGGTGATTATGATCCATCAAAAACTTCTTTTCAATCCTCTTCAAACTTAGGAACTGGTAGAACTGTATCCAGTATTACAGCAGATCATTCTGGACCGAGAATAGTTGCATCTGCCGGAATCAATACGTCTTGGTGGTACGCTGGTGTTGGTGTTGCTCCTGATGCAACTAATACTTCTTTGACGGGAACTGATGGACAAAATAGATGTGTGGCAATCGCATCATCAATTTCAACTCTTATTTCGGAAATAAAATCTCTTCGATCTCAAAGAGAGTCTGCAATTAATAGAAGTGGTCTAAATGATGTTAAAGAAAAGAAGATGGAGAAAGAATTGCAAGATTGGGGATCGGAAAATGTAAAAGCAAAACAAACTCAAAGAAAAACTTCAAACTCTTCCCTTATTTCTACGATCAATAGTATGTCCTGACCGGTTTCCTGACTGGCACAGTTGACACCCGACCCCAGATGCCCTATAATACTAAGGTAATCAAGGGAAAACCCAATGCAGTCCACCGAACAGTTTGTCGAAGGTATCGTGATTGACATCTGCTCTCGTTCTTTTCTTCTTCTGAGTGATCAGGGCGAACAAAAGATGGTTCAGTGCGACACCACTAATGAGTTTATGAATGTTCTGGAAGTTGTTACCAGCAATCTGGATGAAAATCAAATTGAGTATGCTGACCTTGCCGTTGCTTGATAAATAAACTAACTATGGAAGTTTATACGGTGAAAGAGTGGGAAGAAAACTTTGATGCTCTCCTAGAACGTGTAGAAAAAGGAGAGCACATTGGTATTGTGGATGAAGAAGGAAAAGCAGCAGTTATGATACCTTATGATGATGAACTTTACCGAATATACACTGAGAATAATAACGAAGCTCAGTAAGTTCATCATCACGGGAATATAGCTTAATGGTTAGAGCGGGCTCCTTATAAGGGCTTAGTCTGGGTTCAATCCCCAGTATTCCTATCGTGCTGGTTTAGCTCTCTGGTTGAAAGCAGCGAACTCATAATTCGCCTAAGGTGGGTTCGATCCCCACAACCAGCACTTGACCACTACAACTCAAAGAGTTATAATGGTCTTATTGCTTCGGTGATGGAACTGGTATACATTCGACACTTAAAATGTCGCGCCCGTATGGGATTAGGAGTTCGAATCTCCTCCGAAGCATAACCCAAATAATAATACCTGTAATCTGTAAGAAAAAATAAATAACATTAAACAGAATGTTATGTCGTATACAATAAGTACAGCACACTGTTGGTATGACAATGAAAGAATAATCGTAAAGATGTACTTCTTTGAAGGTATTCCATTTACCTTTGACGAAATGCCAGATGGACATCTTTACGATAAAGATTTAGTAGAAGAAGCAAATAAAAATAAGTCCTATGAAATAGACGATGTGTATAAAGGTTCCAACTATATGATTATGGAAGGAATGCATCCCTGTTTTGATAATATTGAGATTGAGAATCCAAAAGATTTGCCCGAAGACTTAATTCCTTTCTATGACGAGGAGGATTTTCTGGGATAAATAAATCATAGAAAATAGTATAGAAGCAGTAATGCGATGCCATTAAATAAATTAGATAATTTTATCAAGAACACTGAAGGTCGTATATTATATGTAAGTCCTGCAGATTTAGACGCAACAGACAGTATTGATAATACTGGTAACTCTCTTGCCAGACCCTTCAAAACTATTCAGAGAGCAATCTTAGAATCGGCAAGATTTTCATATGTAAAAGGAAATAGTAACGATCTCATTGAGAAAACTACTATTCTTTTGATGCCTGGTGAGCATATTGTTGATAATAGACCAGGATTTTATATTAAAAATACAGGTGGAGAGGCTAGAGTTATCTCTCGTAGTGGAGCAAATACTGCGGCACAGACTACTCTCAACTTAGATTTAAATACAAACTTTGATTTAACACAAGAAGATAATATTCTCTATAAGTTCAATAGTGTAAATGGTGGTGTCATTGTACCTAGAGGCACCTCTCTTGTCGGTCTTGATCTGAGAAAAACTAAAATCAGACCCCTATATGTTCCAAACCCAACTGATGTTGATGTAGATCCCTCTGCAATCTTTAGAATCACTGGTACTTGTTACTTCTGGCAGTTTTCTATCTTTGATGGTTTAGAGTCTGGTACAGTCTATACAGATCCAGATGATTTCTCTGTAAATAATAAATCAAAACCAATTTTTTCACACCATAAACTAACTTGCTTTGAGTATGCCGATGGTGTAAATAAGGTCATTAGAGGTGGAACAACCTATGATTTGACCGATCTTGATATGTATTATGCGAAACTTTCGAACGCATACAATACAGGATCAGGTAGTCCAGATAGAAATATTGATAGTAAGTATCCTGCCGAACCTGATGGATTTGCAAAGCAAAGACCAGAATGGGAGATTGTCGGTGCATTTGCATCCGATCCCATTTCTATTACTTCAATCGAAGCAGGTTCTGGTGGAGTTCCAAACAATCAGGTCACAGTAACAACAGCAGTAGATCACGAACTTTCAGCAGGAACTCCCATCAAGATTACTGGTGTATCTCCAGTAGATTACAACATTTCAACAAAAGTTCAGAATGTTGATCCAGATAATCCGAGAGTATTCACTTATCTTCTTCCAACATTTAGAAAAAATCTTCCTACTCCAGGAACTGCTTCTGTTGCAGAAGTAACGATTGAAACTGATACGGTATCTGGTGCATCTCCATATATCTTCAATATTTCAATGCGTTCCGTTTATGGTTTGAACGGAATGTTAGCAGACGGAAGTAAGGCATCTGGTTTCCGTTCGATGGTTGTTGCACAGTTTACTGGTGTTTCACTACAAAAAGACGATCGTGCATTCGTAAAATATAACAAATCTTCAAGAAACTATGATTCTATTGGCATCACTAGAGTTTCCGGTGCAGATTTGTCAAATGGTTCTTCTTCAACAAATCCTGACAAAATCTACCATTTAGATTCTGAATCCATCTATCGTAAAGGATGGGATCAGACACATATCAAAATCACCAATGATGCGATCTTACAGATTGTTTCCGTGTTTGCGATTGGATATAATAAACACTTTACTTGTGAGAGTGGTGGTGATGCTTCTATTACAAACTCCAACTCAAACTTCGGACAACTATCTCTTGTTGCCGATGGATTTAAAAAGACGGCATTTGCAAAGGATAATAAAGCATTTATCACTCACGTTATTCCACCAAGATCTACAAATGAAGCAGAAGAAAATATCGATTGGTTGAGTATTGATGTTGGTGTTACAACAGCAGCTGGTATTTCAACACACCTCTATCTTCGTGGATTCGAATCAAGAGATGATGTTCCACCAGTACTGACTCAGGGATATCGTATTGGTGCAAAAGTCAATGATAAGTTGTTTGTAAATGTTGGTTCCGGAACCAATGAGGCAAACATCTTTATGCAAGATGGTTCTTCGACATCATTCAAAGAGTTTGATGTTACTGCCGTAGCAGATAGCAAATTAACGATTGGTTTAAATCACAAACTACAAACTGGTGAAAAAGTCATTCTTCTGAGTGATTCTGCAGACTATCCAGAAAATATAGAACCACATAAGGTTTATTTTGTAATCTCTCTTGCCGATGCGACTGATGTTGCGGATAGACCTAAGATTCAGTTGGCATCAACAAAGACGGATGCTGACAATAATAATGCCATAACATTGTATGGTGGAACAGATCTTAGAGTTAGAAGCAGAGTTACTGATAAATCTGCCGGAGAGGCAGGAAGTCCTGTCCAGTTTGATACTGCACAAAGTCGTTGGTATATTACTGTCGATTCATCGAACGGTATCTACTCCACTCTCAATACTCTTGGTGTTGCCGGTATTGGTGCAGAAACAAATCCATCTTTTGTAAAGAGAAATCCCGATAACAGAAGTTTGGATGAAAAGATTTATAAGTTCAGAGTTGTTATTCCAAAAGAACTTCCAAACGCAAAGACACCCGAATCTGGATTTATTATTCAAGAATCCAGTACAACTGGTTTTACTTCCACTGCAGAATCTAGTTTTACAACTATTGGACTCAATAACTTCGAATACAATAGGAATCCAAGATTCATTTCAACGTGTTCTCATAGTGGAGGAATTTCTTCCGTAATCACCGAACTTCCACACAATCTTGAAGTTGGTGAACAAATTATCATCACTGATGTAACAGATACTAATAATACTGTTGGATCCGCAACCAGTGGATACAACGGAACATTTACTGTTGCATCCGTAAGTGCCGACAATATGTCATTCACTTATGCAAATGCAACTGGCAATCCGGGAACATTTAATAATAATACCAGTACAAGAGATATCAATCTGCCAAGATATCAAAGAAACGATTTACAGAGTAACTTCTATGTTTATCGCAATGAAGTCATTAATGAATATATTGATGGACAACAAGATGGTGTGTATCACATCTATGCACTGAAGGCAGACAATGCAATCACTACAGAGTTTACGGATCTTGAATATGGACAAAATGTTACTGATCTTTATCCACAAACTGATAGAGATAATGTAAATGATAATCCGGCATCAACTAAATCGAGAGCACTGTCTTTCCCAATCGGTGATGTTCATACCAGTGATCTGAAAGGAAGCATTACAAGAGAGTCTGCTGATTCTCTTGTAACTCATCTTGCCGGTGGACTGATTGTTGATTCGGTTCTTCCACTAAGTGCCGGTATTCAGACAGTTACTTTCTCCAGAAATCACACATTTGCTGGTGTATCTACAGCAGCACTTACGAGTGCAGGTACAGGAACGAGAACAAACGGAACATATTATAATGTAAAACTCTATAATAATAGTGCATATTCATCTTGGAATGGAGCAACTGGTATTGTAAGTGTAACCAGTAATACGATTCAATCTTTCCAGATTCAGGCACCTGGTTCTGGTTATTCGAGTGGAGATACACTCTACTTTGATAACAGTGCAATGGGTGGTAATCAAGATGGTTATATCACTCTTTCAAACTCTGGTATCACCACATCTATTGGTGAGGCACTTCAGTTTACTGGTATTTCAACCATTTCTGATGCATATTATAGAATCACGGATGTTCCAACAGTCAATAGAGTTGCAATCGCAAGAACTACTGGTGATCCTATTCTGAAGGCAGGACACATCGTTCTCAATGTAGGTCCTTCCATTGTCATAAGTTCTTCTACTTTTGCAAGTGGCACTACGACTTTCACCTGTTCATCAGCACACGGTCTTGTTGCAGGTAATAAGTTCAGAGTTGTTGATTCAAGTAATAACAATCTTGGTGATTATCTTGTCAAATCAAGAGTCAGCACCACAGTATTTACTGCCACAACCACAACTCAACTAACGAGTCCTGCAAGAATATTCAAACATAGTTTCTCATCAAACTCTGGAGTATCTGATAGAAGTCAGGAAAACTTGGCTGCTAGACAACAATACTTCTATGATGGAGATACTCTAACCATTAGTAATAGTGGAAATGTTATTGGTCTAACCACAACACTTATTCCGGTAACTCATCCAAACTCTGGTGCAGCAGCTGGTGTTGGAATCACAGAAAGATTCCCACTTGGAACTTACATTCAGGTTGATGATGAGGTAATGAGAGTTGCATCTTCAACTCTCACGGGAGTCAATAAAATAACTGTTCTTCGTGGAGTATTTGCATCTAATGTCGGAATACACTCTGATACATCACTGATTAAAAAGATTAGACCAGTTCCCGTTGAATTCCGCAGACCATCAATCATTCGTGCATCAGGTCATACATTTGAATATCTTGGTTATGGTCCTGGTAACTATTCAACTGGTCTTCCACAGGTTCAGACAAGAACTCTGACAGAAAGAGAAGAGTTCCTTTCACAGGCACAAGAAAGATCTGCCGGTATTGTTGTTTATACTGGTATGAACAATAGAGGTGACTTCTATATTGGTAATACTAAGAAGTCTTCCTCTACTGGTGAAGAAACCTCATTTGATACTCCGATTCCTACAGTAACTGGTGAAGATCCGGCACGTTTGAGTGCAATCTTCGACGAGATTACTGTTAAGGAAAGAATCATTGTTGAAGGTGGAGATTCTAGGCAAATCCTTTCGCAGTTTGATGGACCAGTCACATTTGGTGGTGAAGTAAGAGTTAAAAATACATTATCATTAACCGGCAAATTAAAAGTTTCAAATACTGAACAATCCAATAATACTGGAAGTGGTGCCGTCGTAGTTGATGGTGGTGTCGGTATTGGTAAGAATCTTTATGTTGGAGGAGAATCAGTCTTAGCATCCGCTACTGTTTCGGATTTAACCAATAACCGTGTAGTTATTGCAGGTACTAATGGATCACTTGAGGATGATGCTAATCTCACTTTCAATGGTAGCAAACTTGATATTGGAGCAACTACAGAATCCACGAGTACTACTACTGGTGCATTAGTTGTTGATGGTGGTGTTGGTGTTGCTAAGAATGTGAACGTCGGAGGAAGTATGTTCTTCCCTGATGATAAATCACTATATTTTGGTAAGAATGATGATTTCTCAGTTTCACATATCGCAGACTTCTCTTCTCAATTAGATAGTGCAGGAAACCTAATTACACCATCTTCGGCAACTGTAATCGAAGATGCTGGCCCTGGTCCAATCATATTCAAATCAAATGGAGGAAGTGGAAAAGGAGCATTCCAATTCTTTGACGGTCCTTGGAATCCAAAACTAAAAGTATTTTCGGGTGATGACAACGGTGTAACACTTTATTATGGTAATGAAGGAGAAAAACTGAAAACAATATCTGGCGGTGTCGAGGTTACTGGAACTCTTCTTGCCACTACAGCATTAAAGGTTGAAGATGATAGTCATATTTATGCTGGCACTGGGGATGATATAGACATTTATCACAATGGAACCAATTCTTTTATTGATAATGATACGGGTCATCTCTACATTCGTAATAATGTTGATAATGATGATGGTTCAAACATTTACATCCAGGCTAAGTCTGGTGAAAATGGCATCATTGTTTATGATGATGCTGGTGTATCTCTTTATTATAATGATGCTAAGAAATTTGAAACTATTAATACTGGTGCTAAGGTTACTGGAGAACTTCAGGTCACTGATGACATCACAGCATTCTATTCTTCTGACAAAAGACTGAAGGACAACATTACACCTATTGATGATCCACTTGCAAAAGTTCTTTCTCTCGGTGGTTATACATTTGACTGGAACGAGAATACTAATAATGAAGGAACTGAAACTGGTGTGATTGCACAAGAAGTTGAGGCTCTGGGACTTCCAGGAATTGTAACAACGAGAGATAATGGATACAAGGCAGTTCGTTATGAAAAACTTGTTCCACTGCTTATAGAGGCAATCAAAGAACTCTCTGGTAAGGTTGAAGCACTTGAGCAAAAACTACAAGATAAATAACTCTAAAGCTTATAATAATGGCAAATATCAGAAAGTCATTTAACTTCAGGAATGGTGTACAAGTTGATAATGATAACTTCGTTGTAAATGCGAATGGTCTGGTGGGAATCGGAACTTCCACTCCCACCGAAGCGATTGATGCAATCGGAAATGCAAAAATAAGTGGTCTTACAACGACATCAACATTAGGTGTTGCACAAACTGCAAACTTTTATGGTGATCTTAAAGTAGGAACCGGAATCACAATGTCTGGTGGTATTGTAACCGCCGTTTCATTTTATGGAGATGGATCTACATTATCGAATGTATATGCAATCTCAACAACTGGTTGGGTAGCACAAGGAGTTGGATTACATACATTATCAAGATCGGTTGGTATAGGCACCACCAATCCAGTTTATAAGTTACAGATAGGATTAGATCCTGTAACAGGTGTCGGTGTCGGCATTACAAATGGAAATATAATAGTCTCGGGTATCATAACCGCCACCACATTTGTTGGTAATGTAACTGGAACGGCAACGACTGCAACAAATCTTTCTAATGCTGCCAACATCACAACTGGAACCATTAGTAATGATAGACTTCCTAGCAATATTGATAAGCCAACAGGTATAATCACAGCATCAAGTTTTGTTGGTGACGTAACAGGAACCGCAACAACTGCCACCAATCTATCCAACGCTGCTAATATTACTACAGGAACTATTAGTGATGCAAGACTTCCTAATGTAATCACATCTGATATTGATTCTTCTGGAATATCTACTTTCACTACACTTAAAGTAGGAACTGCAATCACAATGTCTAGTGGTATCATTACTGCCACTACATTCTCAGGATCTGTAACAGGGGATTTAACGGGTGTTGCATCAACTGCAACTAAGTTAGAAACCGCAAGAAACTTTAGTGTTTCTGGTGATGTATTAAGTCATACAGTATCTTTTGATGGCACTAGTAACGTTGCACTGGGAGTTACTTTATCAGGTACTTTTAGTGCCAACACTTCTGGCATTATAACTGCCAATACTTTTTCTGGAATTGTAACTTCAACAAACGGAACTTTTGATGATTTAAGAATCAATAAGTCATCCGCAGCAAGTCTTGTTGTTACGAGTACAACAAACTCATCAGTAAGTATTGGTGAATCTGTAGGTGCAGGTAATAGTAGTGCTCAGTTCCTCTATACACCCGGTACAGGACGTTTAGACATCACCAACTATGATGTAGGTGGTGTGAGCATTAACCTTCACGAGGGCACTGGTACAGGCACTACAGAGAGTTTTAATGTTAAGTATGATAATACCAAGCAGTTTGAAGTTACTTATGATGGAAAAGTAGGAGTCAATCGTGGAGGCACTCCACTCACAAGAAACTTTGAAGTTGGTGGTGATGCATTTATTTCACAAAATGCAGTAGTTTCCGGTATTCTCACAATAAATCAAGGTGGTCCAAATGAGATTACTTTAGGTGATGGTAGTCCTATACCAATTCGTGATGATCAAAACTTCAATACTGTTTCTGGTATCAGTACGTTTAACCAATTAAACGTTATCAATAGTTTTAGTTATACCGGTCTTTCCACAGTTTTCTTTGGTGGAGAAGTTGGAATTGGAACAACAAGTAATGATGGTTTCTTAACCGGACCAAATCAACTAAAAGCACACGTAGAAGGGTCTACTTGGGCAAAAGAAGGTTTTTATACTGCCGGAAAACTTGTAATCACTGATAAGGCAGATGGATCTATACATACGGATGATCGAGTTATTCCAAGTTCTCCGGTTGACTATGGTGCCGTTGTTCCCTTTGTCGATTATGGCGACTTCCAAGTAGAAACTGGTGGAGCATCATTAATAACTAATAATGTATTGATGGTTCCTGGTGTTGGTCAGGCAACCGTAGGATTTGGGACAACAAATGGTGGATTGATACCTGCAAGTTTCCTTCCAGGTGGTAATAGATATCTGACTAAAGTTGGTATCAATACTTATTATGCGAGAAGTATATTTGACGTAGGAACAGCATCAACCACGATGAACTCCTACTTTATTCCACCATCTCTGACACAATCAGAGATCGATATTATGCAAGATTTGTGGAATACTCCCACTGGAACAGGATATACTGCAGCAAATAAAGTTACTCCTAATGGTTTAGTTCCCGGTGGAATTGTTTATAACAAAACAACAGATAAAATTCAACAAAGGAGTACTGCATCAACATTCAGAGATTTATCTTCTTCATCATCATCTGTACAGACGATTGGTGTTGGTGTTAGTGAAGTAGTCTTTAATGATGTTCCTGCCTGGGCTGATAAAATTACAATTATCTTCTTGAACATTTCTTGTACTAGTAGTGGTCTTGATAGGCATTTTAGAGTGCAACTTGGCACTTCTTCTGGTATCGTTACTACTAATTATGACTCGGAAACAAATCAAGGTGCCATAACTTCTCCAGGATATGCTGAATCGGATGATGGTTTCATTATGTATGGAACAACTAGTGGTCAACAATACTCTGGTCATATGATGATTACTAAATTTGATGACACCACCTATGTTGAGACTCATATCTTATCTCCTGGTAAGTTCGGTGATAACGGAATTCGTTTTGGTGGAGGAAATGTTGAGTCAATTAGTGATACCATTACTCGTCTTAGAATTAGTATTCATGATGACACTAACTTTACTGGTGGTAAAGTAAAAGTCTTGTATGAGGGTTGACAAGACTCTAAAAACCCTGTAGACTACCTTTGTCTGGGTTGAAGATGAGAGTCTAAGCCACTTTAAGAACCGTCCACTGGGTCGCACTGGGGACGGTTTTCTGCTATAATAACAAGGTATTCGACAGGAACCGATGCCCATCACACTGCGTCCTCACCAACAAGATGCTGTTGATGCAATGTGGGACAACAATAAGGGTCAGGTCATCATTCCTACGGGTGGTGGTAAGACCATTTGTATGATTCAGGATCTTATTCATCAGCACGCTGTTCCTTGTGGTCACACCACAGTTGTTGTTGCTCCTCGTATTCTTCTTGCAGAACAACTTTGCAGTGAGTTTCTGGAGGTGATTGACACTACCAACACTCACATTATGCACGTTCATAGTGGTGAGACTCATCACTTTAGCAGCACGAATCCTTCAAAGATTCATTTGTTTGCTAACACTGCACGAACTGCTGGTGAGAATGTTATTATCTTCACCACCTATCATTCTCTGCATCGTCTGATTGATGCGGATATTGAAGTCAACAACATTTACTTTGATGAAGCACATAACTCAGTTCAACGTAACTTTTTCCCTGCTACGGAACACTTTGCTTTTGATGCTGACCGCTGCTATTTCTTCACTGCTACTCCTAAGCATTCTCTTACTGTTTCCAAGCCTGGGATGAACGACCCTGAGGTTTATGGTCCTGTTATCTGTAATGTTCCTGCTCCTAAGTTGGTAGAAGAAGGTTATATCCTTCCTCCTAAGGTTGTTGTGAAGCAACTGGATATGGTTCAGGACAAGCAGATGATTGCTGATCGTGATTCCCAGAATCTGCTTGACACTATTGATGAGAATGCACTGGATAAGATTCTCATCTGTGCTCGTTCTACCAAGCAGATTGTCAAACTGCTGAGTGAGTCTGACTTCCGTAAAGAGTTGTCCGAGCGTGGTTATTCAGTGATGTATATTACTTCCAAGACTGGTGCCATTATTGACGGTCAGAAGGTCAACCGTGAGGTATTCTTTGACACTCTGAATGCTTGGGGTAAGGATGCTG
>Ga0255772_10003305_pt1 | contig 15478 bp, 6 predicted proteins | sample 071ome_34_FD_179970 | JGI IMG/M metagenome (GOLD analysis project Ga0255772, IMG submission 179970) | Coastal salt marsh microbial communities from the Groves Creek Marsh, Skidaway Island, Georgia - 071411BT metaG (version 2) | ecosystem: Environmental > Aquatic > Marine > Intertidal zone > Salt...
ATTAGTGATAACTTATCTGTTGCAGAAAATACAACTCTTTCAGGAACTCTTGATGTTGCAGAAGATGCAACGTTCTTTAGTCCTGTCAGTTTCTTTGGAGAAATTATTGGATACAATAATGTATCTTTTCTACAAACTTCACTACTGAATAATGTTCAAGTTAGTGGGGCAGTAACAGTAACTTCACTTAGTCCTGGAGTTGATATTCGAACAAATCTACGAGTAGATCAGTACTTGGATTTGGATGGAAACTTAGATGTATCTGGAATTGGAACTTTTGGTGGAGATTTAGAAGTATCAGGGATTGCAACATTTAGTAAAACCTTAGAAGTAACTGGAGATTCTTTCTTCAAAGGCAACAGAAATGAGTTTGAAGGTGATATTAATGTAACTGGTATTGCTACAGTTTCAACTCTTGATACTACAGTCCTAGACTCAGAATTTTCCAATATAGGAATCGCTACTGCAACTTCTATTGAGGCTGGAATTGGTACAATTACAAATGATTTTTATGTTGAAAATGACTTATATGTTGGCAACAATTTAGAAGTAGTAGGATCATCAGAATTTATAGGTAATGCGATATTCAGAGGTGGTACAATTGGTATTGGTGATTCAGTTACCGACGATATTAGTGTTGCTGGTGAATTTGTATCAGATTTAGTACCAAATACTGATGATGATTATAATCTTGGTACAGAGGGGAAGCAATGGAAAAATTTATATTTAAATGGTCTTGCAGATTTAGATGACGTAAAGATTGAGGAATCTTTAATTGACAGTAATGATAATGTAGGATATGCAAATACACAATATAAAGTTCCAAGATCAGTATTAGGTTCTGTTGCAGTTAATGACGAAGGAGAAGTAATCACCGACAGATTCTTCGATGCTGCCAATCAAATTCGTTTGAATTTGGACTTTATTGCAGAAGAAGCGGTAGGATATATTATTAGTCCAGATTATAAAGGTGGTCCTACATTCACAATGCAGGACAATGATTATACATCATGTAAAGATGACATCAAAGATATTCTAAAATCTATTACAATAGATCTTACAAAAGGTGGAAATAAGAAAACAGTAGGTGCTGCATTATCATATTATAGTGGAAATACTCTACTTCATATTACTGGAACAGATTTAAATGGATATAGTATCAAGGATGCTACGATTGCAGCAATTGGAGCAGCATCAACACTTGCACAATATGTAATTAACAACGCAAATCCACCAAAATTATATCAACCAAGACCTACAAATCCATTAAATGGTGATGCGGCAAGACTTATTGAAAATAATTTAGATTTTATTGCTGCGGAAGCAGTCGATAGAACTATTGATGAATACCCATCTTTAGTTATTCCTCAAGGTAATGCGAAATGTATTGATGACATTAAAAAAACATTACAAGCAGTCATTTATAATTTGAAGGCAGGAGGAAATGATAAAGTATTTGATGCAGGAAAACTTTATCTAAACAATTCGGCAATTCTGTCTGGAGAAGTTGAAGAATCAATCTATGCTTTCGAAAGAGCAAGAGATGTTGCAAATAAAGTCATTCGCAATGCAACAGTAACAAAAATATCTGGTACTCTCAACACATATACTCAGTTCGTTGATAATACTATTCTTGGAGATTTTTCTGGTGTAGCAGGAGATTACCAAGACGCTCCAGAATATAGAGACTATGATTCATATAATCTTATCGTTGCAAACAAAAGAGAAATTCAAGATAGAGCACTTGCGGGAATTGCAAAGTCATTCCCAGACTTCTTCTTCCCTGGTGATGATGAAACAAATGGAAGATCTAGATATTATGATGCATATCGTTTAATTACGCTTAACAGACAGGTAATTATTGATAAATCATATGACAATTTAATTGCACTGTATCCAAACTATGATGGAAATGGTGGAAATACTTTTGGCAATAAGTGTAGAAGAGATATAGGATATCTTGTTGATTATGTTGCAACGGACGTATTCACTGGTGGAAATATCTACGCTCAAGGATTTGCTGCTCAGTATCTAGGTGGTGCCGTAACAGGAGAAGAAGAGGAAACCATCTACGCTTTTGAAGAGGCAAGAAACTTCATGAAACTTGCCATAAACAATATCTTACCCGATGCAGATTATCAAGATCTTACGATTACTGGAGACCCAAATCCTGGCAGTAATCCACCACCATATGGAACCAAAGGCAATTTAAGTAATAATACCAATTCAGTCTCATGTAATGATGTTCAGGATAATATCGATAACTTAGTTGGTATTGTTACAACTGTAATTGGTGCAGGAAATGGAGATAGTTTAGATGATCTATTAGATAACTTTGGAACATTCACTGCTGGTGGTAGTAAGTGCTTCCGTGATATTGGTTTTGTTATTGATGCCGTCGCAGAAGACCTAAGAGACAGGTCAACATGTAATGTTGTTGGCGTTGCAAATTCATACTTTAACAATGGAACCCCAATTGTTGATGCAGTATTTGGTGAAGAGCAGGAGACGATAGAGAGTTTCCATGTAGCAAGAGATTTAATGAAACTTGCTCTCACAAATGGATTACTTGCAAAAGATTTAACAATCATTGCAGACCCACTTACTGGATTTAACACTTCACCAGACTCTTGCGCTTCACAGCAAGCATTTGTGGATAATTTGGTTGGAATTATTACAACACCGATTGCAACTGGAGATATTACAACTATTCCAAATATTGAGGTTGATTGTAGCGATCAAGTTTGTGCAATCACACAGTATATTGGTATTGTTACGGGATTTATAAGTGGAATAGCACCACAGAGAACTGTTGGTATTGTTACTTTTAAACAAATAAAAGATTTAACAATACAGGATGATGCAGCAGTTGGCGTAAATACTGATCCATTTGGATGTGCAAATGTTGTATCAGCAATTGATACCTATGCAGGAATTATAACATCAATCATAGAATCTGGTCCTAGTGAAGCTCCATCAATTGCAGAACCAGATGGAAGAATTGTTTGGGTTCCACCTGGTGCAGATTCTAAGAATGTAATTTATGTAACAAAATATGGTAATGATTCAAATGGTGGAAGAACTGAAGGTGATGCAAAACTAACTATTGCTGCTGCGGCGGCGATTGCAGAACCTGGTGATACTATCTTTGTTAGAAGTGGTACTTATTATGAACAGAATCCAATCGGTCTTCAAAGAGACGTGGGTGTTAGTGGTCAAGATTTGAGACTTGTTACTGTTGTACCTTTGAATACTGATAAAGACTTATTCCATGTAAGAAGAGGATGTTTGGTTGAAAATATGAATTTCCAGAGCAAACCTGGAGAAAGGCATACTGGTGCTGCTATTATCGCTTTCCCACCAACTCCAGAATATATTGCTGATGGAAGAGCATATGGTGCAATTACTGGATATACAGAACCAGGGCCAGCAGATGAGGGTCCAACAGGAAGATGGAAATCTCCATATGTCAGGAACTGTACAAACTTTGTGACAGAAAGTATTGGTATGAAGATTGAAGGTGATCATGCCACTGGATCAACCATTGGTGCAAACCTCAAATCAATGGTTCTTGATGCCTATACACAATATAATGAAGCTGGTATTGGTATCTCAATTACTAATAGTGGATATGCTCAGTTAGTTTCTCTGTTCACAATTGCATGTGATATTGGTGTTTATGTTTCTAGTGGTGGTCAGTGCGACCTGACAAACTCTAACTCTTCCTTTGGTAATTATGGATTATATGGAGATGGATTAAGTAGATTAGAATTTGAATCTTATTTGGGTGCTGCAGCACTTCAAGAAGCGGATACATTCTCACTTTATAATGTAGCAGACCAAGAAAATAATGTAAGAAGACCGTATGATGGTCAGGCAATTTGGTTTGGTGTTGAAGTTGATGGTGAACCAATCACAGCACCACTTCAACTACTTGAAAGTGTTAAAGTTATTGATGGTGGCAGTGGATATAGTGCTGCTGGTCCACCAAACATTGTTGTTAGAGATGAAGATGGTACAATTCTTCCAAAGGGTCCAGAAGGAATTATTGCTGAAGTTAGTCCAACAATTGATGATTTGACAGGTTCAATCACTGCAATTGATATTGTAAGTAGTGGAAGAAATTATCTTTCAACACAAAATATTGTTATTGATATTGAAGGCGATGCAAAAGCAGAAGCTAAGATGGCACCAATTTACTATACTATTCTTGAGTCTACGGAACCAACTCCACCAAATCATAGATATGCTGATGCAGTTCAATCAATACAAAATAACTTAAAGTTCCTCGCCGCAGAAGCAGTTGATAGAACATTATACCATTGGAATGTTACTTTAGGTATTCCATTCGAGATTCCCACTGGAAATCAAAGATGTATTGAAGATTTGGAACTTGCATTTGGAAGAGCAATTACATATAACTTACAGTTTGGTGGCAATGATAGAACATATGATGTCGCCAATTTTTATTACACAACAGAATTTCTACTTGATGAAGAGGAACAATCAATCTTTGCATATGAATCTGCTGCTGATATCGCTAAGGATATCATCAATAATGTAGCAGTAACAAAACAAGAATATACTGATTTGAATAGTTATGAACAGATATTCGACTATACAATTAATGTTGACCCATTAAGTGGAAATAATATTGACCCAGGAAATTGTGCAGATGTTAAACTCTCAATTGACAATCTTGTTGGAATTGTAACTACTGGAATTACCACAAATAGTCCATCACTTCCAGTAAGTAAAACAACTGCAGGATCAATAGGTATTTCTACAGTTGTCCTTAATGAATTTGTCCCATATCCAATTGGTGCTGGAGTATCTGTTTACCATTATCGTATTAGTAGAATTATCGCAAGTGGACAGTCTTTTGAATACATCGGTTCTGGTACAGACATAAATAAAGCTACACCACAGCAAGGTGGTGTTCCAATTAAAGAAAATGAAGTTATTGCGATAAACGGAGCACAAATACCTTATACAAGTAGTGATCAAGCTGGAAACTTCAACATTGGTGGAGGAATCCAAATTAGTCAAACAACAGCATCAATTAGCGGAAGAGATTTTAATAGGTCAATTCAGGCACAGGTCACACCATTAATTCTGGCGTTAAGTTAATATGGCAGTAGCACCCCTTAATAAGTTTCTAACATTTGCAGTCCCAGTAGCACCAGGAGAACAGGTTATCTATGAGGCACCTGTTGGAGTGTCTGCGATTGTTTTGAGAGCTGCTGTTGCGAATGTAGGTATTGGAGAAACATATCCTAAGGTAACAGTTATTCATCGAAGAAAAACAAATAGAACTGGAAATACAAGAGATACTAGAATCATTAAAAATGCAGAAATTCCTCCAGAGGATCAGTTAATCGTAATCGATGGTCGTTTAGTGCTTGAAAGAACGGCACTCATATCAGACTCAATTGTAATTAGTGGAATTACATCTGGATATGTTGGCATCTTTACGTGTGAATATGATGAACCAACTGGCATTTTGACAGTAACCACTAATGACCCTCACAGCTTTGTTGTTGGACAAGAAATTACAATGAGTGGTCTCGAATTCACATGCGGTTCTAATGCTGGTTTAACAACAACTTTTTTCCCAGATCCCCAGGCAGGATTCACTATAGATAATATAATATCAGAATATCAATTTGATACCAATGTGGGAACTGCAGTTGGAATTGCACACACATTCAAGGGTGGAGGAACGGTCGCTCCGCTACAATTAGAATTTACTGCAAGTATTCTTGAGAACAGCAACGTATAACATATAGAGATGGCAGAATATAGTAGCGGGAGAAAAAAAGTAAGACCTCTATCAGGTATATCATCTGATAGATATAGATTTCTTGGATTAGAACAAGCGGAACCAAACCTTGGTTATCCAGGAGAAAAGACTACTCCTACAGGTATTGGTACAGTATATTCGCTCATTACATTTGATGGTGCATCAAATGAAGATAGATATTGGCAAGAAACTGGTTTAAGATTTAGGGATGAAGGTATTCCTATTGGTGATGAGAATAATGTAACTATTATCGATTTAGTCGGAGCAGCAGTAACAGCAACTGTTGATAGTGGAATTGCCACTATTACAGTTTTTGCACCAAGCGATGAGAATATTGGAGAGTTCTTATTTAATGATGATAATGAAATACAACCAACCTCAGCAATAATTTACAATAAAGATAGTGGATTTATTGGAATAGGTACAACACAACCTACTACCAATTTTGAAATATCTAAAGCAATTAGAATTAATAATCAACTTTTAGATTCTAAGGGGAATGTTGGATATGCTGGATCTGTTTTAGTATCAACAGGACAAAAAGTTGAATGGAGAGGTCAAGTACAAGGAGCACAAGGTGCTCAGGGTATTCAGGGTACACTTAGTAATTTCCAAGGTCTTCAAGGAACGTTAAGTAATTTCCAAGGAACTCAGGGAGCACAAGGAACTCAAGGTTCTCAAGGTGTTCAGAATGCTCAAGGAAATCAAGGTCTTCAAGGTCCTTTAAGTAATTTTCAAGGTACTCAAGGTCTCCAAGGAAATCAAGGAACAATATCAAACTTCCAAGGTTCTCAGGGTGTTTTATCTAATTTCCAAGGAACTCAAGGTAATCAGGGTGCTCAAGGCACTCAAGGCACTCAAGGTCTCCAAGGATTACAGGGACCATTAAGTAATTTTCAGGGAACTCAAGGTGTTCTCAGCAATTTCCAAGGAACTCAAGGTAATCAAGGTCTCCAAGGTCTCCAAGGACTTCAGGGTAATCAAGGTCTCCAAGGTCATCTCAGTAATTTCCAAGGAACTCAAGGCAATCAAGGTCTCCAAGGACTTCAAGGAAACCAAGGTCTTCAAGGAACGTTAAGTAATTTCCAAGGTACACAAGGTCGTCAAGGTTCTCAAGGTGTTCTCAGCAATTTCCAAGGTTCTCAGGGTGTTTTATCCAATTTCCAAGGAACTCAAGGTGTCATATCTAACTTCCAAGGAACTCAAGGCACTCAAAACACTCAAGGAAGACAAGGTGCCCAGGGTAATCAAGGCACATTATCAAATTTCCAAGGCACCCAGGCTACTCAAGGAACTTTAAGCAATTTCCAAGGTCTTCAGGGTTCTTTAAGTAATTTTCAAGGAACTCAGGGAACTCAAGGTCTCCAAGGAAATCAGGGAAACCAAGGTCTTCAAGGACTTCAAGGAAACCAAGGTCTTCAAGGTGATTTAAGTAATTTCCAAGGAGTTCAAGGAAATCAAGGTCTTCAAGGAAATCAAGGTCTTCAAGGTGATTTAAGTAATTTCCAAGGAGTTCAAGGTAATCAAGGACTTCAGGGCAACCAAGGTGCACAAGGAAACCAAGGTCTTCAGGGTAATCAAAATGCTCAAGGTCTTCAAGGTCTCCAAGGTATTGGATCGCAGGGAAACCAAGGTGTTCAAGGAAACCAAAATGCTCAGGGAAACCAAGGTATTCAAGGTCTTCAGGGAACCCAAGGATTTGGTGCACAAGGACGCCAAGGTCTACAAGGAAATCAAGGAAATCAGGGTATCCAAGGACTTCAGGGAACCCAAGGATTTGGTCTTCAGGGACGCCAAGGACTTCAAGGGAATCAAGGACTTCAAGGGAACCAAGGTCTCCAAGGTGATTTAAGTAATTTCCAAGGAGCTCAGGGCAACCAAGGTCTTCAAGGTAGTCAAGGTCTCCAAGGTGATTTAAGTAATTTCCAAGGAGTTCAAGGAAATCAGGGTCTTCAAGGAAACCAAGGTCTTCAGGGTATGCAAGGTCTTGGTTCTCAGGGTCGTCAGGGAACTCAGGGTCTTCAAGGTCTTCAAGGTAATCAGAATGCTCAAGGTACCCAAGGTATTCAAGGACTCCAAGGTATTGGATCTCAAGGAAATCAAGGTATTCAGGGACTTCAAGGTATTCAGAGTTCTCAAGGACTTCAGGGAACCCAAGGATTTGGTCTTCAGGGACGCCAAGGTCTCCAAGGACTTCAAGGTCTCCAAGGACTTCAAGGTGATTTGAGTAATTTCCAAGGTACACAAGGATCTCAAGGTGTACAGAATGCTCAAGGTACTCAAGGAATTCAAGGTCTTCAGGGGACATTAAGTAATTTCCAAGGTACCCAAGGTGTACAAAATTCTCAAGGTTTGTCTGGAGAGTTTGCTGGCCAGGGTCTCCAAGGACTTCAAGGAAACCAAGGAACCTTAAGTAATTTCCAAGGAACTCAGGGAATTCAAGGATTTGGAAACCAAGGTCTTCAGGGTACTTTAAGTAATTTTCAAGGAACTCAGGGAAACCAAGGTTTCCAAGGTCTTCAAGGAAATCAAGGTCTCCAAGGTCCTTTAAGTAATTTCCAAGGAACTCAGGGCAACCAAGGTCTTCAAGGAAATCAAGGTCTTCAAGGAAATCAAGGTCTTCAAGGAAATCAAGGTCTTCAAGGAAATCAAGGTCTTCAAGGAAATCAAGGACTTCAAGGTCCTTTAAGTAATTTCCAAGGAGTTCAAGGAAATCAGGGTCTTCAAGGGAACCAAGGTATAGGCAACCAAGGAAACCAAGGACTTCAAGGACTTCAAGGCAATCAAGGAAACCAAGGACTTCAAGGGAATCAAGGTCTTCAAGGTGATTTAAGTAATTTCCAAGGAGTTCAAGGAAATCAGGGTCTTCAAGGAAATCAAGGTCTTCAAGGTGATTTAAGTAATTTCCAAGGAGTTCAAGGTAATCAAGGACTCCAAGGTCTCCAAGGAGCTCAAGGTAATCAAGGACTCCAAGGAGCTCAAGGTAATCAAGGACTCCAAGGTCTCCAAGGAAATCAAGGATTACAAGGTCTCCAAGGAAATCAGGGAAACCAAGGACTTCAAGGTCTCCAAGGCAATCAAGGAAACCAAGGACTTCAAGGGAATCAAGGTCTTCAAGGTAATCAAGGACTACAAGGTCTTCAAGGCAACCAAGGAAATCAAGGACTGCAGGGTCTCCAAGGTCTTCAGGGGAATCAAAATGCTCAGGGAAACCAAGGACTACAGGGTCTTCAAGGAAACCAAGGTTCTCAAGGTGTTCAGAATGCTCAGGGAAACCAAGGTCTCCAAGGTGCTCAGGGTAATCAAGGAACAGTATCTAACTTCCAAGGAACTCAGGGAGCACAAGGAACTCAAAATGCTCAAGGTCTCCAAGGTGCTTTAAGTAATTTCCAAGGAGTTCAAGGTATCGGTGGACAAGGTACTCAAGGAGCACAAGGTGTTCAGAACACTCAAGGTACTCAAGGTACTCAAGGTAATCAAGGACGCCAAGGTGCCCAAGGAACACAAGGTATTGGATCTCAAGGTCTTCAAGGACCTTTATCAGATTTCCAAGGATCTCAAGGACTTCAAGGGAACCAAGGTATAGGCAACCAAGGAAACCAAGGTCTTCAAGGACCTTTATCAGATTTCCAAGGAACTCAAGGTGCTCAAGGTGTTCAGAATGCTCAAGGTCGTCAAGGAAATCAAGGTCTCTCTGGTTTATTTGTTGGTCAAGGCGCTCAAGGTCTTCAGGGAAACCAAGGTCGTCAAGGTCGTCAAGGTAATCAAGGTCTTGATGGAAAGTTTGCTGGACAAGGACTTCAAGGTGTTCAGGGTGTTGTCGGACAAGACGGAAGATTTCAAGGATTCTTCTATTCATTCGCTGCAATTGAAAACGGACTTCCAGGCACAAATAATCCAGGAACAGGGAACTTCACATTTAATAATGCCGTTCTATCTTCAGTAACTAAACTCCATATTAATGAAACAACAGATGAAAATAATGATTTATCAGAATGGTTCGACTATATTACGAGCATTGGTAATTCTCCTTTAGGAGAATTTTATTTCTATCTAACAACGGATGGAAGTTCTTGGAATGGTGTAGACTTCTTCATCGTATCCGTAACAGGATCTCTCAACACTCCAGGATATAAAGAGTTTGACGCTACAATCATATCTGAGAGCCATACTCCATCAGTTAATGAAGAATATTTTGTAGTCTTTTATGCTAGAGGAAATCAAGGTGCACAGGGTACTCAAGGTCGTCAAGGATCTCAAGGCACACAAAATGCCCAAGGTCGTCAAGGTGCACAAGGTTCTCAGGCTTCACAAGGAATGCAAGGTCTTCAAGGACCCTTATCAGATTTCCAAGGTGCACAAGGCATTCAATCAAACCAAGGTACACAAGGTGGTCAGGGTATTCAAAATTCCCAAGGTCTTCAAGGTATTCAAGGTATTCAGGGACGGCAGGGTACTCAAGGTCCTCAAGGTGTTCAGAATTCTCAAGGACTACAGGGTACTCAGGGTATTCAAAATACCCAAGGTACTCAAGGATTTAAAGGGGATACTGGTGGAGCAAACGTTGATATAAGCGAAAATCCACCACCATCACCAGTTAATGGTGATTTATGGTGGGATAGTGGAACTGGTCTATTCTCAGTTTATTACGAAGATGGTGATAGTAATCAATGGGTTGAAGTTTCTGCAGGTCCTCAGGGTATTCAGGGTACTCAAGGTCCTCAAGGTGTTCAGAATGCTCAAGGATTGCAGGGTGAAATTGGTATTAAAGGAAATCCAACAATATCTTCAACTATTCCATCAAATCCTGTTAACGGAGACTTATGGTGGGATAGTAGCGTAGGTGATTTGTTCATCTACTTTGATGATGGAACTAGTCAACAATGGGTTGCCGCAAACTCAGGAGCATATGGTCTTCAAGGTGTTCAAAACGCTCAAGGAACTCAAGGAACTCAAGGTACTCAAGGTACTCAAGGTACTCAAGGACTCCAAGGATTTAAGGGGGATACTGGTGGTGCACAAATTGATGTATCTTCTACACCACCATCAAATCCACAAAATGGTGACTTGTGGTGGGATGACACTGTAGGAGATCTTTTCATATATTATGATGACGGAAATAGTCAACAATGGGTTGCAGCAAACTCTGGTACGTTTGGTATTCAGGGACTGCAGGGGACTCAAGGTTCTCAAGGTGTACAGGGTGCACAAGGTGTTCAAAATGCACAGGGAAATCAAGGTCTTCAAGGTCCTGCAGGTGCAGATTCAACAGTAGCAGGTCCACCAGGTCCTACTGGTCCACCAGGTGCAGATTCAACAGTAGCAGGTCCACCAGGTCCTACTGGTCCACCAGGTCCTACTGGTCCACCAGGTCCTACTGGTCCACCAGGTCCTACTGGTCCACCAGGTCCACCAGGAGATTCATTAACTGCAGCAAATAAATCATCAAACTACACTTTAGTAGCATCGGATGATAGTAAGATGATAACCGCAACCACATCTGGTATAACTATTACAGTTCCTTCTGGTGTATTTTCTGCTGGTGATGCTGTAACTATAGTAAACAATACTAGTGGAAATATTACAATTGCCCAAGGTTCATCAGCAACCTTATATCTTGGGGGAACTGCAACTACAGGAAATAGAACTCTTTCTCAAAGAGGAATATCTACAGTCGCTTGTGTTGCATCAAACACCTTTATTATAACTGGAGCAAGTTTAAGTTAGATGGCAGTCATACAACAATTTCTTTTTAATGGTGGCGGATGTAATAATGACTCTATGCCAACAAATGAATATTTTAAAGGAGGAAATGGAACTTCTGGACAAAATCTGGGGAACCTTGTTGATGTTGGTGATGGAAGGATAATAGCGTCAGCGTATAGTCAAAGTAATAGTGGACCGCGTATTTTTGATTTGGATGGAAGTAATGAAGTTGTGATGGATCGTTCTGGCGATTCAATTTGGTATTGGCCAGATTCTGGATATCTAGATTCTGGATATGATACAGCTCTTTGGGGGGCATCTGTAGCGGTGAGTAGAGATGGATCTGACAAAGTTGCTATAGGAGCTCCTATCTGGCCTACTGGATTAGGTCTTGCACCTAAAAGATGGGTTGGACTACTTAGTTGGTGGGATAGTGATGGAACAAATGGTACATATGAAGACACTTATGATTGGACAATATTTGATTTACACGCAGCATCTGTTGATATTAGAGATAATATGGTAATGGCATCATCTCCTTGGGATGGAGCTGGTTCTGGAACTAGTAGATCGGCCCCCGTTGTCCGATACGGATCAGTTTATTTTTATGAATTTGATGGAACTCTTATTCAGAAACTAGAAGCTCCATGGTCCCCTATAGTAGATGGGGATCAATTTGGAGCTAGTGTTAGGTTTGGAGAAACAAAAATTTTAATTACTTCAATACGTAGTGGAACTAATGCAACAGTCAGTGTATATGATTTTAGCAGAAATCATGAAGTTGATATAGTCAATCCTTCAAATGCTTCTGATTCTTTTGGCGGCTACGGCGGCGGATTTAATACCGATACTAGTGCTGTTGCAGAACATAAAGGTAAAATTTACATCGGAGCACCATATAATGATACTCAAGCAACTGACGCTGGCGTAATATATAAGTATGATGTTGATGGAACGCTTGAATCAACTGTTTATGCACCATCCGCTGCGGCATCAGATCTATTTGGACATTCTGTAGCAGTTGGTGGAGGAAGAATATTTGTTGGTGCCCCAGGTCGCAACTCTAATACTGGAGCAGTAATTGTTTATGATTTAAATTTTAATCACATAGGAACTTTAACAGCATCTGATGCTTCATCTGGTGATAAATTTGGATTTTCTGTAGCATATGGACAAGGAAAATTAGTGGTAGGAGCACCAACTAGAAATACAGATATTGGTGGAGTATATGTATACGATACACCAACAAATTATGGTTGCTAAAAAACCTGCTTGACACCTGACCCCAGTTTGGCCAACGAAACCAAAATAAATAATCAAAAAAGTAGATAATGGCCATCAATTTTCCCAATTCACCATCACTAAATGATATTCATACAGACGGTGATAGAGAGTGGCAATGGGATGGGACTGTTTGGAAAAGGATAGGTTTTGCTGGTCCGCCAGGTCCTGCTGGTCCGCCAGGTCCTGATGGTCCTACAGGTCCTGATGGCCCTACAGGTCCACCAGGTGCAGATTCAACAGTAGCAGGTCCACCAGGTCCACCAGGTCCAGCAGGTGCAGATTCAACAGTAGCAGGTCCACCAGGTCCACCAGGTCCTACTGGTCCACCAGGTGCAGATTCAACAGTAGCAGGTCCACCAGGTCCTACTGGTCCACCAGGTCCTACTGGTCCACCAGGTCCTACTGGTCCACCAGGTCCTACTGGTCCACCAGGTCCTACTGGTCCACCAGGTCCTACAGGAAATTTAACTCTTCAAGACAAAACATCAAATTACACATTGGTCGCCGCAGATGACAGTAGAATTATTACATTTAACGCCGCAATAACTATCACAGTTCCTTCTGGAGTATTTTCTGCAGGTGATACTATAACAATAGTCAACAAGACGGCAGCAAACAGAACTATTGTACAAGGTGCCAGTGTCACAATGACAATAGCAGGAACTACGAATACTGGTAATAGAACTTTAGTTCAAAATGGTCTTTGCACTATAATTTGCATAGCATCAAATACATTCCTTATTAGTGGAGCAGGTTTATCATAATGGCACATCCACAACAATACTTGTTTCATCCATATGAAACTATTGGAGAAGAGATGATGAGAAAGTCTGTAAGAATTCCTTGCCCCACAACAGGATTTCAAACTTTTGGAGCGTCTGCAGATGGAGATCGTATCAATGGTGATATAAAGTACTTTATTTCTGCGAATGATGCATTTACTACATATATTTTTGATGAAGATGGTTCGGCAGCAACTTCTCCAGCTGCTAGCATATCAGGAAAAGGGCCTGTAGTAAATAATAACAGGATAGCAACCTATTCTACTTTTGGTTCTTTTCCTACAAAGTCTAGATCCACTATTTTGGATTATAGTCTCAATAGTATTGGAACCATTGATTACCCACACTTTCTTTGGTCCCATCGACAAATTGCTGAAGGATACATACTCAGTTCTGGAGTAGGTAGAGGATATGGTATACCAGATACTCCAGGATATATTAGATTATATGATGATACAACTTTAAATCTGGATTTAGAAATTGTATCTCCCAATGGCAATGTAACTGATGGGTTTCCAGGCGCAAGCGTACCTTTCATTATGAATGGATACATATGGGCATCCGCGTATGCATATGATGAAGTTTATATTTTCAATACTAGCGGAACTCTTTTGACAACTATATCCGCACCATCAGGAGCATCTTCTTGGGGATATAATATTCATTTTGATCCAATTAACGAAATTGTTTTAGTTCAAGATTTAGCCAATATTCTTCCTAGACTTTACCAACCTGATGGTACGTTTATAAAAACAGTAGCTAATACTCCATCACAAGATACGTATTATAGCAGTCAGACGTTTGAATATCTAGCAAGAGGTGTGGGGTGTGGAAGAATTGTATATGGTGGCGGTGGATATATGTACTCTGTAAATGGCACCATTGGTAATGCAGTAGGTTATGATACTTTTATTTTAGATATTGATGGTAATTATATTACCGATGTGTATCCAAAGTATGCTCTTGGAGCAAATCCAGCATATCCATCAACAGCCAATCACGATTATGGTGGTGGTTTTTATTATCATATTTTACATAACTTAAATAAATTGATTGTACCAGCTCGTCAAGAAAATTCTGGTTCGCCAGGTTCTGCTTATGTCTATGACATATAATAAATAATCAAAAATATTAGATTATGGAAAATTTTATTCAGTCAATTGAAGTATTGACACAAGAAGAATTAGTAACAATTAATCAATATATTGATACTCTACAATTTGCAGGATCCACTGTTCTTGGTTCAAAAGAAAATAGTAGAGTAGACAATAGTATTCGCACAAGCACTGGAACAACACTAGATGACAATTGTGATGTTGCGCGATTGATAACTGATAAACTGAATGCCGCTTTGTGGACTTATAAGGATAAAATAAAAGACATTACAATTGATAGTTATCCAGTTCCTGGTGGTATTTCATCTACATCTTGGAGAGAAGGAATTCAAATTTTAGATTATGTTGAAGGACAAAAGTATGAACAACACTTTGATACTTCTACAGATCCAGAGAGTAAGTTTTATCACAGACAAGTATCGATTGTATTGTACCTCTCAGATGGATTTGAAGGTGGATGTACTAAATTTCCACATAAAGCATATAAACCACCAGCAGGACATGCATTATTCTTTCCATCGAACTGGTGTTTCCCACACCAATCAGAACCAGTCATTAGTGGAAAGAAGAGAGTTGCAGTGACTTGGTATTATGTAAGAGATAGTAGATTAAATAATAAATAATCAAAAAAGTAGATAATGGCAGAATTCGATTTTCCGAATAGTCCTATAATTGGTGATGAATATACCTTAAATGGAGCGTCTTTCCGTTGGAATGGTGAAATCTGGGAAAGATTTTCTTCTGCTACAATAATAGGACCACAAGGTGTTCAAGGTCTTCAAGGTCTT
>Ga0255772_10003325_pt1 | contig 15427 bp, 19 predicted proteins | sample 071ome_34_FD_179970 | JGI IMG/M metagenome (GOLD analysis project Ga0255772, IMG submission 179970) | Coastal salt marsh microbial communities from the Groves Creek Marsh, Skidaway Island, Georgia - 071411BT metaG (version 2) | ecosystem: Environmental > Aquatic > Marine > Intertidal zone >...
GAAAAGGACTCATCGTACCAGGATCCACGTTAATATATGGATCAAGTTTTAACATAGTAACTTTAATTTTTCTAGATTCTAGAATAGAGCCAAGGCTTGCGGCAGAAATACCTTTACCAAGGGATGATACAACGCCGCCAGTTACGAAAATATATTTGGTCATGATTTATTAATTATTAGCTGACGGAATAATATTTTACTTTATTGAACAGATATCCACAATCGATAAATGGAGTTATGTTTTTAAAGATTTAAGCCTTAGGACCATATCCTTGAAATTTATGAATAACCTTATCCATTTCATCATCAGAGAGAAGATTTAATTCTCCAATTTTCAACAACTCAATGTACTGCTGTGATAAATGCTCCAGCTCTTGGGCCAGAAAAAAAGCATCATCGATATCAGCTGAAACGACAATAGCACCATGGTTAGCCATCAAACATGCCTTAAGTGAACCTAATGACGCAATGACCTCCTCTGAGAGTTCTTTGCTACCAAACAACTTGTAGGCCCCGCACATGACTTCTTTACCGCCAAATAAAGCAATCATGTAATGAAAGGCTGGTATGTTCTTTCTTAACACACTTAGTGTGCTCGCAAACAAAGAATGAGTATGAATGATTGCATTTACATCACTTCTTTCCTCATATATTCGTTTATGAAAATGCCACTCACTCGAGGGTCTTTGAGTCATGGTTTGAATAAATTCCTCATCCAAAGATAAAGGGCACTTCACGATGTCTATAGGTTTTAAATTTTCTGAAATGGTGCCGCTTGGTGTAATGTAAAAATGGTCATCTAACCGAACACTAATATTTCCAGTAGCTGCATGATTGAGACCTTCTTGAATGAGCTTTTTTGAGATATCACAAATTTTTTCTTGAATAGAGCTATGCATAAATAGTTTTCAGGTCTTCAGGTTTAAAAATTCCCTTTTCGGTAATAATACCCGATATCAAATGATTTGGTGTGACATCAAACGCAGGATTGTGTGCATTGAATTTAGAAAGGCTAATAGAGGATAATTTCTTATTTTCATCCAATCCCTGAATATTTAATATCTCATCAGTTGAGCGATTTTCAATATCAAAATTTATCTGGTCTTTAAAATTGATATCTATCGTCGATGATGGAGCTGCTACATAAAATGGAATATTGTTAGCTTTTGCAGCCAAAGCCTTTAGGTATGTTCCAATCTTATTGCAAACATGTCCATTGATTGAAATTCGATCTGCACCGACAATCACTACATCAACTTTTTTTTCCATCATCAATAGACCGCCGGCGTTATCAACAATTAGAGTGTATGGAATTTTTTCATTCATCAATTCCCAGCATGTCAGTAATCCCTGATTTCTTGGTCTAGTCTCATCCACCCACACATGAATTTTTTGATTATTCGCAAAAGCTTCGAATATTGGACTCAAGGCCGTCCCATGATCCACTGTAGCCAGCCATCCTGCATTGCAATGGGTAAGAATATTGTTGTAATTATTATCAATTATTAATTGCCCTCCATGAACACCAATCTGATGATTACATTGAATATCATTTTGAATTAATTTCTCAGCATAGCTCCAAGCGAAATCCAATCGTCTTTCTTGCGATATTTTTTGAATTTCCTCATTCATTGAGTTCACCGCCCAAGCGAGATTAACTGCAGTTGGCCTGGCCTTGATTATTTCTTGAGAAAGACAATTGAGATTTTCATCTGAAGAGTCAACAGACATACCAAGTAATAATGCTAATGCACCAGTAATCCCAATCACCGGAGCCCCTCTTACTTGCATGGTTTTGATGGCATTAATGAGGTCTTCATGATGGTTGGTAGATTTAATGGAAAACTTAAATGGTAGCAACGCTTGATCAATAAAAAAAACTTTACTATTTTCTCGATCAAGCCAAATAGTTTGGTAATGTTGGCCTGCGACCCTCATGATGCAGTTCCTAAATCTGGAAATATATCTGCAATATTATTCTTTAATTGCCAAGATAGATCATTCACAGAAATATTTCTTAATTGTGCAAAAAATTCAGCAATACCTCTGATTTCATTTGGATGGTTTTGGCTAGCTGCATTAACCCATGCTGGCTTCATGTCAGGCGCATCTGTCTCTAAAACAATAGATTCAATTGGTAATTCTAAAGCCAATCGATTAATTTTCTTGGCTCTTGAATAAGTCATCGCCCCACCAAAGCCAAGTTTAAAGCCGATATTGATAAATTGTTGAGCTTGTTGAAAGCTCCCATTAAATGCATGAGCAATTCCCTTTACATCCGGAAAATTTTTTAATATCTTCAAGACATCATCGATGGCTGATCTCACATGCAAGATCACTGGTAATTTATATTTGCTTGCCAGCTCAAGCTGCTGCCGAAAAATTATTTTTTGTTTTTCTCTTTCCTCGTGCCCTAAGTAAAAGTCTAATCCTATTTCGCCAATGGCGATTGGCTGTGAATTTAAAATTTCATTTTCTAAATACTGAATCGGATTCTCTGGTAATTCATTCAGATAAAGGGGGTGATAGCCAAATGCATAGACAATACTTTTATTTTTGTGATTTAATTTTTTTAAAATATTAAAACTCTTATGATTGGCGGAGGGACAAATAATAAAATCTAGCAAAGAATTATCAAACAAAGACTCATCTTTTAATTTGTTCTCATAGATAAAATCAAGGTGGCAATGTGTATCAATCCACATAATTAATCTCGTAAATAGAGCGCATATCGTCACCAAAAAACCTACAATCCATTAACTTTAATTGATGCCTAGACTCCATGGCTGCGATGACCGGATGATTAAACATCTCTCTCGCATTGCCACCTAAAAGGCATTGTGATTGGTAAATAATAAGTTCATCAATCATTCTATTTTGCAATAAAAGACCGTTTAGACCTGGTCCAGCTTCAACCAGAAGATTGTTTACCTCCATGGAAGCAATATGTTTCATAATTTCTGTGAAATTTAGGACTCCATCAGCACCAGATACTGGAATACAAATAGCTTTGTGATTTGGTTTGTTAGTAATTTCTTTCGAGTGAAAAATGACTACCTTTTCCTGTTTAAAAATATGTGCATCTGAATTTGACTTAAAACTCGTATCAATAATAAAACGATAAGGTTGCCTTGTACTGTCGACATCTCTTACAGTTAATTGAGGATTATCAGAGTTGATTGTTTTATAAGAAGTTAAGATGCCGTCAGATAATCTTCTTAATCGCTGGACATCTCTTCTTGAAAATTCATTTGAGATCCATTTACTCTGAAAATTATTGAGAGCTGTTTTGCCGTCTGATGACACGGCAATTTTTGAGATGACTCGAGGAATGTTATTTAATATCCTTTTAAAAAAACCTTTATTCAATTTAATGGCTTGATCTTCCATCAACCCAACATCAACCTCAACACCTTTGTCTATTAATGTTGCAATACTGTTGCCATTCACTTTTGGATTTGGATCTTGGGAGGCAATCACAACTCGTTTAATGTTATGTTCTAAAATTAAATCTAAACATGGTGGTGTTTTTCCCTTATGTGCGCATGGTTCCAATGTGACGTACAAAGTGGATTTTTTTAACAGAGTTTTATCATGACAGTTATGAATTGCTTCGACTTCAGCATGAGGTCCACCAAATTGTTGATGATAACCAGTTGAGATTATTTTATCATCAGCTACAATCACTGCCCCGACTATGGGGTTTGGATTACTTTGACCCAGACCTTTTTTTGCAAGCTTGATAGCCTGTGCCATGAAAAAAAAGTCCAGTTTATTAAAAGTCAATTAATCAAGATCCTTAATGACATTGTTAAAATCTTCAACATCAGAAAAGCTTCTGTAAACTGATGCAAATCTTATGTAAGCCACCTTGTCTAATTTTTTTAATTCAGCCATCACTGACTCTCCAAGAGATCGTGAAACAATTTCTTTTTCTCCTGAGGCTAATACTTTTTGCATAATATTAGATATAGCTTGGTCTACAAACTCAGCAGGAACTGGTCTCTTATGAAGGGCTCTAGAAAAAGATTGTTTCAGTTTTTCTTGATTAAAATCTTCTCGCTTACCATCTTGTTTAACAACAGCAGGAAGTCCAAGGTCAGCATTTTCATATGTGGTAAAACGCTTTTCACATTTAATACACTTTCTCCGTCTACGGATTGAATCACCTGCCTCATTAACGCGTGAGTCAATGACTTGAGTGTCTGCCACAGAGCAAAATGGACATTTCATAACTTCTTCCTATCTATTGTAAACTGGGAATTTCTTCATCATTTCAGATACTTGAGCTTTCACTTTTAATGAAATTTCCTCATTTCCAGGATGATCCAAAATATCTGCTATGAAGTTAACTACCTCAATAGCATCCTTTTCTTTCAATCCTCTTGTTGTAATTGCAGGGGTACCAATTCGAATACCAGAAGTGACAAAAGGACTTTCAGGGTCATTAGGAATCGAATTTTTATTGACCGTAATATGTGCTTCACCCAGTAAACGATCTGCTTCTTTGCCAGTTAATTTTTGAGCTCTCAGATCAACTAAAAAAACATGTGACTCCGTTCTTCCAGAGATTACACGATATCCGCGCCGAATAAATTGCTGAGCCATTGCTTGTGCATTTTTAACAACATGTTGCTGATATTCTTTAAAGGATGGTTTAAGTGCTTCTAAAAATGCAACCGCTTTTGCTGCAATTACATGCATTAAGGGTCCTCCTTGAATACCAGGAAACACCATAGAGTTTAATGCCTTGGCATGCTCCTCTTTCGCTAAAATAAAGCCCCCTCTTGGGCCTCTTAGCGACTTGTGAGTGGTTGAAGTCACAAAGTCAGCATATGGTGTTGGGTTAGGATACACGCCACCTGCAATCAGTCCTGAGTAATGGGCCATATCCACCATAAAGTAAGCGCCAACTTTTTTTGCAATATTGGACATTCTTTCCCAGTCAAAGGTTAAGGCATAGGCAGAGGCGCCCCCTATAATTAATTTAGGTTTATTTTCAATTGCCAACTCCTCCATGTGATCATAATCAATCTCTTCTTTATCATTTAATCCATAGGGAACGATATTAAATAATTTTCCTGATAAATTTGCTGGGGAGCCATGAGTAAGATGGCCACCATGGCCTAAATTCATACCCATAATCGTGTCACCGGGCTTTAAAAAGGCAAAATAAACCGCTTGGTTGGCTTGACTACCTGAATGAGGTTGAACGTTGGCATATTCTGCTCCATATAATTTCTTAATACGATCAATGGCAAGCTGTTCAACTTGATCTACAAATTCACACCCACCATAAAATCGCTTGCCAATGTAGCCCTCTGCATACTTATTTGTGAGCTGCGAACCTTGGGCTGCCATCACAGCTGGGCTGGTGTAATTTTCAGATGCAATTAACTCGATGTGCTCTTCTTGACGTTCTTCCTCACTGATTACCTGCTCATAAATTTCAGGATCAATATCTTTTAATAAATAATCTTGGCTGTTGTACATTTTTTGTTTAGTATCTGATTAATAAGAACTACTATTTTATCATGCTACTCATAGGTATTTAATGCTTAAATGAAGGCAAAATTAAACGTTAGGAAATTTTATGAAATGGACAGACTCGACTCTAATTGCTGAAGAATTGTATGATAAATATCCAGATATCGATCCTAAAACAATTAGATTTACAGACCTTATGCAATGGGTCTTGGAATTAGATGGATTCACAGATAATGAAAATAACTGTGGTGAAAGAATTCTTGAAGCAATTCAAATGGCCTGGATTGAGGAGTATGAATAATGCTGGACCATTCAATATTCAAAGCCTATGACATTCGAGGGATAGTGAATGAAGGTCTGACGGATGACACTATTTTTGCCATCGGGAAAGCAATCGGATCTGAGGCTATTATTCAAAATCAAACTGAAATATGTGTTGGCTATGACGGCCGGCTATCCAGCCCCAGTATCTGCAATACATTGATCAAAGGAATAAACTCCACTGGTGTCAACACCATTAATATTGGGTTAGTTACCACCCCCATTCTCTATTTTAGTACTTTTTTTTTAGAAACTGATTCTGGGGTGATGATTACCGGTAGCCATAATCCACCCAATTACAATGGCTTTAAAATGGTCATTAATAAAACCACCCTTAGTGCTGATGACATTCAAAAATTAAAGCAAAGAATACTGACGAATAACTTTATTGTCGGTACTGGCAAAAGTGTGAGCAAAGAAGTTAAATCAGCTTACAAAGATAAAATTCTGAGCACCATCAAATTAAAAAGAAAAATGAAAGTTGCCATTGATTGTGGAAATGGTGCTGCCGGTGTGATTGCCAGAGAGTTATTTCAGGAGCTTGGAATTGATACGCATATGATGTATGACGAAGTCGACGGCAATTTTCCTAATCACCATCCAGATCCGTCGAAGCCTGATAATTTAAGAGAATTAATTGATGTCGTAAAAAATACAGATTGTGAGCTGGGTTTGGCTTTTGATGGTGACGCAGATCGATTGGGAGTAATTAATAAAAATGGAGAGATTATTTACCCAGATCGGCAATTAATGTTATTTGCCAAAAATATCTTAAGAGACAATGCAGGCAGAAAAATAATTTTTGATGTGAAGTCATCTAGGTATCTTCATTCTTGGATCACAAATAATGGTGGGGAGCCTGTGGTGTGGAAAACCGGCCACTCCTTGATTAAAAAGAAAATGAAAGAGGAAAATGCCATTTTGGCTGGTGAGATGAGTGGTCATACATTTTTTAATGATAAATGGTATGGCTTTGATGATGGAGTTTACGCAGGTGCTAGATTATTAGAAATCTTAAGTCACGAAACCCAAGATATAGAAAAAATATTATCCGACCTGCCCAAAGGATTTTCTACTCCAGAAATTAACATTCCAGTAAGTGAGGGAGAGCAACACAGCATTATCGAATCATTACAACAAGAGGCACATTTTGATAAGGCGCTTGAAATAATTAAGATTGACGGGCTGCGTGTTGAATACAAACATGGCTTTGGTTTAATGCGAGCATCCAATACCACTCCTGTGATTGTATTGAGATTTGAAGCAGAAACAGAAAAAGGTTTAGTAGAAATTCAGGATGACTTTAAAAGCCAATTAAAAACAAGAATTAATCTGAGGGATATCCCTTTTTGATAAATCAATTAATTTCATTACAGGCGATATTAAGATAGGCATCATTCACCGTATTATGATTGACCTTGGACCATTCAAAAGGTATTCCCTTGGATAGTATCGGCTCTCCAAATGCCATCTGATTTTTGTAAACTGAGTAGGATAAAACCCTCATCATTTGCAAGCTACAATTAAATTCGGATAGAGTCTTCACTGAGTTGTAACTAATTTTTTTTTGACCCTTTTTCGCAATCTCAGGCGCTATGTAATCCTCAAGCGTCATCATGCGGATCGTCTCTTTCCTTTTATTCAATGAAGATAAATCTACATAGTACTTAGCATTAGTTTCGTCATTAGAAAAGATTAATGTCCATTCAGCAAAAGCATGCGAGGAAAGAAATAAAAATAAAACTATATAAATAAATTTATGCATTGAACCATAATTTTAACAATAAAAAAGCCCGATATACATCGGGCTTTAAGTATAGAACAAATAATGAATTACTTGTTCATTACGTACATGGTTACTTCGAAACCAAAACGCATTTCAGTAGCTGCTGGTTTTGTCCACATAATATTTCTCCTTAAAAGAAAATTAATTAAAAGATCTAGCCGAACATATCGGGCAAGTACATTGCCAGTTATGAAAAGGCCAAAAAGTAATGTCAGTATGTCTACGACGTTGTAATTTCATTAAAAATTACTTGTTGCAAACGTACATTGTTACTTCAAAACCAAAACGCATTTCAGTTGCTGTTGGTTGTGTCCACATAGTATTTCTCCTTGTTTATGTTATAAAAATCAACATAAACCAGATCATTGAAGATGCAGCAAGCTGCAAAGGTTCAACTTGAGATTTACAAATACATAATATATCGAATGATTAAAAGTGGAATGAAGAACTACATGAAGATTAGCTAAGGAAAATCATTATGACCTGGAGCTTACCCCAGGTCATAGCTGATCAATTACTTCGCTTCACCTGATTCAAATCCGTCTTCGCCAGGCAGTTTAATTGGTGAGTCTTCATCGCCAGTGGGATTGAAACCACCATTACCGCCAATTAAAAGCGCATCTGTGGGGTGAAATTCTTTTTCATCTGCAAATACTGATGAAAATACTGCTAGAAAACCTACTAATGTTAAAACTTTTAAATATTTCATTACTTATCTCTCCCGAAATTATAATTTTAAGTACTTAAAATATATGAAAACCTTACATCTCGTTTTCCTACATCTCTTATACTTTACAAAACCTACGCATTTTGTCAAATATTTAATTGTTTTAAAAATTCTTTTGCTAAAGAATATTGTAAGTCTGCACTTTCTTGAATTAGTTTAACCCCTTTATCTTTGTCTTGAGGGACGATGTACCCAAAGCAGTATAAAGTACCTAATACCATTAGTGCCGCTGGATGTTTGTTTTCGGCAGCCACCTTTAACCAGGTAAATGCAGTTAGCTTTGATACATCATAACCGTTTGCATACAAGGTCCACAAAAGAAACTGTTTATTTGGATCGTTACTAGCCTCCACTTTAATCTGTTTAGCCGTTTTTTCGGTATCTTCAATGATTACCAGGTCATGACCACTTGTAAACTCATTATGAACCGCCGCCTCCTTACAAGAAATATTGCCAAGCAAATAAGAGTGTTTAAATAGTTTATTTTTTTCTTCACCATGAAGTTCTTTCGCATACTTACACATTGATACAGGGTCCCCATCCAAAGCCATTTTCTTTAGATCGTTTGCAGAGGTAATTGAAATGTGTGTTATGTATATTAAGAAAAGTAAGATAATTTTCATAAAAGGAACCATTACTTGTTAAATAAATCCAAATGAGTAAAATAAAGTTAAATGCTTGTAACTCTAGGTATAAAAAAATGAAGAAAATTCAATTTTTAAATAAATTTTTACAATTTTGGCTTATATCGCTTGTGTCGGTATTCAATGTGTTCGCTGACGCAAATCCTGATATTTGGCCTTACCTCAAAGCCCAGGTCTTTAAGGACCGAGCTATTGATGAAAGTCAAAGTTTCTTAAAAATTGATGGTCCGAAGAGAGCCTCAAGTGGTGCGCAAGTACCAGTGACAATCAGTGTCAGCCAAAATGAGAACAAAATTGAAAAAATTTATATGTACATTGATGCGAACCCTGGGCAGCATGCCGCCACCTATTTTTTAACTGATCATTCCCAGGTGGTAAATATAAGCACTCGAATCAGAATGGAAACAGATTCTTTTGTCCGCGTCATAGCAGAAAATGATCAAGGTAAATTATTTATGGATGTAATACCCATTCGCGCATCAGGCGGATGTAGCGGATATATGGATGTTCATGACCCAGAATTAACGAAAGATTTAGGTAAAATCATATTAAAAGCAGAGAACGATTTTGTCACCTCTCGCATCAAGCACCCCAACTTTACAGGTTTACAAAAAGATCTAGACTCTGGTGGGTTCATCCCTGAATGGATTGTTAAAACTATCGAATTTAATCAAAATGGGGAAAAAATTCTTGCTGTTGAAAACCAAATATCAATCAGTCAAGATCCATTTCTTAAGTTTAGTGTACCGAATAAATTAGATGGTGATATTGAAATTGTGGCCATCGACACCAAAGAGAATAGATTTACATCTCAAATCAAAACCAATTAAAAACCGGCTGTTGCCGGTTTTTTTAGACCATATTATAAAAATTAATTATTTATTCAATAAGCTATACTTTTTTACAGAACAGTAAGCATTTTTTTGATCTTCAGACTTTTGAATCATATCGCGAATTTGTGCTTTTTTTGCTAGATCATAAATTTCAGATTGCGCCTTACAAGCTAAATCATAGTTATTGTTATCTATAGCTGTATTTACTAAATCCTGAAAGCGCAGCATTTTACCAAGCTCTTCATTGGTAATAGCAAATGTTATGGAAGAAAAGGTAACTAAACCTAATAAAAATATTTTTTTCATTATAAATGAAACTCCTTTTGAGAATTAAACGTTAAGCCCTTCTTGTGGAAGGAAGATTTTGACTCATGCACTATGCAAAGTTCAATAATTTTTTTGGATTATTTAACCAACTCACATCATCATCGGTTTGAGGCTGCCAATATGTTTTTTTCATGTTTTTCCTTTTGAGATTGTTGTTTATAAGCCTTCTTGTGGAAAGCATCGTCACTATACAGTATTTTGATGAAATTATTGTGACAATTTTTCAATTTTCAAGTGGGCTATTCAAAAAATTGCAATAATTAATAAAATAATATAATATAAATTTATATATTATAAATTTATAAATTATTATGACTGATTGTAAAATTCAAAATGTAGACGCCATAAGAGATTCAGCAGGCCAGGCTTGCTCGATGCTTAAAATTTTAGCTAATGAAGACAGGTTGATGTTGCTTTGTCAGTTAACCCAAGGTGAAAAAAATGTAGGGGAACTTGAGGCAGCCACTAATATTCAGCAGCCTACCCTCTCACAGCAGCTAACTATTCTGAGAAAAGATAACATCGTAAACATCCGTAAAGATGGAAAATTTAATTACTACTCCATAGCTTCTGACGAAGTCATCCAAGTGATGCAGACTTTAGGAAGCCTCTATGGATGCAACAAATAATTAAGGGTTAAATATCATGCAAATTACTAAAATAAATGATTTATATAGCGCAACTGGTCAAATTAACATTGATGATCTAGACCAGGTCAGTGAGAATGGATTTAAAACAATCATCTGCTTCAGACCACAAGATGAAGATAAAGAAAATCAGCCAAAACAAGACACACTCAAAAAAGAAGCAAAAAAACGAGGGATTAGTTTTGTATCTATACCCGTTATTCCGGGACAAGTCACTGATGAAAATATAAACCAATTTAGCAATGAGTTTAGTAAGAATGAACAACCTATTTTAGGCTATTGTAGAAGTGGGGGTCGAGCTAAAAGTATTTATCAAGCTTATAAGCAGCATCAAAAGGATCAATCTCAAGCCGATGTGACCGGCGCATGTAATTGGAGTGATGCCTTTGATGTTGTCGTTGTTGGTGGTGGTGCTTCCGGTGTTGCTATAACTGCAAGCCTATTAAAAAGACGTAAAGCACTTCGAATAGCAGTCATTGACCCAAAAGATGAGCACTACTATCAGCCTGCTTGGACACTTGTGGGTGGTGGTTCTTATGATGCTCAAAAAACAGTCAAGAGTCTAAAAAAAATATTACATAAAAAAGCCACTTTAATAAAAGGTGCAGTAAAAACATTTAATCCAGACTCAAATAGCCTCACATTGGATAATGATGATCAAATCTCATATCGTCAACTGGTGGTGTGTCCGGGTTTACGGCTTGCTTGGGAAAAAATTGAAGGACTTGAAGAAACGCTTGGAAAAAATAATGTTTCTTCAAATTATGACTTCCATCACTCACAATATACGTGGGAATGTGTCAAAAATTTGAAAAAAGGGGTGGCAATTTTTACACAACCGCCTATGCCAATCAAATGCGCTGGTGCTCCACAAAAAGCAATGTATTTGTCGGCTAACCACTGGGAAAAACAAAATGTATTGTCCGACATCAATGTTGAGTTTTTTAATGCCGGGCCTGTGCTATTTGGAGTTGCCGACTTTGTTCCCCCGTTAATGGAATATGTAAAAAGATATAACGCGAATTTAAATTTTAATCATAAATTAACCAAAATTGATGGCAATAAAAAAACGGCTTGGTTTGAGTTTAAGGATCAAGATGACAAAACAAATGTTAAACAAGTGAAATTTGATTTCATTCACGTTGTGCCCCCACAAGAAGCGCCTGGATTTATCAGAAATTCAAAATTATGTGATCATGCTGGCTGGCTTGATGTTGATCAACTAACCCTTCAACATAAAAAATATCCTAATATTTTTGGGTTAGGTGATGTTATTAACTCTCCCAACGCTAAAACAGCTGCTGCTGCAAGAAAACAAGTCTTTGTTGTTGCAGAAAATCTTATTGCCGCAAAAGAATTAAGGGCTCTTGATGTTAAATACGACGGCTATGGCGCTTGTCCGCTGACGGTTGAAAAGGGTAAGGTTGTATTAGCCGAGTTTGGCTTTGGTGGAAAATTATTACCTACCTTCCCTCTCCATCCCCCAGTTGCAAGAAGGTCTTCATGGTATATGAAACAATTACTTATGCCATGGTTATATTGGAACTTAATGCAAAAAGGTATTGAGTGGCTTGCTAAACCATCTAAAAGATAAGCTATGTTAATCCTAATTGGTTTAATCGTCGGTGGTATTTTAGGGATCTTTGGTGCTGGCGGAACAATTCTTGCCGTTCCTTTTTTAATTTTTGGTCTTAATATGGATCCAAAAGTAGCTATCCCAATCTCTATGTTTGCAGTTGCTGTGTCCGCTGTATACGGTTCAGTTGATAGTTTTTTAAAAAAGAAGGTTAGGTATCGTGCTGCTTTATTAATTTCAATATTTGCCATGCTCATCTCACCACTTGGGATTTATTTTGGTCAACTCCTCCCAAAGGATCCACTCATGATTTTATTTTCAATTATTCTCTTTTGGGTAGGCTGCAAATCTCTTACCAAAAAAAAAGATATCAATTCAAGAACATCAATAGATGATATTGAGGAATCGTTCCCTTGTGAAATTAATCAAGAGACCAATAGAATTCGTTGGAATAATAAATGTGCTCGTTATTTAAGTCTTACTGGAGGACTTACAGGTTTTTTATCAGGACTTTTGGGAGTTGGTGGTGGATTTATTATTGTTCCAGCTTTAAAAAAATTTTCCAATATCTCTCTTGATAACATCATCCCAACATCAACAGCCGTGATTGCTATTATCGCAACATATAATTCGTCCATATTTATTTACAAGGATCTCCTTAATATTCACGACGGAGTCCTTTTTTGCATAGGAACAACAACAGGAATGTTTTTAGCAAAAAAAATTACAATTGAAATAAAAAGTTTAGATAAAGCTTTTTCTTATTTCTTAATTCTTATTTCACTTTTATTAGTCATGAAGACTATATTTTTCTAATTTTGGAGTAAAAAAATGAATGATGTAATTCAACAATTTGACCCAGTATCTTTTACATACACTTACATCCTAATTGATCACGAAACCAATGAGGCGGTGATTATCGATCCGGTTGACACAAAGTTAAATCATTTAATTAACTTTATCACTGAAAAAGATTTAAAAATTCGTTATGTCATGGAAACGCATGCTCATGCTGATCACATCACGTCGGCGGGAAATCTTTGTAAGGTGACTGGTGCTACCGCTGCTACACCAACTCACTGTAATATTACTAATGCTGAAATACAACTTAATGATGGTGACGAGTTAAACTTTGGTAAACAACAAAAAATTATTGCTCTTCACACACCAGGACATACAGCAGGCTCGATGTCTTTCATATGGAATGACAACGTATTTACTGGTGATACCTTATTGATTAACGGTTGTGGAAGAACTGACTTTCAGAGCGGATCAAATCAGCAACTTTATAAGAGCATTACAGAAAAATTATTTACTTTACCAGATCATACAAAAGTATTTCCAGGGCATGATTATCATGGAAATAAACAATCAACCATCGGTGATGAAAAAAAATCAAACCCAAGACTGGCTGGTAAATCCTTAGAAGATTTTATAAATATTATGGATAACTTAAATCTGCCTAAACCCAAGCTGATTGATGAAGCCGTCCCTGCCAACTTAACGCTTGGCTTGGTGAGTCATGCCGCAGAATAATTAATGAGACTTCATTTAATTAAAAACAAGAACCAACCATGGCGTAAGTTTCTCTTGCTTATTGCTTTATTCGCCTTATATTTTCTTTACCTAATCTATGAATACGGTATTCAAGATGGTGGGTTAGTAACCCTTCTCACATGGAGTTTTTTTGTTCTTTGTACTCCAGTTGCAGATGCAGGCTTTTTGCTGGATTTTCCGATTAGGCTTTTGTATAAAATAAAAATGATCTATACAGAGATTATTGTTTGGATTTTAGCGATCAGTTTCAGCGCTTATGGAATTATTTATCAGCCCCAAATTTTTGAAGTGAACTATCTTATGAAAATATTTAATGGGATCTTGATTAACCCATCGCCTTACTGGTTGATAATTGTTTTATGCGGCATAGGTACTTTTTTGTCTATTTTTCTTGGCGATCAAATTTATGATGTGTTGGAAAATAAAAAAATTAAATTTAACCATCAATTTTTAACCAAGCTCATTGGTTTATTTGTTTTGATTTTGAGTATTGTCTTTCTTTACTATCAGCTTTTAAAAGAATTAGGAATTTCATTTTAAAAAGATTCATTTTCTTGAAGGAAACGCCACTTCCCTATCGGTAAATTAGATAGCCTTACCTTCCCAATCCTTACCCTTTTAAGGCCAACAACTTTCAAACCCACCATTTCACACATTCTTCTGATTTGTCTTTTTTTTCCTTCTTTTAGAATAAATTTGAGTTGATCCTCATTTATCCAGGAAACAATCGCTTTTTTCAATGGTTTGTTATCTAAGGATAAGCCATGGTTTAATAACTTTAATCCGTTTGGAATCAAATTGCCATTTACCCTCACAAGATATTCTTTTTCTATTTCACTGTCTTCCTGGATGATTTTTTTTGCAATAACGCCATCTTCGGTAAGAACTAAAAGTCCTGTTGAGTCAATATCAAGCCTCCCAGCTGGGGCCAACTTAAAAGAAAGTTTATCTAATTTTTCATCGCCAAAAAAATTTTCCTTTAAAATTAAAGAGAGTGAGGATTTATACTTTCCTTCATCATCTGCATGTGAAACAAAACCAATGGGTTTATTTAATAAAATGGTTTTTTTACTTTTTTGAAGCCTATGCCCCTCGCCCCTTAATTCAATTTTTTGTTCTGGATGAGCCTTAGCGCCGAGTTCTGTAATCTTAACACCATCCACATAAACAAAGCCCAATTCAATAAAATGATCAGCCTCTCGACGAGAACACACGCCTTGGCTTGATAATAATTTTGATATTCGCACTAAAGTCATAATTTGCTATTTAAATTTATAAGGAGTAATGTACTTTTAAGAGAGTTAATTTTAACGTTACTTAGGCTCGTTTCATAAATATAATACATGAAGTTGTGGTTAAAACGGTAACGGTGAGATTGCTACAAAAAATAGCGAGCCTAATGTGCCTGCAATTACAAAAATGTAATGCAAGATGGAATTGTGAGTCTAGGTAGCGTCAAAATTTGTTTTTTGTTGACTGACTTCGCCGCTGATTAATATTTCATGGATGCCATTATTTTGCA
>Ga0255772_10003326_pt1 | contig 15423 bp, 13 predicted proteins | sample 071ome_34_FD_179970 | JGI IMG/M metagenome (GOLD analysis project Ga0255772, IMG submission 179970) | Coastal salt marsh microbial communities from the Groves Creek Marsh, Skidaway Island, Georgia - 071411BT metaG (version 2) | ecosystem: Environmental > Aquatic > Marine > Intertidal zone >...
TCAACAATAAAATAATAGCAGAGGATGTTTTTTCAATAAATCCTCGCTCGGCACTCTCTGACCATAAATAAATTTGGGCAGGCATTCCCACTGCAGGTTCTAATGGTGTACTAGGAACGTTCATGATAAATGCAACCATTCCTATCATTAACAATGGGGCGGTTTCACCTACGGCTCTAGCCAAACCAATTATTGTACCAGTCAAGGTTCCAGGCATTGCTAAAGGGAGAACATGATGAAATACAACTTGATTTTTTGTTGCTCCTAAAGCCAAGGCCCCTTCTCTTATCGATGGAGGAACAGCTCTTAATGAAGATCTACAGGCAACAATAATGGTTGGTAAGGTCATAAAAGATAAAACCATTCCTCCAACCAAAGATGTAGATCTAGGAAGACCAAAGAAATTCAAAAGTATTCCTAAGCCAAGTAAGCCAAAAATAATTGAAGGCACAGCAGCTAAATTATTGATATTTATTTCAATTAAATCAGTTATTTTTCCTGGTTTTGCAAATTCCTCCAAGTAAATGGAGGCAAATATTGCAATAGGGAAGCTAAGTAAAAAGCAAATAAGGATTGTAAAAACCGATCCCATTGCTGAGCTAGCTACACCAGCCGACTCGGGATCACGAGAGTCACCTGATGTAAAATATCCTTTATTGAAAACACTTTTTACTTTTCCTGCATCGATAAATTGATCATAAATCTCTAGTTGAAAGTCGTTTATAGCTCTTTGTTTTTCTGGAATATTACGATTGAAATTACCTTTATGAATTTGATCTATGTCAGTTGAAGCTGTAAATAATAACTCAACTTTTTGATTTAGATATTGTGGGTTTTGTAAAAGATAAGTTTGCGCCTCTTTATCAATCTTTCGATAAAATAATTTTTTAATTTTTTTTAATTCATCTTTTGAGTATTCAGAAAAATTTTCTTTAAAATTATGTGAGATAAGTTTTCTAAATGATGCATCTGTAATTTGCTCACTTGAAGGATTGTCTTCTAGTTTTAAAAGTTTTTGGTCAAAATGAATTTCCATTAAAAAACTTGTTTTAAAAAAACCTCCAACGCCAGAAGAAAAAATATTAATAATTAAAGTTAAAACAAAAAGAAGTGAAAGGCTGACAGCAAAAATCCCATATAATTGAAATCTTCTCTCAGCTTTTTTTCTTTTGATTAAATTAGTCATAAATTTCTCTATATTTCTTTACTATTTTAAGTGCAAAATAATTTAGGAATAACGTAATAAAAAATAATGTCAGACCTAATGCAAAAGCGACTAGAGTTTTAGGATTATCAAACTCGGTGTCCCCTGTTAAAGCTGTAACAATTTGAGTTGTAATCGTTGTTGCTGGTTCTAAGGGATTGATGGTTAGATTTGCCTGAAGACTGGCTGCCATAACAACAATCATGGTTTCTCCTATTGCTCTAGAAATTGCCAAAAGAAAAGAGCCAATAATGCCTGGCAGAGCAGACGGTAGTATCACCTTGATAATTGTTTCAGATTTTGTAGCACCTAATGCATATGAACCATCCCTTAGGCTTTGGGGAACAGCATTAATAACGTCATCTGATAATGATGATACAAAGGGAATAATCATAACCCCCATTACAAGTCCGGCCGCCAAGGCACTTTCAGAAGAAACTTCAAAACCCAATGATTTTCCGAACATTACTATCTTAGGAGCTACGACTAAGGCTGCAAAAAAGCCATAAACTACGGTTGGAATTCCTGCTAAAATTTCAATAACAGGTTTAGAAAAATCTCTAATTTTTTTTGGCGCATACTCTGCAAGATAAATAGCTGACATAAGACCTAAAGGAATGGCAACAATCATTGCTAAAAAAGCAATGAGCAACGTTCCTCCAAGCAAAGGTATTATTCCAAAAGCATCTCTTAAAATATCTTTGTCAATTGTGTCAGCACTATCAATTACAAAAGCTTTGTTAGGACTCCAATTAAGACCGAATAAAAAATGTAATGGATTGACATAACTAAAAAAATTTAATGTTTCGAAAACAAGAGAAAGAAAAATTCCTAAAGTAATTAGAATTGCAATAAGAGAACAAATTTGAATAAAACGATTTATAATTCTTTCAACTGTTCTTTGACTTTTAAAATTAGGAATGACTTTTTTTCTTGCAATAAAAAAAGCAAGGACAGAAATTAGAGTAAGAACCAAATAAGTGAGCAGAGAAAATATTTTGTCAAAACTTATAATTTTTTCTGCTGCAAATTTTTCAAGATCAGTTTCATTGCCAAAAGAAATCCCTAGAGATAAATTTTTAACTTTACTCAAGAACAAGTTAATTTCATCTGAATTCATTACACTTAATGCATCACCTAAAATTATAGTTAGATAATTTTGTAAAATAAAACTTTTGCCAATTAACAACCCAAGCCAAATGATTATAGCTGGGATAAAAATATATAAAAAAGCTAGGTAACCATAATAGGCAGGAAGACTAGCTAATTTTTGACTTTTGGATAAATGAACAGATTTATTTTTATTGAGATAAAAGCCTACAATTGAAAGCAGTAATAAAAATAATACTGGATAGAACATTTACGACTTAATTATAGCAAATTATCAAATTCAAAAGGGGCTTATTACAGCCCCCTGTGAATAAATTTAAATTAAATGTCACTTACAAGCAGATTCAAAACCACTAAACTCTTTTAGAGGGTGCATTTTTTCAGAACAAGCCTGTAAATCCATTACTACTAAATCCTCAACTGCTTCTATTGTTCTTTCGGTTAATTCCTCTGTCATAGGTGCTAGACCATATTCTGAAAGATATCCATCCTCACCAATTGCGTCTTCTGAAATCATGAGCAGAGCATATTCCTGAATACCAGGTATAACTCCGATATGTGCTTTTTTGATATAAAAGAATAGAGGTCTTGCATTGGGGTATTCATATGACTGAATGGTTTCCATAGTAGGTTCCACACCATCAATGATACTACCTTGAATTTTATCTTGGTTAGCACCTAAAAAACTGTAACCAAAATATCCAAATCTCTCTGGGTCTTCAGATAGTTTTTGAACGATTAGAGTATCATTTTCGCCCATCTCGATTGTTCTTCCGTCTTCTCTATAAGAAGTACAACCTTCATCATCACCTTTAATTTCAGTATAACCTGATCTCTCACATCCCTCTTCCATGACAAGTCCGTCAAAAGCATCTCTTGTTCCTGAAGTAGGTGGAGCTACGAGAACTTCAATTTTGTAATCTGGATAGGAACTATCAATTTCACTCCAAGTATTATATGGGTTTGTAACAATTTCTCCATTGACGGGAACTTCAGCAGCCATAGCTAAAAAAATATGTTCTTTTTTTAAGCTGAATCTTTCTGCATCAACACTGTTAGAAAAAGTTAATCCATCATTACCAAGAACTACTTCAATTACATCTGTGACACCATTATCTAAACAAAGTTTTGCTTCTTTTGCCTTCATAGGTCTTGAAGCATTAGTGATATCAGGGAAGTTAGTTCCTAAACCACCGCAGAATAATTTCATACCTCCACCAGTTCCAGTGGGCTCAATAGTAGCTCCATTATAACCCTCTTCACTAAATCTCTCTGCACCAATTGTTGCATAAGGGAAAACTGTTGAGGATCCAACAATACTTATTGTATCTCTAGCGTACGCACTTGATACGAAAGCAAAAAAAGCTATTACTGCAAAAATTTTTTTCATTTATTTATTTCCTTATTAATTTTTATTTGTTCTAAAATTAAGATTTGATTATGAAATTAATATCAAAGAAATATTAAAGATTTATGACAAACTAATATTTATTATAAAGCTAGAACCTTCACCTAAAGTGCTTGAAAATTCTAGTTTATGTCCATTTTTTGAGAGTAATTTATCCACAATGGCAAGACCCAGCCCATGTCCACCTGTCTCACTATTTCTACTCTGGTCAGCTCTAAAAAATTTAGTTGTTATTTTTTTTAAATCATCCTGAGATATGCCTATGCCCTCATCTTTAATAAGCACTGAGACTTCATTGATTGATTTATTTGCTGAAACATAAACATTCTTACCTGTGGGAGTATATTTTAAAGCATTTGATAAAAGGTTATTTAAAATAAAATCAAAATCATTTGGGGTGAAGTCAAAGAATACCCCTTTAGACTCCGAAATATCAATATTGAGCTTGATACCTTTTTTTTTAAATAAAATTGAATAATTATCTAATGATTTTTCCAATAAAGAATGTAAATCATTACTCACCTTTTGAATTGCAAGAGACTCAATTTCATCCAACTTGAGTGTTTGATCAATCAAATCTTTCATTTGAAATGTCTTCGAGTTAATTATCTCCAAGTATTTTTGATTTTCTTGATTTGACAAATTATTCAAATTAATTGTCTCTAAATAGCCAATAATCACAGAAAGAGGTGTTTTTAACTCATGTGTTAAACTGGTTAAACTATCATTATATTTTTCATCTTTATTTTTCTCTAAAGTAGTTTCAACAAAAGTTAAAACATAAAATTTTGAGAGCTTCATAACTTCTGTTTTAAAGTATTGATTACTTGGGAGCGGTTTATTCCAATTAAAAATATTGTAACTATTATTTTTTTTAAATTCTTCTAATTGAATAATGAAATCGTAATCTCGAATTACTGAGATTATATCTTTGTCTTTATTTTCTCCATAGGCTCTTAGGGCTTCTAGATTTTGATAGTAAATAATAAAGTCACTTTCTAGAATAAACACCGGATACGGATATTGATCAAAGAACTTTAAAATAATTTTTTGATTTATTTCGTTATTAGGGTCTTTACTCAGCGCAACGTCTGATGAATTTTTAAACTTTCTTGATTGCATAAACTTAAAAGCAAGAAAAAAAGATAAGATCTCAAAAAAGATAACAATAAGAATTACATCTATTTGAAAAAAAAATAATAATGATAAGTTACTTAAAAGTACTAATAAAAGAAAAATAACGTTTTCTTTAATGAACATAAAATTATTTAGGACTCAGCTAATAATATCAATCAATTATATCTCTAAACTGTTTTGTGTCTCCAATTTTGAAAACGAACTAAAATCTTTTTGGTTAAAAGCACATAAACTATTCTTACAGCAGCATTAGTATAAAATATCATCATACCCATAGCTGCCGCAGGAGCTATATCTCCAGCATCATCCATATTTAGAACTGCCACAGAAGCTAAGGTTGTTTTTGAGCTGTATAGGAAAACTACTGCGGATACAGTAGTCATAGCATTAACAAAAAAGTAAATTCCTATTTCAAATATAGCTGGAAGGCTAATGGGTACCGTGACACGAAAAAAAGTTTTGTAAAAAGGTTGTTTTAATGATGATGAGACATGCTCAAATTCATTGTCTATTTGCTTCAAAGATGTAAGGGCTGTTAAATGAGAAACTGTATAAAAGTGTGTAATGGTACAAATGACCAATATAGCCATCGTGCCATATAAAAAGTTCAAAGGATTATCTGGATGATTAAAAAAGAAAATGTAAGCAAGTCCTAAAACTAATCCAGGTATCGCCATAGGCATCATTGATAATAAGTGAAGTATCGAGCGTCCTGTTTTCAAGCTTCTAGCCTTTTCTACAAAATAGGCGCCTGCAAAAACAGCTATAGTTCCAAAGACGGCAGTATATGAAGCCATTCGAATGGAATTATAATAAGAGTCCCAACCTCCTCCATCCATAAGGTCAAATTGATAGTTTTTAAATGAAAGAGTTAAATTATATGGCCAGAAAGTAACAAGACTTGCATACAAACACATTCCTAGAATAGTTAAGATTAGTGCTGAAATTACAGAACAATAGCCAAACATAATTCTATCAAAAGTTTTGCTCTCATTAGGCTCATGTACAACAGAACGAGAGGTTAGTATTGCTACTTGTTTTCGTTGTACTATGCGATCTACTGCAAATGCTATAAGGGCGGGAAAAACTAGGACCATACTTACAACTGCTCCCATTTCAAAATTTTGTTGACCGATTACTTGTTTATAAACATCTACTGCGAGGACGTTATAGTTACCGCCTATGACTTTAGGAATTCCAAAATCTGTAATAACTAAAGTGAAAACCACAAAAGCTGCACTTATCACACCATATTTTGCAGAAGGCAGTGTTACAGTAAAAAAAGTTCGAATAGATTTTGATCGTAAAACTTTAGCTGCTTCGTATAGTCTTGCGTCTCCTATTGAAAGCGCTGTTACAATTATCAGTAATGCATGAGGGAAGGTATAAAAAACCTCTGCGATTATTATTCCAATAGGGCCATAAATTTCATAGCCCATTAATAATTCTCTAAATACTCCTTGCTTACCAAATAAGTAAATAAGTGAAATACCAGACAATAATGAAGGAACCAAGATAGGTATCATTGCAATTGAGCGGAACACCCCCTTCCCTGCCATACGACTCTTGGTCAAAGCATACGCAAAGACAAAGGCAAGAGAAATAGTAATGACCATCGTCACTATGGAGACAAATAAACTGTTATAAATTGAGTAGACTAGTGAACTATTTTCAAAATAACTTTGATAGTTTTCAAGACCGATAAATTCGCCATCTTTATTTTCAAAGCTTTTTGATAGTATGGCATACATTGGAAAGGCCAGCGAAATCAAAATATAAAACCCAATGATTGAAATGAAAAATAAAGTTAAATAATCGTCTCTGCTTTTTTTCATATTAAAAATTAATCTTTAACAATTTTAATTGCATGCGGTTGAAGAGAGATATTAATTGAAGCGTTTGTTTGAATATTATTATTTTGAATGTATTCAGCAGCAAAATTACAGAGAACAATGGCTTTATCAGACTTAAAGTTAACCTCAATATGACCTCTGATATTAGATCCCAAAAATTCAAGTTCTTTAATAGTTCCGCTTAAAATATTTTTATCTTCTCCGCTGTCAGAAACTTTAATATCTTCTGGTCTTATTGTTACCGTTGAAACATCATCATTGATGTTGTCGTTGCAATCTAAGACAGATCCGTGAATCTCTAATGAGTTTGAAGATATTTTTTTTGCCTTAAATAAATTTGTGGTTCCTATAAAATTTGCAGAAAAAGCAGTTGTAGGCTTAGAATAAATATCTTGAGGAGAGCCTTCTTGTTCAATTACACCATTATTCATTAGAATAATTCGATCCGCCATAGTCAGTGCTTCTTCTTGGTCGTGTGTGACCATGATAGTGGTAACCCCAAGTTGTTTTTGGAGATTTTTTATCTCTAATCGTAGATGCTGTCTTACTTTGGCATCCAGAGCAGATAGAGGTTCATCTAATAATAATAAACCTGGGGAAGGCGCTAAAGCTCTAGCCAAGGCAACACGTTGTTGTTCGCCCCCTGATAATTGAGCAGAATATTTATTAATATGATCAGACAGCCCAACTAGTTTTAATAATTCGTCAACTCGAGTATCAATTTCATTTCTATTTTGTTTTCTTGTTTTTAAACCAAAGGATATGTTGTCTTTAACAGTTAAATTAGGAAATAAAGCATAAGACTGAAAGACAATTCCAAAGTCCCTTTGATCTGGGGGTAGTAAGGAAATATCATTATTGTTTTGTTGAATAGTTCCTTCTGATTGACTTTCTAACCCGGCTATTACACGTAGTAGAGTTGTTTTACCACATCCTGAAGGTCCAAGAATACAAACAAATTCTCCCTCATTTACATCAAAATTAATATTGTTAAGAGCTTGAAATTTACCGAAGTATTTAACTACATTTTTAACTGATAAATATTGATCCATAACTTTTAAAAGAATAAAAAGCTTACAAAATTAATTGTAAGCTTTTTATATAAGATATTTATTTAGCTTTTAGGCTCAGACTTAGAATCATATCTTCTTTGCCATTCGGCAAGGATATCTTTTCTATTTTTAGCAGCGTACTCAAAGTCATTTTTGATCATCGCTTCTAATAAGCCCTCTGGAAAGTGTTTAACTGGTTTAGCGACACCAGGCATACCAACAACAGCATAAGCATCGTTGTACATTTCCATTGCTTTTCTTGAAATAGACCAATCAGCTAGTGTTTTAGCAGCTTCTAAATTAGAAGTACCTTTAATGATAGCTGTTGCTTCCATCTCCCATCCAACACCTTCAGCTGGAACTATGATTTCAATTGGCGCTCCTGCTTCTTTTGATCTTGCACCTCTAAAAGCAAACGACACTCCAATTGGAACCTCTCCTGAAGCTGCTTGCTTACAAGGCTTAGATCCTGAGTGTGTGTAATGAGATATATTTTTGTGAAGTCTATCCATATAGTCCCAGCCACCATCTTCACCAAAGATTTGTAACCAGCTAGATACATCTAAGAAGCCTGTTCCAGAAGAATTTGGATTTGGCATTGCTACATGACCTTCGTAAACAGAGTTAGTTAAGTCTTCCCAAGAACCAGGCATTGGTAAGCCATATTTTTCTGCTTCGATGGTGTTAACACAAACTGCTGCAACCCATGCATCCATTCCTGTCCAAGAAGGTGGGTTAGCTGAGTCACGGAATTTAGGATCAAGCTGGTCTAAACCTTTAGGTGCATAAGGTTCGAACATACCTTCAGCCTTCATAAGCATTGCGCTTGTTCCAGCTAAGCCCCAAATTATATCAGCTTGAGGGTTATCTTTTTCCGCTAAAAGTTTTGCAGTAATAATACCTGTTGAGTCTCTAACCCAGTTAATTTCAATATCTGGATGGTCCTCATTAAATGTTGCTGCATACTTTTTTAAATCTTCTGCTTCAACCGCTGTGTAAACAGTGAGTTCAGTTTTAGCCATCAATGATGCTGAACTGAAGATGAAGACAGTAAAGATTAAAAAGAGATTTTTAATTTTTGCCATTACATTTCCTCCGTAATAATGATTTATTAGTATAAATCTAATTTAGTTATGTTAAAGATTTATTACTTTTGAACTGTTTATAACTGCCCAAAATGTACGAAACATTGAATAATGTATAAAAAAATTAAAGGAATTTTGTTTGATTTTGATGGAGTAATAGCCGAGTCCGAACAAATATGGTTTGGCACAGCATTAGTGACTCTTAAAAAAATGGGAATAAAGTATGACAGAAGTATCAAACAAAAATCCACGATCGGAATTATTTCAGAACATTTATTCCAAAAGTTAATTTTAGAGGAAGATTACAATCTCACTCAAATCATGAGGAACTATAAGAAGGAATTAAAAATAGCATTTGATCAGCAAAGTCCAAAAATTTATCCTCATTTGAAAAAGTTTATTCGTTCCACAAATTTAAAAATAGGCATTGTCTCTAATGCCCATAATAACTACATAACAAAGGTCTTAAAAAAAAATAATCTTTATCATTTTTTTAAAGGAAATATTACATCTTGCACTGGTAGCATTCCTTACAAACCTTTTAAAGATGGCTATGTGATCGGTTCTAAAAAACTAGGTCTTAAAACAAATGAAGTTTTAGTTATTGAAGATTCTGATGTGGGCATTGAAGCAGCATTAAAGGCTAAGGTACAGAAAGTTTTACGTCATACCAATCATGACAAAAACTTACCAAAAAAAATTAAACACCGTGTTCCAAAGTTAATGGGATATAAAGATTTTGGAAAATTGTTTTAGATTAGCCTGCGGCTATTCTAATAATTACACAGCCAACTACAACTAGAGCGGCAGAAATAACTTTTATTAATCCAAACTTTTCTTTCAAAAAATAAACGCCATATATTGAAGTAAATAAAATACTAATCTCTCTAAGAGCCGCAACTGATGGAACATTTACTTTTGTAAAAGCGTAAAGAATTGGAAGGTAGGCAAAAGTAACTAAGATGCTAGCTAATAATATTTTATATTTTTCTTTTGAGATAAACTGAAAAGGAATTTTCTTATCTTTGAAAAAGAGTACGTAAGCGATATTAAAAGTTACACCCTCAATGGCAAACATATAGATACCATAAGAAATCGCACTCTCTGATAATCTTGCTCCTTTAGCATCTACAAGTGTGTAAACCACAATAGTGCTTGCTACCATTAGTGATAATCCAAGACCTTTAAAATTAATTTTTTTGTAGTTTCCTTCAGAAAAAATGAGGAAAAAAATTCCACAAATTAAAATTAATGCGCCAATGTTGTTGAGGTAGCTAATTTCATCACCAAGCAACAAGGGTGAAATTACCAATAAGATTAGCGTGGGGCTGCCTCTAGCAATTGGATAAGAAAAGGATATTTCTGAGTAGCTATACATTTTAATTAGGAAGATGTTGTAAAAAATATGAATAAATAAAGATGTAGCCAAAAATATGTATGAACTTGGAGATGGTGGCTGGATAAAAAATAAAACAGGTATAAATAAAAAACTAGCAAGTAATAAAAAGCTTCTTAGAAAAAGAACTTTATTATCTGATGTTTTTAATAAAACATTCCAAGTCGTGTGGGCTACAGCAGTTAAGATAATAATTATAAAGAGAGTGACTGACAAAATTTTAAATAAATAGCTCTATGTGATTAGTAAAGCTTGTTTACAACATCCTCTGCAAATGCAAATCCAGTAGACATGCCGATACCGGTAGTAACATTCGCAATACAAATATTTTTATCTATCCAGTAATCAAGATAATCTTTTTTACCTGAAGGATATTCCCCAACCCAGCGCTCAATAACATCATATTTACCTATTGGTAAAACTTGATCAAATTTATTTAGAATGAGATTATCTACAACTTCATTTTCAAATGGATAGTGGGTATCATTAGTATAGTGATGAGAGTCACCAATAGTAAGAGATCCATCCTTACCTTGAACAACAATAACATGTATGCCATTGTCTAATTCTGCACGACATTTTTTCTTAATAACTTTATCAAGTTTTTTTTTGGAAGGGAGATTTTCATATCCTGGATATCTCATTAAAGTTAAGTCGGCCATGATACCTCCAGGTAATTTAATTTTTTTCTTCGGCATTATTCGAAGCATATGCAATTTGCTAGACTCAACTTTTCTTTTTTCAAAAACATCTCTACCTAAGCCTTTTAAATGATTTCCGGGTGCCATTATTAATTTTTTAAATTGGATTTTTCTTTTTTGAGTAACGATATGCTGATGGGAAAAATCCAAGACTTCTTCTTTCCATAAAAAGTCAATACCAATCGATTGTAAATATTTTGCTACAGCTGGAATAGCAAGTCTTGGCTCAATTCGCACTTCATCAGTGCTATATAGTCCACCAAAATTGTGATTATGTTTAAACAATGGGCTTTGAGATGCCATTTCTTTTTTAGATAAAAGCCTGACTGTATTTCGCGGGTCAACTTTTAGATATTCCTCTAAAACTGGCATACTTTCTTTATGCTGAGCTAAAAGATATAGACCTCGGTGATTGACCGTAATTTTAGCTTTTTTAGTAAGATCTAACCAAATGTCTCTCGACCTTAATGCTCTCTTTTGCATTAATTTTTGCCTAAGTCCTGTAATAGTAATGAAACCAAAATTTCTAATTGAAGCACCAGTACAGGCCTGATGGCGATCAACAATTAAAATCTTTTTTACTCCTTTTTTATGTGCTGCTAATGCAACGCCCATTCCAACTACACCGGCGCCAACAATAACTAATTCATATTTAGTATTGATCATTGCATTTACCAAGGTGTCGAATAGGTTTTTAAGTTAGTATAACTTTTCATTGCTTCTAAGGCGCCCTCTTTATAACCTAAACCTGAGTCTTTGATTCCTCCAAACGGAGACATTTCAATACGATAGCCAGGAACCTCCCAAATATTGACGGTCCCTACTTTTAAATTTTGAATAAAAAAGTTGGAGGTTCTCATATCATTAGTACAAACACCAGAAGAAAGCCCAAAAGCTGTAGAGTTAGAAACTTGCGCAACTTCTTCAATGTTATTAGATACTCGTAAGATTGGAATAATTGGGCCAAATGTTTCTTCAACCACAAGTTCACTATTGGGTTTAACATTATCTAATACAATAGGTGGAAGAAGGGCCCCTTCTCTTTTAGGTTGATAAAGAATTTCTGCTCCGTCTTCTTCTGCTGCTCTTACACGTTGTTCAAAAAGTTTGGCAGCATCTTCGCTAACAACAGTTCCCATGTCTGTTTTTAGGTCTTGAGGGTTTCCAAATTTAATTTTTTTTGCCCTTTCAAGAACCAATGGTACAAATTTATCAGATACCTTTTCTTGGCATAAAATTCTTTTGACCGCTGTGCATCTCTGACCTGAATTTTTTGTAGCTCCTAATACAGCTAATTCTGCAGCTTTTGCTAAATCTTCATCGTTTAAGTCATTACATATAATAAGAGGGTCATTGCCTCCTAATTCTAATACTGTTCTCTTATATCCTGCTTTGTTAGCAATCATTTTTCCAACGGCGACGCTTCCAGTAAAAGTAATCATATCAATCTCGCCATTTTGAATAAATTCATCCCCGATATCTTCTGGCCAACCGGTAATCATAGATAACATTTCCATTGGAAGACCAGCTTCATATATGATCTCAGTTAGCTTTAAAGCTGTTAAAGGCGTTAACTCTGTAGGTTTACAAACGACACAATTATTGGTTGCAATCGCAGGAGCTATCTTGTGAGCTACAGTATTTAATGGATGATTGAAGGGGGTAATAACAGAAATAGTATTTAATGGTTCACGATGTGTAAAAATTTTTCTTGCTTTGCCATGAGGTGTTAAATCACAAGAAAATATTTCTCCATCATCATGAATGACAAGTTGCGAAGTCAATGAAAAAACATCAAAAGCTCTTCCTACTTCATAAAGAGAGTCTTGTTTACAAATGCCCAGTTCACTTGTGATGATGTCCGATATCTCATCTTTGTTCTTTACAAGAAGTTCTGCAATTTTTTGAAGTATTTGTTGTCTCTCATACCGAGTTAACTTGGCTTGATAGTTTGCCCCTATGCGAAATGCTTCAGATACTTGGTTCTTAGTTGCTGCAGGAACGCTGGCTACCACTTTATTGTTATAGGGATTGATAACATCAATGGTCTTATCAGCTGATGTTTCTTTTCCTGCAATATACATTTTAGTTTTCATTTATTTATTTGCCATGTGGGTAGCATAATAAAATGCATCGTAATTATAAATTTGCCCTAGTGTTGTAACGTCCATGTTAGGAGAATTAATGATAAAAGGGACTTCTCTTTCATGCAAACCTCCATGCGATCTAAGAGGCTCTTTTAAAGATGAGAGATCATGTTTACTTTTAGTGCTTCCAATTGTAAAGGACTCTGAACTCATACAAACAATATCTCCAGATCTATCTTCTGGAAGATGATAGATTTTACAAGCTTCTTGTTTACTTAAAACTTCCTCTATCTCAGGAATATTTTTTATTTCTTCTATAGCTTTAGAAATTAATTCCTGATTTTCTGCATATATCATTGCAAAAGATCCAAGGCTACCGTGATGAACAACATATGGATCTGTAATGGGGAGAATGACTTTAAAATTATCTTGAGGAAATTTTTCCTTTAAAAAATCTTCTAAAAAGATGGCATTTGGCTCTCCACTAATATTTGTTTTTGCTTTCATTCCATGATCCGCAGTAACTACTAAAGAGATATCTTTTTCATTAAGTAGGCCAATGTAATGATCAAACATACTGTAGAACTTATTAGCTACCTCATGCCCCGGTTCATACTTATGCTGAATGAAATCTGTTGTTGATAAGTACATAATATCTGGCTGATACTCATTTAAAATTTTAACACCGGCCTTCATGACAAACTCTGATAGATCTTGGGAATAAACTTCTGGTACAGGAGTTTGGAGCCAATCGTTCACTTTTTCGATGCCATTCTGCTCTAATGTCGCTTGATCAGATTTTTCGGATGAAAAGCATATCGCTCTATTTTCATCAAACTTTAGACCGTTTCCTAAAAGACTTCTTAGCTTATCTTTAGCTGTAATAACTGCAATTTTTGCACCTTGTTCGTAAAATTTTTGGAAAATAGTAGGCGTGCGAAGATATTGAGGATCGTTCATCATCACCTCTTCGCCAGTTGAAGGGGTATAAAAAAAGTTTCCACAAATGCCATGGACCGCGCTTGGTTGGCCTGTAACAATGGAAATGTTGTTAGGGTTGGTAAAGCTTGGAATTGCACTATGAGCTAAAATAAATTCTCCTTCATTAATAATTTTATCTAAATTAGGGGTAAGCTCGCTTTCAGAGGCCATATCTAAATATTCTTTTTGGCTTCCGTCTAAGCAAATAACCACTACAGGTTTATTAAATTTTGATGGATAATTTCTCTGATTAATTTCTAAATTCATAAATTGAATTTTATTAAATACTGAAGTTTGGAGAAAATATACAAAAAACTAAATCAACTTAAATTAAAATACTACACTTAAGTCAAACATATATTTTAATATATATAAAATTATCATTGCTATACCCATTGTTAGCAAAGGTAACGTTACCCAACCTATTGAAATTTTTCCTGCTACTGACCATTTAACTTCTTTTCCTCCTTTCAAGAGACCTATTCCTATTACGCCTCCCACGATTGCTTGAGAACTTGAAACAGGAACTAAAGGCAAGGCTGGTAGGTTTAAAGAAATTAAAAAACTACTAATACCTTGTGATGCAAATAAAAATAAAACTATGGAATGTGATAAAACTACTACAAATGCTGATATAGGAGATAATTTTAGTAAATCGTTTCCAACAGTAAACATTACTTTTTTTGAGTAGGTAAAAACGCCCACCGCAATAGCAATGCCTCCTAGTAAGAATAATTGCTGAATTGAAGTAAATACGAAAAGACTGGCAATATTTATGTCTGTAAAAGGAGAAATGTTTACGAACACTCCCATTACATTAGCTATGTTATTAGCGCCCAAACTATAAGCTCCAAAGGCGCCAGCAAGCAACAAAGCTAATCGAGTATAAGCATCTAGTCTTAAGATATGTATTTGCGACTTAGAGATAATTTTTTTTATCATTAAAAATATCCCTATTGCAATTACACCTGCCAAAATTGGACAAATTATCCATGTTGCAAGAATAGTGATCAGAGTCCCTATATCTGTTTCTGATCCTGTAAAAAGATTCCAGCCGATAATGGCGCCTACTATTGCCTGAGTAGTAGAAACAGGAAGACCAAATTTAGTCATTAAGTAAACAGCAAGACCAGCAGCAACACAACAAGCAAAGGCGCCAGGAAGTGCATTTATGGCACCTAACTTTCCAATTGTCTCTGTAGTTCCTGCCCCGCTGACAACTGCCCCTAGTATGACAAAGATGCTACAAATAATAGCGGCGGTTCTAAAATTAATCATTCTGGTTCCAACCGCAGTGCCAAATACATTAGCTGCATCGTTGGCTCCAAGAGACCAGCCTAAAAATAGTCCGCCAAATAAAAATAGGATGATTGTTAGTTCCATTAGTTAATAATTAAACAGATCGTTTA
>Ga0255772_10003339_pt1 | contig 15394 bp, 11 predicted proteins | sample 071ome_34_FD_179970 | JGI IMG/M metagenome (GOLD analysis project Ga0255772, IMG submission 179970) | Coastal salt marsh microbial communities from the Groves Creek Marsh, Skidaway Island, Georgia - 071411BT metaG (version 2) | ecosystem: Environmental > Aquatic > Marine > Intertidal zone >...
GTTTCGGAAACGCCGCGCCGCGGAGGATTCGGAAACGACGGTGTTTGAGAACGGTGGTGAAAAGAGGAGGAACAAAAAAAACGACGACGAGAAGGTTAAGGAGGAGGAGGAAGACGAAGAGGAGGACGACGACGACGACGAAGACGCGCGGCGCGGTAAAAGGAAAAAGCTACCGCCTCACTTTGCGGAATCTCTGCCGACGGGTCTCGTTCTCGCCGGCGGCGTGAACGCGGACGATCACGAGGAGACGTTCGCGTCGTTGGCGAAATTTTTAGCTAAGAGCGATTTTCACTGCGCGTTGTTGCAATCGAAAGACGTCAAGACGAGGAAGAGCGGGTTTGGCGGTGGTATCGGAGGCGGCGGGATGAATAACGCAGTCGGCGGGTCGACGACGTTCGCGTCGTCGGCGGCTTCGAGAGGGATTTTGGGGGATTGCGTATCGCTCGTGGCGAGACAGTTGGAAAGTAGGAACGCGGCGCCGGGCGGTGTTTCCGTGGAAGAGTTTCTGAATCCGCGGGAACATCATCTCGGCGGTGGAGGTTTGACCGCGCAAACGGCGGCGGCGGCGAGCGGCGGCGGCGGAACGAAAACAGTTAGGCACATAGCGAAATGGTACGAGTCCACTTTAGTCGGCGGCTCGGAGCATCAACAACAGCAAAACAACGAAACAACGAACGAGAACAACGCTAACGGCGCGCACGCGAGAGATAAAAATACCGAAAGACCGTCGTACAGTTTACGTCGCGAGCGCGTGGAAACGCTGCCGAAAATACTCGGTCGAGCTCGTCCGGTGGTGGTGTTAGTCTCGGACGTCGAAGGCTTCCAAGGGTCGTCCGCCTTGAGCGATTTACTCGCCTCTTTCGCCTCGTTCCACCGCGACGTTCCATTTATATTATTGTTGGGTATTGCTACCAACACGAGCGCTTTACAACGGTCCATACCGTCCGAAACCGCTTCGAAACTGCGACCAAAAGTCTTCAAACTCTTCGCGCCGACGGACGCCTCGCGCGAAATCCGAGAAAAAGTCTTCCTCGATCCAACCTTGTACCCGGCTTTAGGCAACGACGCGTTGACGTATTTGCACACGAGATTCATGGAGCACGATTTCTCGTTGACCACCATGCGGAGGTCGGTAAAAGTTTTATTCTTAAATCACTTTGCCACGGAACGTCTGTCCTCCGTCAACAAGATTTTGAACGAGAGAGACTACAGCGCGGATGCGACGAAGAAGTCGAACGGAGAAGGAACATCGGAAGCGCGAGCGTTGCAGCGTGAAAGCGAAAAATTATATTCCACGGGTAGTAAAGATGCGTTGAAGTGGTATTTGAGAAGGTTTTGCGGGTTGCTTTTGGGTAGAAAAGATGAAAAGAGCATCGAGATGTTGAGAGAGCTGTTCCTCTCTGCTCGAGAGGATGGCGAAGAGGAAGGAAAAGAACGAGAACTTCGCGAGATGGACGTTAAAAGAGATGATATTTTCGACGCGTTCACGGAGAATATGTTAGAGGTTGGGGAAAGTCGAAAGAAATTCGCGATTGGACTGGACGTTTTATCCCTGATTTCGAGAAGCGTGGGATACCAGCGATGGTCGAGAACGGCGGACGTTTTATTAGACTGCGCGTTTCCGAATTTTTTCTTCGCGTCGAAGAAAAAGCAGCGGCAACAGCAAGAAAAGAACAAAACGACGACAACGAACACAGACGAACGAGAACAACAACAACAACAACAACAACAACAACAAGAAAAACCGACGACTGAAAAGGCGTTCGTGACGGAAGGCGAGAAGATTCTTCGACTTTTATCTTCGAGAGTGGAACGCGCGGTGAAAGCGGCCGAGGCTGCACCGGCGAGCGATGCAAATAACAACCAGACGACGAACACAGCGCCAATGGCGGCAACCTCGATAGCACCTGCTGCCGCAACACTATCGTTGAAGGATTTATGTAGAGACTGCGCGAAAGTGTGCGAGGGACACGAGGAAATACACGCGAACGAAGGCGCTCGATTTTCACAGCTCGTGGCGCAGATAGAGGAAGAAGAAACGACTACTACTACTACTACTACTACTACTACTACTACGACATCAACACCGTTGCAAATCTTCGAGCAAATTGTTCGTTCGGTGGTGAAAAATTACGCGAGCAAACCTCCAGAATCATTGCCGGGAAAGAAAATATTCTGCGTCACCTCCGCCGACGCCGCTCGAGAAACCTTCTCGGCGGCGCCGAGAATGGCTCTCGAAACCGCTTTGTCGAACCCGTCGGAAGCGTTGGAGTGTCAGTGCTGTCCGAAATCTGGAGAGATTGCCGCCTCCTTACCGGACCCGTGTTTGTGTTACAAGCTGCTAGAGAATTTCGGCGGCGAAAGCGCCAACGCGTTTGAACTCTTTCGCCGCTTCATCATCGAGCACCGAGACACGAGCGACGAAGAGCTGGGACTGTTGCTGAAAGAAGACCGAGACAAGCTGAAGAAAAAGAAGAGAACGAGACGAGGTGAGAAAGACGGAGAAGACGACGACGACGAAGATGAAAAAGAACCGCCTCTTCTACCGACGAACAACGACAACGAGAACAACAACTCTTCCAAGAAGAAACAGAAACACACGTTCGGATTGGATAAGCACAAAGTTTGGGCGTTGCAAGCGCGCTTCACGCGCGCGTGCTCCGAGTTGGAATTTTTAGGCATGGCCTCCGCGAGGCGCCACAAGAAGGTTGAGTTTTTAGTCCGAACGGCGTTCCCGTTAGACTTTGCGAGTAAATAATAGTTTTAGGTTTGTGTTGTAATATCCTGCCAACGCTTGCGTAGAAAGAAAGATAATCTTATATAGATAGTACGATTGGTTGGTGAAGATATTCACCAGAGTTTTTTGTTTGTTTATTATTATGCTGCTCGCGATGCGAACGCGCGCGCGCTACCCGAAAATTTAATATTCTTGGGAGACAGAGCCAGACTTCTTGCCCTTCTTCGGCAACAAGACCGAGTGGATGTTCGGCAAGACGCCGCCAGAAGCGATCGTGACCGTGCCCAACAACTTGGACAATTCCTCGTCGTTGCGGATGGCCAATTGGATGTGTCTCGGTACGATTCTGGACTTTTTGTTGTCTCTGGAAGCGTTCCCGGCGAGTTCGAGAACTTCAGCCGCTAAGTATTCCAAAACCGCGGCCAAGTAGACCGGGGCGCCGGCGCCAACGCGGGTGGCGAATTTGCCAACCTTGAGGTATCTGTTTTTGTGCAGATGGAAAGAGTTTTGTTGGTCAGCGCGTGCGCGTGATGTGATATGATATAATCTCGTCAAACGGACGGATTTTTGTTCATTCATCCCGGGGAAAAACTGAATCGCAGGATTCGTGCTCAAATCGAGAAGGCTCGTAAAAAGTAACGCATAAATAATCGCACCTCGCGATACGGCCAACCGGGAATTGCAAACCAGCCTTCGCGGATCGCGAGACGGCTTTCTTGGAGGATTTTCCTTTACCACGTCCAGACATGTTTTGTTTTTGTTTATATGTTTGAATATACAATAATGACGAGTTTTTGGTCCGACTTTTCCCCTCGTTTTTTCAAAAAATGTTGCATGGTTTAGGGACACATTCTGAGAAGGTACGCTTTACCGAACCCCTTTAGGCACGATGTGGACGTTTCTGATCACACCGCGCGTAAACGCGAGTTTAACGACATACAAAAACATAGTAAACGACTCTTTGTATTATCAATGCTTCGTGGTGTGCATTTTTGCGAGCGTTGGTGCTCTGGTTGAAGAGATGTGTGCGTGGACTTTCTGCTTTTTTTCACAATAAAAAGTAAAACTAGGAAAATTGGAGCTCAGAGTTTCAATTTTCAATACATTTTCGAGAGTTTTCCAAGAAACTTTTCCCCCAATTCGTCATTACTTTGAACACAAACGAACGAACGAACAACACGATGGCCGGCAAGAAACCAGCGAAAAAGACCGTCAAAGGCGGCGCCAAGAAGTCCTCCAAGAAGAAGGTCGAAACCTACAAGATCTACATCTACAAAGTCTTGAAGCAAGTGCACCCGGACACCGGCATCTCCTCCAAGGCGATGAGCATCATGAACTCCTTCATCAACGACATCTTCGAAAAGATCGCGACGGAAGCCGCCAAGTTGGCCAGGTACAACAAAAAGCCGACCGTGACCTCCAGAGAAATCCAAACGTCCGTTCGTTTGATCTTGCCCGGTGAATTGGCCAAGCACGCGGTTTCGGAAGGCACCAAGGCGGTGACCAAGTTTACCTCCGCTTAAATTCTTTTTTGAATTAAAAAACGGACAAATTGAAAAAAAGCAGAAAAAAAAATATAAGAGACAAAACAAACGAAAAGTGTCTGATTGCGTGTACTTCCGAACGACTCGCGGGGAACGACGAGAGAAGATCTCGCGTCGTTCCTTGTTCCGAAGAACTGCTCTACGACCGTAAAAACAAACACCACAAAAAAAAAACGGAAATTCATATTTCCATCGCTTTCATGTGTTATAAGTATTGCGCTTTCGTCTCCGAACGCGAGAGACGGAGTATTTTTGTACATACGCGCGCGCGCAAACGCTCGACATCTTTTCACACGTGTGAATTCACCAGCTTTATAAAAGTCTCATAGAAACACCATCCTACTCTTCGAAGAGAAAGAGAGAGAGAGAGAAAGAGGGATATTTGCGGCAATAATGTGTACGTTTTTCGTTCCCTCGCGTCGCTTCGCAGGATAAAACGCCACGTGCCCACGTCTGCGATCCTCATAAAAAAAAGAGAGATTTTATTCTCTTCTCTCTTCACTTCTTCACACACAAACAACGGTACCAAAGAAAGAAATGAACAACGCGAGCGTCTCCTTCAAATCGCTCCTCTTTGTCGTTTTCGCGCTCTTCGGAATCTCGTTCGCTCGCGCGGCGGACCAGGTCGTCACGTGGAAATACGAAGCGCAAGAGATTTCGTTATACTCGGACGAGAGTCTGACCATCCAATGGACGGGAACGCACGACGTGTGGTTGGATGCGACGTCGGCGGAATGCGACTCCGCTGGCGCTGTCCAACAGAAAGCGGCGACGGCGAATGATAACTGGACGACCATGGCCGGTAACATGAGTCCAGGAACGTATTACTTGAGTTGCAGAGTTGGATCGCACTGCGAGAGCGGCATGACGTTGAAGGTGACGGCTTTGGCCGGCTCGAGACCGACTTCTTCGGACGACGACGACGCTTCTTCCTCTTCCTCCTCCTCCTCCTACTCCTCTTCCGCCTACTCCTCTTCCGCAGTCTTCTCGACGAGAAACGCGTTCGCGTTCGCGCTCGCCGCGTCGGGAGCGGCTCTCGCGGCGCTCGTTTAAACGTAAACGCGCGGGTTTACGTCCGCGCGCGTCCGCTCGCGCGGAGAAGAAGAGAGAGAGAGAGAGAGAGAGAGAGAGACGCGTACATTGCCTTCTCTCTCTTTTGATGTATGTGTAGTTCATTCATTGTAGATTTTATCATTATCTGTCTAAAAACGTACGATTGATTACATCGCTAGCTCGCGCGTTCTTCCATCTCTTTTCTCGCTTAGTACGAATTTTTCTCTTTTCTCTCTCTCGTCGAATTGGACTAATCGTCATTTCAAAAGCGCGCGCTCGCTTTCACGATCGACCCCGGGCATCGAATAAAGAGAGAGAGAGAGAGAGAGAGAACGAGCGAAAAGGGATAAAAGAATAACGAGAAAAAAATGATGAAATCGCTGGTCACGTTTGCCCTCGGCGCCGTCGCGGGTATCTTTGGGTTCAAAAAGCATCAGGAATTGCACGTCGGCGACGGCGAGAAGAAGACAACGAGCGCGATTGTCGAGGTGAAGAAAGACGAACGGGAAGGAGAAGAAACGACGGAAAAGAAAGAAGAGGAAAAGAAGCGCACGAGAGTTCTCGGGGTGATTCCGGCTCGGTACGCGTCCACGCGATTCCCGGGGAAGCCGCTGGTGATGATTGCCGGGAAACCGATGATCGTTCGAACGTATTTACAGGCGAAGAAAGCGACGCAGTTGGACGCGTTGGTCGTCGCGACGGACGACGAGCGAATTCGGGACGCGATCGTCAAAGCTGGCGGAGATGTGGTCATGACGGATGAAAGTATTCCGAACGGGACCGAACGATGCGCGCAAGCCGTGGATAGAACGGCTGGCGAATTCGACATCGTCGTCAACATCCAAGGGGACGAACCTTTGATCGAACCGGAGATTATCGATGAAGTCGTTTTGGCGTTAAAGAACGCGCCGAAAGATTGCGTGTACTCGACGCCGGTGACGCCGTTAAAGCACGAGGAAGTGACCATGCAAGGTAGAGTGAAGTGCATCACCGATGTCAACGGGTACGCGATTTACTTCTCCAGAGGTATGCTCCCGAACAACAAGAAAGGCAAGGTGGACCCGTCGTTCGATTATTGGTTACATTTAGGTTTGCAGTGTTACGATAGAGAGTTTTTGAGATTGTTTCCGAAAATGCCAGCGACGCCGATGCAAATGCAAGAAGATTTGGAACAGTTGAAGGTGATTGAAAACGGCTATAAGATTAAAGTCATTCGCGTGAATCACTGCGCCCACGGCGTGGACGAGCCGGAAGACGTGGCGAGCATCGAGAAGATCATCGCCGAAGATCCCAGCTTAGATTAATATTGACTTAATAATGAAATATAAGTAAAAATGCGCTTATATATATATATAGTTCTGAACTTGTGTAATACGATGAGTGCCTAATGATTCAAATACTGTTGTTACAATAAATTACGCTGCGCAGCGGCTCTCTACTCAACTCGATATCTCTACGACTATTTACGACTAACATTGCTACTCCTCTTCCTCTACTTGTACGGAATCATTACTTCAAACTGATGGATTGCAGTCGAATCCCCATCGGGCGTTTCTCCTGGATAGCTTGGTCTAATCCGCCTAAACTGAAATAAAATTTACTGTATATGATCAGTAAACGCGTCCCGCCTTCCCGAAACGCCTCAATCGCGGTTGGATAGTGACTTCGCACCAGCGGAGATTGCGACTCGTCTTCTAACCTCGCGATCCTTCGCCACGTTGCGCCGCCATCGCCGGAAACGGCAACGTCGAGAAACGTCCGCGCGTGTCGTTTTTGACCCTTCAGCTTCGCATGTGCGTTTAAAACCATCGCTAAGGCGCCCGAGCGCAATCGAGTTAAAACGATTTTCGAATCTGGGTTTGGTATCGCCGTCGATTCTGGAGGCGTCCACGTGATGCCTTCGTCGTAGGAAGCCGAGGCATACAAAACGCCAATCTTCGTCCTGAATAACATCAAAACCGATCCGTCGTCTCTTTCGCTCAGCGTGTTTTCAATCAACCACGTTCGGGGATGGTCCAACTTCCCGTACGCTTTCCATGTCTTTCCGTTATCTCTGGACCGCAAGACGCCGGCGTTGCCTTTCGTTAGCAACAAGTTCGAACACGGCGCCGCGTCGTGCGGCTCTCGCCAATACGGAAGCAACCACACGCCTGAACGCAATACAATCATAGGATTGGCGATAACTTTCGGGATTGGCCCGACGCCTTTGCCAACATCGCCTTGTCTGAAAATCGTCTTCGGCGGTGCCCATCGAACCGATTTCAGCCACTCGTAATTTTCAAACGTCGGCACTTTCAACGACGTCATCATGATATCGCCTCCTGGTAATTGCCTGTCCTTTTGTATACCGGACGGATTAAAATCGCCTTCCTGAGGTGCCGTTCGAATGCACTCTCGACTTTCGCTGTAAAACAAGAAAATCTCGTTGTTGTCTTCGTCCACGTGAAGCACCGGCGACCACTGCGCGTTGCCGTTTTCGATGGCGGGGATTTTAAACTCCGGACCCCACTTCTCGCCGGTGGAAGATTTCGAAAACGCGTGGTAAATTCTTTGCGTCAGTGAACCTTCGTTATCTTCCGCACCTTGCCACGCGACTACAAAGCGAGCATTGGGCGAGTCCACCGATCCAAGCCGAGCGATGGTCGCCATGTGCTTGTATTTTAAAGTGTTGTTTGCGATGGGGGAGATCCATGCTTTGTGCGTTGGACGTTTTAAGCGCGGGCCTCGAACGCCTAAATCAGACGCCAACTCACTGTTTGTATTGTTGTTGTTGTTGTTGTTGTTGTTGTTGTTATTATTATTGTTCGCAGCGAACGCTCTCGCGAACGACCGTCTCGCGAACTTTCCTTCCACGCTAATCGTCGCCCCGGCGTAGTCAACCAGTCTCGCTTGCACTGGTTGCCAACTCGCGTGCCCGAAAACATCTCTGTGTTCTGCATAAAAAGCTCTCTCTTTCGTTTGTTTCGGAACGTACGTTATCGCTGATGATGTTGTTGTTTTATCGAACGATACCCGCGACGAAGCCGCCAAGCCGTCGCTCGCGTTCAGCGATAAAATTTTGGCGTCCGACGTCGAACTTGTCGACGACTCCGGCGCTAACGGCGCCTCCACGTCCTCCACGTCCACCCCGTAACTGTCCACATCTTTCGCGAACGGGTCGTATTCAAACAGCGCTTTCGAAGAAAACCGTTTCCCTCCGAGGAGCGCGCCGCCTCCTCTTCCAGCAGGATAATATCTCAACCGATAAAGAATCGTGACGGACAAAATAATCACGAGAAAGTTCGACGAGCGCTTCCGAGGTTTCCGTCGCTTCGCGAGCGAGGACGAGTGACCTCCTCCTCCGCGCTTCATCTTTCCTTCGTCTCTTTCGCGGTTAGCTGTTTTGGTCCGTCTGTCTCTCGTCTTTAAGAATAGAGAGCGAGAGCGAGAGAGATTTTCCGTACAAATTTGTCGAAGAAAATCTCCGATTCGACACCCGGGAGAAACGCGAAAAGAAACCCACCGACTGCACCTCCCCCCACCAAAAAACCTAACCTCTCCTCTCCTTCTGTCCGTCGTCTAGCGGTGATATCGAAATAGTCTCGTCATGCGAAGATCTCTCTCCGCTTCTTTTGGCTCGAAGGCTCTCTGTCTGTCCTCGACGTGTCTACTGTATATCTCTTTTTCTTTGCGAGTGGGGAAAAAAAAACGTGGACGCACGAAAAAAAGAAAAAAAAAAGGACGTTTCGAGATCAAAAAATAACAATAACACACACGTGCATGATTCGCACGAGGTTGCGCGCGCGTTCTCCGTCGTTTCGAACAAAAAAGCGTCTCGTCGTTCGGTCTCTTCTTCTTCCTCTTCTTCTTCGCTCTGTTCCTTTTTTTTAAAATAAGATCTCGAAACACAAACCTTTCGTGTGTGTGCGTTCACTGCTAATAAATTCACACATTCACACACATGTGGATTGGAGGAGGATTTCGGATATTTTTTGTGGCGTCTGTCCTTCAAAGAAGACGTCACTTGGGGAAAAGAGGGCAAGACAAAAAAAAAGAACGACATGAACGAAGTCCTCTCGTCGCAAGTGCACGAACACATATTCGGCCTGAACGGGCCGAGGCGGTTGCTGGCGGAGAATTTAGATTACCAGCAGTTGGAGCTGACGACCGAGGACAGGGAAGATCACACGTTTAACGGTGCGCGGTTTCATCAGGTTTACGGATTTTTTTTTGTACCTTTTCTTCCCGCAAATTGAATCGAGTCCAACCCGAGCGCGTAACTAACTTTTTAGCTCTCTGTTCTTTTTGAATGATATTCTGTGCACAAAAAAGGGATATTCTTCGACGTGGAAGCGTCGACGTCGCTCCCGTTGCAGTACATCGAGATTCACTCGGTGTTTGTGCGAGGAAGTTTAGGAAAAATGACCGTCTGGACGTCCGATAGCGGAGAGAACGAGAAGAAATTTTGGAAGAGAGCGAGCGAGACGAAAGTGGTGGCGGACGAGGAGACGGGCGAAGAGAAGACGATTTTTACGGAGTTTTCGGTGGGCAATAGCGAGAAGGAGCACGACGACGACGAGCGCGTGTACTTGAATCAGTCGGAAGAGACAGAGCACGGCCTTTTGGATCGGTACACGACGAACGGAGGGTACCATCGCCGGGAGCTGTGGACGAAAGTGTTCGAGGACGAGTTACCTCCGAGTCGGAGGAAGTTGGTAGAGTTGAAGCTGGATCAACCGATACGAGTGGAAAGAGGAAGGAAAGTTGGGATTTACGTGCATTCGGCAGAACGGGGAGACCAAGGAATCGTGTACGATAACGTGGCCGAGTTGGGACCGAGGCCGAAGAGAGACGGGAGGGTGATTATACATCCAGGAGTGGCGCATTTGAGTTTCAAGCCGTTTGGTCGATCAGCGCCGTGGGGCGGCATAAGCTTGAGAAGAAATCGACAGTTTGTCGGTAAACTCGGATACGCCGTGAGATGGATGCTGTGGTCGGAAGTCAATCACCATTTGTTCCCTATTGGGTATAAACAAGCCGTGAAAGAGTTGATTAAAGGAAACCAGTTGGATAGGGAGTGCGCGCTTTCGATCATGCCTCCGGAAATCATGTTCGCGGTTCTGAACAAGTCCTGCGGCTGGGATTGGTTTGGTCCGCAGATGAGGAAAATTAAGAGAGATCCGCATGGAAAGTCGTTGTTTCCAGAGATTCAGTGGTCGAAAACGTGCGGGAAAGAAGATGTGGATGAGAGTCTCTTTAAGAGTGCGAGAAGATACGAACAGGGCAGCCAGGGCGGCCAGATCAGATGGATACAAATCGCGCCTGCGAAGAGAGAATATTTCGCCCGAGCGCTCAAGATTTTTATGCATCTCATGCACGAAGAGTACGTCGTCAAATTGAAGGAACGGTTGGCGATTAGTATGTCTTCGGACGAAGATGAAGATGATGATGAAAAATCGGAATCGGAATTAGACGGCGATTACGTCAGTCCAAACGACGACGACGACGAAGAAGAAGAAGAAGAAAAAGAAAAAGAAGAAGAAGAAGAAGAAGAAAAAGAAGAAAAAGAAGAAAAAGAAGAAAAAGAAGAGGACGATGGAAAAAGAAGAACGAGATCTATGACAAAGGCGAAAAAAGCAAAAAAAGCGCCGAGACGCACGAAAGAAGAAAAGATTGAAATCGCGATCGAAAATAGGTTCGAGCGCATACGCATGTTAGACGGAGTGCTCATTGAGTTTGTGCTACATCACACGCTCGATAACTTGGCGAGAGAGTTGGAAAATCTCGACTTGCTCATCGAAGAAGGCTTCTGCGATTCCCAAGACGAGGTGGATACATTTCTCACGCACGCGCAACTGAATCGAAATCTCTCGTTGGATTTTGCACTGAGTCGCAAAACGGCTTTAGAGGAGTTGCACGAAATGAACGGCGGCCGACGATTCGAGTTCGAAAAGGGATCTAATATTTCCGGCTTGTACGAAACTGAAGGCACCAACGTCAACTCTTCTTGCAAGTACATCGTGCGCGAGCTGATGCCAGGGTCCATCATGCGTAAATTTGAAACAGATCTGTCGCATGTGCACGGGAGCCACATTTGGTACGGAAATCACGGACCGACGTTGGGAGGACTCGGGGGCGCCTTTGAAGGCGACGAGTACTCGTCGTCTGAAGAAGAGTATGACGACGACGACGAAGAGTATGACGATGACGAGGAAGAGTACTACGATGACGAGGAAGAGTACTACGAGGACGACGAGGAGTACGAGGCTGACTTTGGCCCAGGCTGACTTTGGCCCTTGATTTGACCTCTAGGAAGGCGAAATTAAATAATTGTACACATGTATTACTGGTATCTTTACACATCAACTGCTGTATACATTGACATCTAAGAAGTTACTGCTGACATTTTGAAATCAACGCCCTTTCTTTTCATTCCATCATCTCGTCTTCTTCTTCTTCTTCAACGTCGCTCAACTTCATATCGTCTAACAGCTCTTCCAACTTGATTTCCGGAATCTCGTCGTCGTCGTCTTCTTCGTCGTCCGTTTCGTTCGCCAACGCGTTCTGATTCGCTCGAATCACAGCGTCTAAATCCTCATTTTTCTTCTTGTACACGTTGATTTGCGCGCGGCCTTCGAAATCTTCCTCCAATTCTTGCATAAACAACTCCTCGTCTTGCATCCTCTTTTCCGCGTCGTCCTTCTTGTTCGTCGCTTCTTCTTCGTGTATGTCCATTCTTTTGAGTTCCCAGGCTCTGCGGTATCCTCGGTCTCGTCGTTTCTTCCGTTTCTCAGCGTACGATTTCTTGACCAAAACGACATCCGGTATCCTCGATTCGCCTACTTTTTCCACGTACGAATCGAAAGACTCGTCAGCAATTTGTACGTTGGTCAAATCGTATCCCAACGCGGTGTCACCGACTTTCAACACCGACCCTAAATGCGTTCGAGTGAAAAAAGTGATATCGTTCGTCCCGAAATCCCTCGATCTCGCCACCGTGACGTCGGCGAGCAAGTTTTTTCTATTCGCTCTTCGTTGTTTACCACCGATAGTACTCGCGTTGCCACCAAACTGAGACCCGTTGAATAGCTGCGACCGGTTTTCCCCGTGGCCGTCGTCTCCGTTCTGCTCCCACTCGTTCCCATTCACAATCTCTAAATCTAAAACGATGTACTCGCACAACTGCTTGGAAGTAGCCACCGCCACGAAAGGATACCGCCAATACTGTTCGCTATTCAACCACACGCGTCTCAACGTGTGCGTTTCGGTGAACTGCATGCTCGTTCCAACTCTCGTGCACAAAACCACCGGCCCAATCCCTCCGAAACTTTTGCTCGTCTTTGGCGGTAAGCACACTAAATCTTCGCGACACATTGGCACGATTTCTACCATCAGCGTGAACCGATAATTGTACGTGTTATCGTTCGCGTCGTGCGAAACTAACTGCTTATCGTTTCTACTACGAATAGGTAACACCGACCCGATAAAGTCTACCATTTTTAACCCGTGACTCCTGTGTCCGTAATAAAAATCCAACCCGTCCGGTTGAGCTTTTACGCCAATCGCGTTCACCTCCATCGAATGTTTCAAAATCAACTGTTCCAAGAACAAAAACGTCCTCTTGTGTTCCACTTTCTGTCGCACTTGCACGCACGCTTGCCACTGATCCGCGTTCGCCGCCGCTCTCGCGCACGCGTCGCACATGTTCCACTCCACCACGTATTCCACCACAAAACTTTGCTGCAAAATAGCGCCGTTCAGCACCTCTTTCTGCACCGTCAACTTTGTCTTCAACCGTTTCGAGTGCGGCTCGGTCCATATGAACCCGGCGTCCACCAGCTTCACTTTATTCAATCCCTTCACCCGTTTGATGCAAAACGTCAGCAGTTCTTTGCTCTCCAAATCCGCGCGAACCCAGTGTTTCGGCGGTTGCAAATACCTCCCGCACTGGTTGCAATGAATCACCGAACACTGCTTCTGTATTCCCTCGGTGATATCGACTCGCGTTTTGATGCACTCGACGCACATGCCGGTCGGATTCGGCGAGATGGCCGTCGCGCACATGCAGCACAAAACGTGCCCCGGTTGCGAACGAAGCGCGCCGCCGCTGCTCGTGCCGTCGTTGCGTCCAAACATTGTCGTTGTTGTTATTATTCCGTGTTCTCTCTCTCTCTCTCTCTCTTTCTCTCTTTTTTACCCGGAGGAGGAGGAGGGCGTCAAAAATGTGTGTTCGTTTTTGGCGGCTGCGTGTGCTTTGGGGAAATTTTTTCGCGGGGAAAACTACACAAAAACACGAGAGGCCCCTCGAAGAAGAAGAAGAAGAAGAAGAAGAAGAAGAAGAAGAAGAAGAAGAGCAGAAGAGATTATACCGACTGAAGCGCGGGATGAAGATGATGAAGATGATGATGGTGACGAATCGCGCTCGTGCGTCTTTGGGGAGCTGCGTGGCTTCGTAATCTTTTTGAAGATAGAGAGGCCGGGGAAAAATGATGTACGCGTCCAGCAACGCTAAGACTAATAATAATAACAACAACAACAACAACAACAACATCGCCAAACGAGATGTACTTCTTCGACAAAAGAAGAGACGCGGTGTTCGTAAGTTGACGATCGTCTTTGTGATCCTGGCTTTGGTGATTTTGGACGTGAAGTACGCGGATATTCACGGTCGCGTTTCGAGAAGATTCAAACGAGACCAGAGATATTCTCCCTCTGAGAGCGTAAAGTCCGCGTGCAGAGCTTCCGTGTTCAGGGAGTTTAGACCGGCCCCTGTCACTTCTGTCGTCTCGAGAATTAATGAAAAAAGAGGAGGAGGGAGATTAGAGTGCAATTTAGATGCGGGGTTATCGATAGGATACAACTGCGAACGTTGGTGGAATCCTATGGCCCGGAATCGGTTTTACATGTTTTTCACGCTCGATCCGGAAATCGACGTGTACGTTTCGAGACATATGCTCCAAAATAATGGGATTTTTGATGAGCACGTTCACGCCGCACTAGGAACAGCACTTCACGGTAAGCCCATATGCGATTCAAAGAATCCTATTTTAGATGTAGGAAGTAATCTTGGAAGTCTTACGCTTGCTGCCGCGTCGCGTTTTGGTTGCGTGGTGCACGCGTTTGAGATGCAGAAAGACATCGCTTGTCGCGTTCGTATGAGTGCTTCCTCAAATGCTTTCGACGAATTAATCTCCGTTCACAATGTCGCCGTATCTTCGATGGATGGGCAAGAAAAGTCTTACACTACAAATGAAAGAAATCCTGGAGGTACAGGTGTGGTGGATGTCGTTGAAGCAGGTCTGTCCGGCGATGAAACTTCAAATATCGTCAGTACGGTCACTTTGGATAGTTTATTTTACGGGAAAGTTGAAAGTATACCATTCGTGAAAATCGACACGGAAGGACACGAACACGAAGTTTTGAAATCGGCGAAGCTTTTACTTTCTCAAAATATCATAAAGCACCTCGTCGTTGAGATCCGACGTCATCAAACGCAAATGGTAAATTTTCTCTACGAAAATAGATTTACGTGTCACTTGCTCGACTACGAAAAGAAAAGTACGTTCTGGAACGCCAATCCAAAATGCGAGAGTGGAGAAAAGCTGGACGCTTTACTCTCCAAAATAACTCGCATTAAACTCTTTTCCGATTTGTTTTGTTGCCACGAGTGAGGAAGAGGAGGAGTGAGTTTTTAGTTTTATTTTAATAGGGAAGAGTAGTAAAAGTGCAACAAAAAATACGCGCAGCAAACAGCGCGCGCGCTGCGAAATAAAAAAGAGAAAGAAGCATCGAACCAACCGCCGCACTCGCTCGCTCGTCGTCGTCATGACGAACACCACGTTCTCGTCGTTCTCATCGCGGCGACCGTGTTTTTCTTCTGCGTCGTCGTCGCGAAAAAAAAAGCGAGACTTTTTCTTCTCAAAAACGCGTTTTTAACGAGGGCGGGCAACGAGGGCACGGAAACGCCGAAACGCGAGAGAGCTCTCTCTCTCTACTTTTTGCCGCGCACCCTCTGCCGCGTTCGTCGCGAAAAGAAGAAGAAGAAGAAGAAGAAGAAGAAGAAGAAGAAGAATGTCGTCGA
>Ga0255772_10003348_pt1 | contig 15371 bp, 21 predicted proteins | sample 071ome_34_FD_179970 | JGI IMG/M metagenome (GOLD analysis project Ga0255772, IMG submission 179970) | Coastal salt marsh microbial communities from the Groves Creek Marsh, Skidaway Island, Georgia - 071411BT metaG (version 2) | ecosystem: Environmental > Aquatic > Marine > Intertidal zone >...
ACATATAAGTTCTCTTTCCCACAAGAAATGCCAGAAAAAACCGATATTGATGTTCGCCTAACTACTAGGAGTAACAATGGTAGATTCACTGCTGCCTTTGATATCTTATTGATTAAGAACGAACTTTAATAATTTTTTCCAAAGTCTAATATAAGTCTTAAGAATGTCTCATTTTGGTAAATAGTGGTATAATCTGTGTAGCAGAGAGTTACCAAAATGTACGGTTCCTATTTCGTAATTGTATTTGTATTGATTCTGATCGCCTATGCAGGTGCAGAGGAAACAATGAAACTCTTTGCCTATGCTGATCTTCAGATGCGTTATGCATTTGTAAGACTTCAGATGAAATGGATGGGTTGGAAACTTAAGAGGCAACTCGTTAAGGACACAACCGAGTTTGAAAAGTTCCTTAAGGAGTACAAAGATGACTGACAAAGAGCTGTCCGATCTTTCAGTTGAAAGAAAGGAATGCCCGAAGTGTGGTGCGTTGTGGATCAACGGACAACACTATTGGTCTGGCACAGGCAAGAAAGGAAACGAACTTGATCTTGCTGGACTAGTCTGCAACAACCTTGGAGATGATAGATGCATTAACCCATGTGTGGGTATGGAAGGAGGAACCACCTGGGCAAAGAGACTAACAGAGTTAGAAGAAGATTACCCTAAAGACTAATGGATGTCAATTCGCCAGTTTGGAGTATAGTGTTAATGATTGTCCTCGTCGAAGTGCTTGCGCTTTGGTCAATCTACTATATACTTAGAATGGCGTATGAGGAGGATCGAGATGATTAGCGATCGATCAAGGAGAACTCTGGAAGACCTTCAAGCAGAACTTCGAGTTCTGGAATCTTTTGGAAATTATGGCAGAGCAAAGATTGTTCGTGCTATGATTGAACATGAAATCGAGGTTCTTAACCATGGACAAGAAAGAGAAGCGTGAAAGGGGTTTGACCCTTTTCATTGAGAGTGTTCTGAAACCTGATTCTGAACTTCGTCAATGCGCTCACAATCAGGAGTGCTTTTATGAACTGTTGGAATGGCGTGAAGATGTGTTAGAATATCTGTACAGTCGCCAACGTGAAATCAAGGAGGGTCAGTCATGAGTGAGGTCCCAGAAGATCGTCTTTACCTTGAGCAAGAGGTCCAAGAAGATGAGGATGGAATTCCCCATATTGGATTTGATGGTTTGCTTGGAAGATTTACAATCGTCTATGGTGGTAGAATTCATTACTTTGAGAGTTACGAAACTGCCGAAGATTGGTACAAACTAAATAAAGCTAGGGAGGAGTAACCTCCCTTTTTTATTATCAGTATTATTATGTCTGACGCATACCTTGGCAATCCTAATCTGAAGAAGGTTGGGACGCCGATAGAATTTACTCAAGAGCAAGTACAAGAGTATATCAGATGCAAAGAAGATCCCGTCTACTTTGCAATGCACTACGTAAAGATTATCTCTCTTGATGAAGGTGTCGTCCCATTTAAAATGTGGGAGTTTCAGAAACAATTAATTAGAAACTTTCACGAGAACAGATTCAATATCGCAAAGTTGCCACGACAGACTGGTAAGTCAACAACTTGCGTTTCGTATCTGTTGCACTATGCCTTGTTCAATGACAACGTAAACATCGGCATCCTGGCAAACAAACTGTCAACTGCCCGTGACCTGCTGGGAAGGTTACAACTTGCTTACGAACAGTTGCCATTGTGGATGCAACAGGGTATAGTGGTCTATAACAAAGGATCGATGGAGCTTGAGAATGGCAGTAAGATACTGGCAGCTTCTACATCTGCGTCTGCTGTCCGAGGCATGTCGTTTAACATCATCTTCCTCGATGAGTTTGCGTTCATTCCAAACCATATTGCAGAGCAATTCTTTGCCTCTGTTTATCCTACTATTACTTCTGGTAAAAGCACAAAAGTCATCATCATCTCAACGCCAAATGGGATGAACCATTTCTACAAACTCTGGGTTGATGCTCAGAAAGGTAGGAATGGATATACTTGGTCTGAGGTTCATTGGTCAGAGGTTCCTGGTAGAGATGCTGACTGGAAAGCACAGACTATTGCAAACACTTCGGAACGACAGTTCACTCAGGAATTTGAGTGTGAGTTCTTAGGATCGGTTGATACTCTTATCGCCGCATCCAAACTTAGGAATCTAACTTACGATGATCCAATCTCCAGTAATGCTGGACTTGACATCTATGAGAACCCATTACCAGACCATGATTATATCATGTGCGTTGACGTGTCTCGTGGATTGTCACAGGACTACTCTGCATTCATCGTAATTGATATCACACAGGCTCCATGGAAACTAGTAGCAAAGTATAGGGATCATGATATTAGACCCATGCTTCTACCTAACGTTATTCAAACGGTAGCAAAAAATTATAATAAAGCATATGTACTAGTTGAAGTTAATGACATTGGCGAAGCAGTTGCGTCAATGCTTCACTATGACATTGAGTATGAAAATGTATTGATGTGCGCCATGCGTGGTCGTGCTGGGCAGATCGTTGGTACTGGATTCTCTGGTGGTAAGACACAAATGGGTGTCAAGATGTCCAAGACTGTCAAGGCACAAGGATGTTCTAACCTCAAGACTTTGATCGAAGAGGATAAGTTACTTGTTAGAGACTACAACATCGTTGCTGAATTTACCACGTTCATTCAAAACAAGAACTCGTTTGAAGCAGACGAGGGTTATAACGATGACCTAGTGATGTGTCTGGTTATCTTCTCCTGGTTGGTCCAACAAGAATACTTCAAGGAGATGACGGATCAAGATATCCGTAAGAGAATCTACGATGAGCAGAAGAACCAGATTGAACAGGACATGGCACCATTTGGTTTTATCCTGGATGGACTAGAAGATGAAAGAATTATAGATAATGATGGGACAATATGGTCCGCTGATATGAACAGTAGCGAATCCTCTTGGAATGTAGATGAGTATGGTGATCGTGCCTTCATGTGGGAGTATCGCTAAACAGCAGCATTTTATAAATAATTTTAGATAAAAAATGAAATCTTTATTTCAGGAGTAAACGCATGGCTAGCACGCTTCTCTCGCCAGGAGTAGCGATCCAAGAGAGGGATCTGACACTTGGATCAATTGAGTCGGTTGAAGTAAATGTTGGTGCATTTGCTGGTCCTTTCACCCAAGGTCCTGTTCTTGAACCAGTCAGAATTTCCTCGGAAGCTCAATTACTCGAAGTATTTGGCGAACCAACAAATGCAAACGCTGAGTATTGGTGGACCGCTGCAAGTTATCTTGCATATGGCGGCGTACTCGACGTTGTAAGAGCATCGACATCGGGACAGTTGACCGCTTCCGACGATTCTACTACAACCCCTTATACCCTCAAGATTGCAAACAAGGATGCATATGAGGCAACCTACCGCGATGCAGCGGCAAACCCATGGCACTTTGCTTCTAGATCGGTAGGTAAAACCTCCAATGCAATTCGCGTTTCTGTTATCGACAAGGGCGCTGACGTTATGCTGACCCTGGACGGAGCACTCTCTACAACTACAGTAGGTACTCAAGTCCAAACCGCAGCAGGCAGCCCTAACGGCGCTAAGTCTGGATACATCTATGCATGGGATGCTGCCAACAACAAAGTAAGTTTGATTACTTCTGATACTTGGGTTGCTACCGATGTCATCGAGAATGGCGTTACCGACCTGGAAGTAACTGCTGCAGCAAACTGGTACGATCAGCAAAGCGTTTATGCTGGTCTTAAGTGGAATCAGATCGCACCTCGCCCTGGCACTTCCCCACACGTTTCTGCTCGTGGTGGTGCAAACGATGAACTGCACGTAGTAGTTTGGGATGCAACTGGTGCTATCACTGGTACTCCAAACTCCCTGCTTGAGAAACTCACCTATCTGTCTAAGGCAAATGACGCCAAGACTGCAGAGGGTGCTCAGAACTACTACCCACAAGCAATTCTGGAAAAATCTTCCTATGTTTACTGGGGTAAGCACGAGGCAGATGCATATGATGTAAGTGGAAACGCTGCTGTATCTAACAACAACATCCAGGGAACTGGAAACGCTGGTAGCGATAGCACCACAACATTTGACCTTCTGGGTGCTCTGTCTTACACCTTCCAGAAAGGTGCAGAAACTGGTACTGCAACTTCTGCAGAAATCATCACTGCATATCAAGAGTTTACTGACACAGAAACTGTTCAGATCGATTATCTGATCATGGGTCCTGGCGATGCCACTAGCAAAACCAACTCCCAATCAATCGCATCGAGCCTCGCAACTATCGCATCGGGCAGAAAGGATTGTGTTGCATTCCTCTCGCCATTCAAAGGCGATGTTGTTGGAGTAACAAGTTCTGCTGATCAGACAAGAAACGTAATCGACTTCTTCCAAACCGTAGCAAGCAGCTCCTACGCTGTTCTCGATAATGGTTGGAAGTATGTTTACGACCGTTTCGCAGACAAGTATCGCTGGATCCCTTGCAACGGTGACGTTGCTGGTCTTTGCGCTTCCGTCACTGCAAACGGAACCCCATGGTTCTCCCCTGCTGGTCTGAACCGTGGTGGAATCAGAAATGCCATCAAACTGGCATATTCCCCAACCAAAGCTGAAAGAGATTCTCTCTACCAGAACAGAATTAATCCTATTACTTCTCTTCCTGGTCAGGGCATCGTTCTCTTTGGTGACAAAACTGCTCTCGCTTCACCATCTGCATTTGATCGCATCAACGTTCGCCGCCTCTTCCTGGTCGCAGAGAAGACAATCGGCAACGCTGCGAAGGGAGTTCTGTTTGAAGTTAATGACGAGTTCACTCGTAACAACTTTAAGAACGTTGTTGAACCATACCTCCGTGGCATCCAAGCCGCTAGAGGCATCACTGACTTCCTGGTAGTTTGTGACGAAACAAACAATACCGCTGCAGTCATTGATTCTAACGAGTTCAAAGCAGACATTTACATCAAGCCTGCTCGCTCTATTAACTTCATCACACTGACCTTTATTGCAACCAGATCTGGTGTTGCATTTGAAGAGGTCGTCCCATCTGGCAGATAAATTAAAAGGAGCAAAAGCAAATGGCAACACCATTAGGTATTCTAACTTTCCAAAAGGCGATCAGGGGTGGGGTTCGCCCCAACCTGTTCTCCGTAGATCACGCTTGGCCAACTGGTGGCGGAGTAACAGCTCCAAGTATTTCTGGAGTTGAGAACAATTCGGAAGTTACTTACATGTGTAAGTCTGCAGCACTGCCTGCAACTAACGTAGGTACAGTTGAACTTCCTTTCCGTGGTCGCGTAATTAAAGTCCCTGGTGACAGAACTTACGAAACCTGGACCGCAACCTTCTATATGGACGACGCATTCCAACTGCGTTCTGCATATGAAAAGTGGATCCAACTCACCAACGGAGTTGATGCTAACGTAGCATCTACCGATATCGTAAACATCTTCCAAGATATTTCGATCAAGCAACTCGACAAGTTTGGTGGTCCTGGCGCTGCTGCTGAAGGTCTGACTGTTCTCCGCGAGTACAAGTTAGTCGCAGCATTCCCAGTTAGCGTTTCCCAAGTATCGGTTGCATACGACAACAACGATTCCTATGAGGAGTTTGATGTTGAGTTTGCATATCAGTACCACGAAACCTATCAGGGTGATGTAGGTACAGGTAATGTCGTCAACAGACAATTTGACGGCAACTAAATAGTAGGTCGAGAGCCACGAAATAAAATATTATGGCAGAGTTATTTGGTTTCTCGTTTAAGAAGAAGTCGCAGGAGAAGGACAGAGCACCTTCTCCTGTTGCTCCATCTAACGAGGACGGCGCAACTAGTTTTATCGCTGGGGGTTACTACGGTCAATACGTTGACTTAGACGGTAACTTCAAGACCGAATACGATATGGTGAAAAAATATCGTGAGATGGCAATGCATCCAGAAGTGGATTCTGCCATTGAAGATATTGTTCACGAGGCAATCGTCGCTGACCAGAACGATAGTCCAGTTCAAATTAACTTGGACAATCTAGAAGTCAGCGATAGTGTCAAGGAAATGATCCGAAAGGAATTTGAACATATCAAAAACCTTTTTGGATTTGATAGTAAGTCACATGAGATGTTCCGTCGTTGGTACATTGACGGTAGATTATATTATCATAAGGTCATTGATCTGAATAATCCAGCAAAAGGTATTCTGGAACTTCGCTACATTGATCCTAATAAGATCAAAAAAGTTAGACAGATCAATAAACCAAAGACCGCAGATGAGTTTATGAAGTATGACTTCGGTAAGTCCGAAGAGTATTTCATCTACAACCCTAAAGGTCTAAACAACACTTCCGCAAATAGTGGCATCAAGATTGCAAAAGATGCAATCACGTATGTCACGTCTGGTATCATGGATACCAACAGAAATATCGTACTCTCTTATCTGCACAAGGGGATCAAAGTTCTCAATCAACTTCGCATGATTGAGGATAGTCTGGTTATCTACAGAATCTCCCGTGCCCCAGAACGTAGAATTTTCTACATCGACGTAGGAAATCTTCCCAAGCAAAAAGCGGAACAATACCTCAGAGAGGTAATGGGTCGTTATCGTAACAAGTTAGTTTACGACGCCAATACTGGGGAGATCCGTGACGACCGCAAATACATGTCTATGCTGGAAGACTTTTGGCTTCCACGTAGAGAAGGTGGTCGTGGCACGGAGATCACAACGCTCCCAGGAGGTCAGAACCTCGGAGAGCTTACAGACGTGCAATATTTCCAAACAAAACTTTACAAAGCACTGAATGTTCCTGCGGGAAGACTTGATTCTGCTACGTCCTTTAATCTTGGACGCTCCTCCGAGATCACAAGAGACGAATTAAAGTTCACAAAATTTGTTGGAAAGTTACGTAAGAAGTTCAGCGATCTTTTCCAAGACACTCTCAAAACTCAACTGATCCTCAAGGGCGTCATTGCACCTGAAGATTGGGAGGACATGAAAGAGCATGTCCAGTACGACTATCTCTACGACAATCATTTCACGGAACTTAAGAACCTTGAGATGATGAATGAGAAACTTCAAATCATTGCTCAAATGGATCCTTTCGTTGGTAAGTATTTCTCTACAGAATATATCCGTAAAGAGATTCTTGGTCAGACTGAAACTCAGATCGAAGAGATTGACGCGGAGATGGCAAATGATATTAAGTCTGGAAAGGTCATTGATCCATTAGATCAGGTCGCTGCTGACCAGGCAAACATGGATCGTGAACAACAAAACGCGGACTTGGACATGGACATGAAGAAGGTTCAGATCCAACAAGCGAAAAAACCACAACCTCAAAACGGTAACGGTACTAAATAAATTACAGACATCTTAACATTATGGCAACACAAGAGCGAGAAATCGTTGATTTGCTTTGGGATAATGATCAAGCAGATGCGCTTGAGAAACTCAAAGACATGTTACAAGTGAAAGCTGCTATGGCAGTTGACGCTTCTAAACAAACAGTTGCTGCAAAGATGTTCCCCCATGTCCCCGACGAAGGCGAACCCGAAGTTGAGGAAGAGGAGGAAACAACGGCAGAGACTGAGACTGAAGTAACCGATCAAGAGGAAACAGATGAAACTGATCACGGAACAGATTGAAGATATTGAGATTCTTACCGAAGAAAGCGACGGTAAGAAAGATACCTTTATTAAAGGCATCTTCCTTCAAACTGAGATCACTAACCGCAATGGTCGCATGTACAAGTATGCAACCATGGAGCGTGAAGTAAACAAGTACAATGAGGAGTTCGTCAAGCGCGGACGTGCCCTCGGAGAACTTGGTCATCCAGATGGTCCAACCATCAACCTTGATCGTGTGTCTCACAAGATTGTGGAACTTTATCCTGAAGGTACTAACTTCATCGGTAAAGCGAAACTTCTTGAAACCCCTATGGGTAAGATCGCAAAGAACTTACTTGAGGAAGGGGTACAACTCGGTGTATCTTCTAGAGGATTAGGTTCCATCAAACGTGAAGGAACTTCTTCTGTTGTCGCTGATGATTTCATTCTTGCTACTGCTGCAGATATTGTAGCAGATCCTTCCGCGCCCGATGCTTTTGTTGAGGGTATCTACGAAGGAAAAGAATGGGTCATGGAAGGCAACCGCCTCAAGGAAGTCCACATCGAACAAATCAAGCAGGCGCTTGATACCGCACCCTCTCGTGAGGAACTGATGGAAAGAAAGATCCGCGCATTCGATTACTTCCTCAGAAATTTGTGATTTATAAATAAATATAGAAATTAAACCGCAGTCTAATTATCCCGTAGGAGCACACTAATGTCTACTATTGATGAAAAATTTCAGAAATTGATCGCAGAAAACACTGCGGTTGAAGAAGAAGTTGTTGAGGAAGAAGCTGCCACTGGCGATGCTGCCATCAAGAAAGGCGCTGTTCCTCCTCAAAAGTCCGATCTGAAAAATGACGGCACCGAAGTTGCAAGCAATAGCAAAGAGAAGCCAGAAGGTACTGATAACCCTGGTGCAAAGGCTGCTGCTCCTGTGACTGCTACAAAAGATTCTACCTTAAAGACCAAGCCTAGCGGCGCTTCCTCTGCTATGCCTGGTGCTCTGTCTGCTAAGATCTTTGATGAGGTCGAGACCGAGGGTGAGGTAGTAGCAGAAGAAGACATCGCTGCAGTTCTTGCTGGCGCTGATCTTTCTGAAGAATTCCAAGACAAAGCAAAGACCGTTTTTGAAGCCGCTGTAACTGCTAAGGTTTCTGAAAAGGTTGCTGCTATCAAGGAATCGACCGAAGCAAAACTCGTTGAAGAGATTGAGTCTCTCAAGGAAGAATTTGCTGGTCGTGTTGAGAACTTCCTGAACTACGCCTGCGAAGAGTGGATGTCGGAGAACGAACTTGCTATTGAGCAAGGTCTCCGCGCTGAAATCGCAGAAGGGTTCTTGGCAGGTCTCAGAGGCTTGTTCATTGAAAGCAACATCAACGTTCCTACTGAGCAACTTGATGTTGTCGCTGAGATGAGCGAAAAATTAGATGAGATGGAGACCCGACTCAACGAACAGGTTGAGAAGAACATCCAACTGCATGAGAGAGTTAGCACCTATCGTAAAAATGAGATTTTGAGCGAACTGACCCGTGGTCTTGCTGAGACCCAAAAGGACAAGTTCACCTCCCTCGCTGAAGCAGTTGAGTTCAAAACTGAAGAGTCGTACCGTGAGAAACTGGTTCAGATCAAAGAGTCCTACTTTGGCAACCCCAAGGTAGAAGTCGCAGAAGAAATTTCTTCTGACGAACCAGCTAAAGTAGAGACTGTTAGTGAGTCCATGAGCGCATACGTCGCTGCTCTTGCTAAGAGAATCTGATAAAACTGTAACCCACTTAAACAACAAACGGAGTAAACGCATGTTTAATGCAGAAAACCTCCAAGAGAAGTGGTCGCCAGTCCTTAACCATGATGGTCTTCCTGAAATCAAGGACAACTATCGTAAGGCTGTCACCGCTATCCTCCTGGAAAACCAAGAGAGAGCTATCCGCGAAGAGCGTGGTATCCTCACCGAGGCACCAACCAACGTTGGTCCTATCAACACCCAAACCACTGGTTCGGGCGCTATCGACGGTTTTGATCCTATCCTGATCAGCCTGATCCGCCGTTCGATGCCTAAGCTGATTGCTTATGACATCGCAGGTGTTCAGCCAATGACAGGTCCTACGGGTCTGATCTTCGCAATGCGTTCTCAGTACACCAACACATCTGGCGCAGAAGCATTCTTCGACGAAGCAGATGCACAGTTCTCTGGTACACTGGGCGCAACCACAACCCCAACCACCGAGAAGAACCCAGGTCTCATCAACGATGCGACTGGTGGTGGTACAACCGAAGGTAACTACGACCTCGCTTCCTCCAAACTCACCACTTCCAACCTGGAAGCTGCTGGTGACAGCGGTAGTGAGTTCAACGAGATGGCATTCTCGATCGACCGTATTGCTGTTGAAGCAAAGGGTCGTGCGCTGAGAGCCGATTACTCGGTTGAACTGGCACAAGACCTCAAGGCAATCCACGGTCTTGATGCTGAAAGCGAGCTGGCAAACATCCTGTCCACCGAAATCCTCGCTGAAATCAACCGCGAAGTAGTTCGTACTGTATACCGTGGCGCTAAGCCTGGTGCTCAGGCAAACACTGCTAACGCTGGTGTATTTGACCTTGACGTTGATTCCAACGGTCGTTGGAGCGTTGAGAAGTTCAAGGGTCTCCTGTTCCAAATCGAGCGCGACGCTAACGCAATCGCACAAGAAACTCGTAGAGGGAAGGGCAACGTCATCATCACTTCTGCTGACGTAGCTTCTGCACTCGCAATGGCAGGCGTTCTGGATTACAGCAGCGGCATCAATGGTGCTGTTGGTGGTCTGGGCGAAGTCGATGACACTGGTAACACCTTCGTCGGCACCCTGAACGGTCGCTTCAAGGTCTACATCGACCCATATTCGGCAAACGTTTCCAGCGATCAGTATTACGTCGTTGGTTACAAGGGCAGCAATGCTTATGACGCAGGTCTGTTCTATTGCCCATATGTTCCTCTCCAAATGTATCGCGCAATTGGTCAGGACACCTTCCAGCCTCGCATTGGCTTCAAGACCCGCTACGGCATGGTCCTGAACCCATTTGCTAAGGGTCTGACTCCACTTACCAATAGCGATCCTCAGCATAGCAGCAACGTCTCTGCTAACGCTTACTATCGCCGCGTTCGCGTTAAGAACCTGATGTGATATAATATTCACATCCGTGTGAAGGAAGTGAGAGGGGTCTTCGGACCCCTCTTTTTTAATGCAAATAAATAGCTAGTGATCTCTACTCAAATCCATGGCATACGATTCCGTTCTCTTTGCCCCTCAGAATCAAAACTTCCTTTCCCCCATTGGATTTAAGTTTGTGATCGGCAGAACACCTCATGTCGATTACTTCTGCCAGTCAGCATCTATTCCAGATGTGAGTATTGGAGTTAGAGATATCCAAACACCAGTAAACGATTACTCAGTCCCTGGAGACAAACTATCTTATGGTGATCTGAACCTTCGTTTCATGGTCAACGAAAACCTGGACAACTACTACGAGATCTACAAGTGGTTGAAAGGTTTGACCAATCCAAAACACCAAGATGAATTTTTAAAATACATCGAAACCGTTGATGAAAAAGGTAGAGTAGATAATTTTGAGAAGACCATGAGCGATGCTCGTCTCCTCATCTTGAACAGCAACTACAACGTCTGTTCAGTTATCAACTTCTACAACATTTTCCCAACATCTTTAACAACACTTGAGTTTGATTCCTCTGCAACGGATGTCAACTACTTCACAGCAGAGGTAAACTTCAAGTATACTCTATATGAAATCACAGACAGTGACGGCAAGAAAGTATGAATCTTGAAACCCTTGATGACATGTGGCAAAAAGACGCCGCATTAGATGATGAAAAATTAGATCATGACAGTCTAGCGATCCCCAAGTTACACGCTAAATATTTACGTCTTTACAACTCGTTCTCAACCCTTCGGGATCAACAGGAACTGAGTGTAAAGCAAGTCTACCGTGATCGGTGGGAATACTACACAGGGAAGTCGGAAAAACCTTTCCATCTCAAACTCCTCAAACAAGATGTTCCAATCTATCTTGAATCTGACGGAGAATATCAAAAGGCAGTCCTAAAGCTAAAGTATTTGAACCAGATGGTCGAGGCACTCAAGACCATTCTCACGGCAATTAACAATCGTTCGTTCCACATCAAGAACGCGATTGAGTTTGCCAAGTTTTTGAAAGGATATGAAATCTAACGTTATCATTCAGAAGAAGAACGAAGTCTATCTTAGAATTGAATGTGAACCACACGTACAGTATGAATTAGCAGACGAGTTCACCTTCGATGTGCCTCAAGCAAAGTTCATGTCTGCCTACAGAAAGAGGTTCTGGGATGGAAAAATCAAGTTATTCTCCCCAGGTACAGGCGAGATTTATGTTGGTCTTCTCCCTTACATTACTTCGTTTTGCGAAGAGCGGGGGTACGAATACGTATATCGGGAAAACCAATTTTACGGACTTCCATCAGAAGTGGATGAGTTCGTTACACCCGAAGGAGTCGGAGAATTCGTAAAAACATTAAATCTTCCTTTCAAACCTAGGGACTATCAATACAAGGGGATCTATGAGGCACTTCGCCACAAGCGTAAGTTGCTTCTATCTCCTACTGGTTCGGGCAAGTCTTTAATGATCTATGCCCTCACCAGATTCTTTGAGAAGAAAAATCTGAAGACATTGATTGTCGTTCCTACTACATCCCTTGTGGAACAAATGCACAAGGACTTTGAGGAGTATGGGTGGAACGCTAGTCATCACTGCCATAAGGTTTATGGTGGTCAGTCTCCTGTCTCTAAGAAGGACGTGGTGATCACAACCTGGCAAAGTATTTACAAGTTACCAAAGAATTACTTCAACGACTTCGGCGCGGTTATTGGAGACGAGGCACATCTCTTCAAAGCAAAGTCTCTGACCAATATCATGAACAAACTTCATGACTGCAAATACCGCGTTGGGTTCACAGGTACTCTGGATGGTACACACACCAACCGCCTTGTTCTTGAGGGGGTGTTTGGTGCTGTCAATAAAGTAACCAAGACTGAGAGTTTGATTAGGCAGGGACATCTGTCTGAGTTTGAGATCAAGGTTCTTCTGCTGAAGCATAACGGAAAATCTTTTGATAGTTACCAACAGGAGATGGACTACCTCGTAGAGCATGAGGGTAGAAATAAGTTCATTCGGAATCTTGTTTGTGACTTGGAAGGAAATACCTTGGTGTTGTTCAACTACGTTGAACGGCATGGGATGCCACTTTTCGATCTGATAAATAACAAGGTAGGGGAAGATCGATTGGTCTTCTTGGTACACGGGGGAGTTGAAGTCGAAGACCGCGAGAAAGTAAGACAAATCGCAGAGACTACATCAAACGCTATTATCGTCGCATCATACGGAACATTTAGTACAGGCATCAACATTAGGAATCTACACAATGTTGTATTTGCCTCCCCTTCAAAATCAAAAGTAAGAAACTTACAAAGCATTGGGCGCGTTCTCAGAAGAGGTGCCAATAAAAGAAAAGCAGTTCTCTATGACATTGCTGATGACATTAGCAAAGGTGGAAAGAGAAACTACACACTTAATCACTTAGTTGAAAGAGTAAAAATATACAATGAAGAAAACTTTAATTATGAATTTATTGATGTCAAAATTAGAGAGTAGTATGGATCAAGAATTTCTTGCAGCATTAAAACTAGTGTCTGGAGAAGAAATTCTTGCTGTTGCTTGTCACATTGTAGATGAAGATGGAGACTACGTAATCGTAGAGAATCCTATTGAAGTTGAAGAAGTGACCATGGGAAACAAACTTGGAGCTAAAGTATCTCCATGGATGAGGTTCTCAAGAGAAGATGTTTTTATTATTCCAAAAGAAAAGATCATCACAATTGTTGAAGTAGACGCAGACGTGCAAATGTTCTACGCTATGTCCTTGAGGAAACTCAACGCGGATACGGTAACAAAAGCATCAGGAAGAATATCCTCTGTAGAAGAAGCTAGAAATAAACTAGAAGATATCTTTAATAGCTAAAGCTTTCTTTCTGAACTCGCACACTCATATTCTACTGATGGAATGAGTGTTTGTCAAGCCTTGACTATGACCGTATGTTTTGGTAAGATAACTTCAGATGAAAACCAGGAATGAATGGTAAGAAGAAAAGCAGCATCAGAACACTACGTCAATAACAGAGACTTTTTAGACGCACTAGTTGTGTTCAAGAAGGAGTGTGCTCGTGCCAAAGAGAATGGTGAACCACGCCCTCCTATTAGCAATTACATTGGCGAGTGTTTTCTGAAGATTGCAACCCACCTTTCATACAAACCAAACTTTGTGAACTACATGTTCAGAGAGGACATGATTTGTGATGGAATTGAGAACTGCGTTCAATACATTGAAAACTTTAATCCTGAGAAATCCAGCAACCCGTTTGCATACTTCACTCAGATTATCTACTACGCTTTCCTGAGACGGATCCAGAAGGAGAAGAGGCAGTTGGAGATCAAGAATAAGATTCTAACCAAGTCTGGTTATGATCAGGTCTTCCATACTGATAGCAACGACGCTTCTTCTGACTATAATACGATTAAAGAAAACGTGGAGATTAGAATTAAATGAGTGAGCATCCTGAAATTGCAGAACACGAATGGATTGATGATTGCTTCCGTGTTTATAAAACAGAGTATGGTGTGTGGCATAGTGCCACAAAAGAAGGTCGTGAACTTGTTACTGCATTGACTGAAGATGTGTGTATTAAAATGACCCGCTTCTATCTCAAAGGTGAACAAGAAGGATGGGGAGAACAAACCAGTCGAGTAGTTAATGATGGTGTCGTTGGTGGTAAACTGTAATGTATCCCGTAACTATTGTTGATAACTTTTTTGAGGACCCTGATGCAATTGTGGAACTCACAGATGCAATGAGATTCTATCCACCAGAAACTGGAAATTGGCCAGGTTCTAGAACTAAACAACTGCACGTAGAAAACGAAAGGTTGTTTAACTATGTGGGTGAAAAGATCCATCTCCTCTTCCATGACACTGCTCCTGAGTATTGGAAACTACAAGCACATTTCCAAAAGATTGCTCCCTTCCATGAACAGAAGTGGAACAAAAAAAATCGCGGTTGGATCCACCAGGACATAGATACTCACTTTGGTGGAATCATTTACTTGACAAGAGATCCAGAACCAGACACAGGAACATCTGTCTACAGAACTAAAGATGGATACTCTCTACAAACCAAAGATGAGATCTCAGTCAAAGAGCAGTTGTATCTCGGAACACTGGACAAAACTCAAGAAGAGTATGATGAGATCTATGACAGAGTTCACAACCAATACATCGAAACCGTAAAGGTTGAGAACGTGTATAATAGACTAGTGATGTTCTCTGGACAAACCCATCATGGTGTCCAAACCTTTGGAACCAAGGAGCGTTTAACCCTAAACTTCTTTGGCATTGACATGACTGGAAAACTGCCCCCTCTGATGCGTACTCGATGAAAGTTGCTATTATCACTGACCAGCACTTTGGTGCTCGTAAGTCTAGTCGTGTGTTCCACGACTTCTTCTTGAAATTTTATAATGAAGTTTTCTTCCCCACTCTCGAAGAGCGTGGAATCAAAGTGGTTCTCGATCTGGGAGATACCTTTGACAATCGTAGGAACGTTGACCTGTGGTCTATCCAGTGGGCACGAGAGAACTACTACGACCGTCTTAACGAGATGGGTATCAACATCTATTCTGTTGTTGGTAACCACA
>Ga0255772_10003349_pt1 | contig 15366 bp, 20 predicted proteins | sample 071ome_34_FD_179970 | JGI IMG/M metagenome (GOLD analysis project Ga0255772, IMG submission 179970) | Coastal salt marsh microbial communities from the Groves Creek Marsh, Skidaway Island, Georgia - 071411BT metaG (version 2) | ecosystem: Environmental > Aquatic > Marine > Intertidal zone >...
GTACTTATTTCCTAGACACCCTCAGTCTAGGATATGAGAGACGGATTGGTAACCCTGCCTAGTCTCGGTCAAACGGCAGGAGTGTTACAACTTGTTTCGGAAAAGTTACATTCCTTAACGTTGTTGATGTATTTATCATACTACGGTTTTCACCACCTGTCAAGTCCTCGTTTGAGGTTCGGTGTGGCGTGTCCCGAGCACCTGAGTATTATAGACGATACTCCTCGATCTTGTCCAGCACTTTGTTCAGGTATTTTTGAGCGATTGCCTTTTCTCCAGGGTATCCCTCATCGTGGTCAACCTGACGTTTTAATTCAAGGATGTGACACTTCAAACTATCCTTGTCAATTTGATTTCTTGGCATAAAAAAAGAACCCTCTATCTTATGTAGAGGGCTCTTTTGTTTTATATTGGGTTATGTGCGGGAATCATCATACCGCCACCAAAGTCATCATCGTCGTCAACATCATTATCGCCAAGAGCACTGATGAACATCCAGGTTCCCAGCATTATGGTTGCCAACAACAACATCACCAGACTCCTGGGATGACCTGACCTGTTACGGCGTAAGAACCCATAGCGGCAACGATACCGATCATTGCTGCCCAACCATTAATACGTTCTGCTTTTTCGTTCATTGTTTTTCTCCTTTTTTAGTGTAGTAAATACCGCCACCGACTGTGATGGCAGAAACGATTAGAAAGAATGCTACGATAAATGCGCTCACAGGTTTTCCTCTTGCTCGGTGAGAATTACACAATCGGACTTGGGATATGCGACACAAGTCAGCACCCAACCTTCTTCAACTTGCTCATCATCAAGGAATGACTGATCTTCATTATCAACTTCACCCGCGATCAGTTTACCAGCACAGGCAGAGCAAGCACCTGCTTTACATGAGAAAGGAAGGTCAATACCTGCCTCTTCAGCAGCTTCAAGGATGTACTGATCTTCTTCACACTGAACGACACTCTCGGTGCCGTCGGGAGAGCGGAGAGTAACATTGTAGGACATAGGTAGAAATACTTAGAAAATACCAAAGAAGAGTTTACCAGTACTTGCGTAAGAAATCAAGCCTGCTACGATACCCATCATAGCCCAGCGACCATTGGTACGCTCCTTCACCATATTAGGTGTGAGCATCCCGTAGTTCTCATAATACATTACGGGTTCTTTGGCAAACATATTTTGTTGCCCGTACTCATTAGTAGTTACAGTCATTTAAGTTTTGTGAAGAACTGTTACAATATTATATAGCAAAAAGAAAGAGGGGTCAAGCCCCTCTTGTACGGATATCATAACTTATTTGCCTTCAAACCCTGGCGGTAGTGTCCCAAAATACGGATCATAATCAAAGATACTATTCCAGTCTTGAATATCTACTGCTTGCTGCTTCCAAAAATTCCACAAACCATTATGACTACTCTTGTGGAATACATCAACATGAATATCATGGATATCAGAACCCAGTTCTATCTTGTAAAGAAACAGAGGAATAGCAAAGGTGTTACCTGAGTTATAAATCAAGTCATCAGCAACTGCTCTAGGTTTAACTCCTTGGTCCAACTTATACTTACCATCACGATAGTGTAGGTTGATAAGTTTCTGAGCATGATGCCTGGTGATCATATAACAGGCAGTAGAGAAGTCATTTACGAACCTCCGATGGAGTTTCATGTGGACTTGTGCTGGGTTGATGATAGCAAGTTGGATAACATCATAGTCATAAGGAACCTTTGAGAAAAAGTCCCTCCACTTGAATGGCCAATGCGATACTGTCGAGATATCACAATCATCTTCCATCATCAGAGCACAAGGAGCGTCTGACGTTTCTAGGAAGTGCTTCATTGCCTTGAGGTGGGATGTGACACACCCAACCTCACCAGAAGTCATATTATCAGGATACTTACCCCTGATAATATCGCTAAGGTCATCATCTCTACCGTCGTATGCTGAGATACGAGTATAGTTTTCTATCTCCCAGTACTTAAACTGGTCTTCCATATACTTCCACCTATCAGTTTTATCATCAAGGTTGATACAGTAAATGGGAGGGAGTCCTTTGAGTTTGAATAGTGCCTTATTTCTGTCCATCAGTCTTTAGAATAAAAAATCCATTGCCATAAGGGTAGGGTTCAATCCACTTCTTTTTAATAGACCCTAGGTTGTATGAGAACTTGACTAGTTCAAATCCTTGCGACTCAAATAGTTTGATCCACCACTCTTCATCTTTCTTGGTGACGTGAGTGATATCAACCTCATACTCTCTGATTCTAAACCTATCATCATCACCCAAAGGAATCACGAAGAAGAACTGGTTAGACTTACCTTTGAGACTTTGTAAGACTCCAGGCAGGTCTTCTTCTTCAACGTGCTCCAATACATCCTTACAAATCAACAAGTCATAAAACTTGTCGTTAGGGAGAGAAACATACTCCCTAACGTTAGGATGACAGTTCTGAACGGCATACTCACTGATGTCTTCACCATAAGCGTCACATCCAATGATACGAAGAGCATTTACAAGGAAACCTTTAGCACACCCATAGTCAACACAAGTCTCAAACTCAAAACTGTCTTGAATATCCAGTGCCTCTGGAATGGAACGAGTGGGCATCCACTTGTAGTTCTCATAACCAGAGATGTGTTTCCTTACTCCATCCTCATAATAATCTTTGGTGAACTGGTGCATATCAAGCGAAATCATTATGAATAGTATCAGTGAGAATGTCGTCGATCAGTTCGTTCTGCATAGCATACTTACAGTAATGGCAAGCATGATGTCTGCGGGTTGGACCTTGAGCATAGAACTCTTCTATACCATCAATGTCACAAACAGCAAACTGCGACTCAGGAACGTAGTTGTAGTTGTTCTCAATGGACAACTCAGCAGAAGGGCAAGCGTAAATATAACCGTCAGTGAACAAGAATGGTTTTACCATATGCATATAGCAGTGGTCATTTCTACGTTCACCTTTGAAGTTGAAGTCCGATAAGAATGCGTACTTCAGTTTTCTTCCACGGTCTTCTTCATAATGCTCAATGATACCACGAATGGTCTCAATGTCCTTTTCCGTTTCCTTCACATCCTTAATGGCGTTGAAGGCAATGCGGCAAGGAATACCGTTCTCCTCCACCCAGTCTAGCATACGAATGAAGTTTTCGGTAGTCTGGAACTTCTTAGATAAGACTCTCTTATTCTTTACGTCGCTCCAGTCACCAGTGATGTTTGGATTCTTAGAGGTCTCCAGATTCTCATCCCAGACATAAGCAGCAGAAGGCTTACAGTTGGTTCCTTCAAACACACTCAGGTCATAGTCATAACCTTCATAGAAACCGTACATACCCAGGCGAACCCAGTCAAACAGTTCTACAATATCTTTCTTGATAGGGCGGTCAGCACCGAAACGAGCACCGTTAGTACAGATACCCAGACTGAAACCTAGGTCCTTAGCATACTGAACAATCTCTTTAAAGTGTGGGTGGATGCTAGGTTCTCCACCACCAGTGAACTCAACACCAGTGACACCAATAGCCTTGAAACTCTCAAGTGCTTGGAATACCTTTTCAGTAGGCATCTTCTCTGAGATGTCCCTGTTAGCAAAACAACAGAAGGAACAAGTCAGGTTACAAGCATTCGTCAGTGAGATGTGTGCCATCACTGGCGAAGGTGGTTTACCCTCTTGAAGATTCTGTAACTTCGGGAGTTGCTTCAGAAGTTTAGCAAGGTTGCTACTGTAACTTCTACCATCTTCTCCTTCTTGTACCTTTCTAATAGAACCATCTTCGTTGAAGATAGCTTCTCCATTATAAGTCATTGTGAATACCTATGAATAATGTTGCTTCCATTGATGAATAACAGGATAACTCAAGTGATTCGATTCTCTCACTTCAGATAACCATTCCGCATGTTGATATTTATGACCCCTCTTGCCGAAGTGATATACGGTACTGATGTCAACAACACCAAGACCTTTGTATCCACCTGGGTATGAGTGTTCTGCCATCAACCTATCTTGGTTCTCTTCAATGTCTTTGATAATGTCATCGTAGATACTCAAGAATATCTCCGCATTATACATGCTTCCGCCACACATGCCATAGTTATTAACTTGTACTCCACCCTGCTCAAGACAGTCTCTCTTTAGGTTGGCAGGCATCACACCACCAATACGAACACCCTTGAGAGCAAATGGTTCATCAATAGTAAAATGCCTCTGGATGTAAACATCATCTTCCAGAAGCATCATATATTCAGTTTTACAATAATCGCACGCAAGTTTATGGCGACGATAAAACTCTAGAGTGCGATACGCATCATAAACATTCTTGTCATATCCATTACTATCATTACCAAAGATGTTTTCTCTCCAGTGATAGTCACAAGAATACTTCTCTGCTAGTAAAGAAAAATCTGCCCCACCGTCCGAAATAAGAACGATGGGGTTTTCTGGGAAGTGCTTTCTAAAGTTCTCTAAGACAAACTCCGTTGCCTTCTTGTTACTGTAGCAAGGGAATACTGCTCCGAACTGAACCATCACTCTGCTCCAAATAGATAATCTTCAACAACAACGTAGTCCATCTGAGTATTCTTCAGGGCATAGAGAGCATCCTCAATGGTAGATAGGATAGGGAAACCTCTGATGTTGAACGAAGTATTCAGAAGAACATTGGTTTCAGAGATCTTACCAAACTCAGTGAGCAACTCATAGAAGTGTTCGTGAGAGTCCCGTGTGACCGTCTGGAGGCGGGCAGTATTATCAACGTGAGTGATAGAGGGAAGTTTCTCAACATACTCTTCACGGACCTTAGGAGCGTAACTCATGTATTCCAGGTTCTCAAAGTTGCGAGACTCAAAATACTTGTGAGCATCTTCCTTCTTACAGAAAGGAGCAAAGGGACGATACCACTCACGGAACTTGACCTTGGCATTCAGGATATCCTTCATCTCCTTGATATTAGGATCGCAAACGATAGACCTGTTACCAAGTGCTCGCGGTCCTACTTCAGAACCTCCATAGACAAGACCAATGATGTTTCCATCCTTGAGTAGTTTTGCGATCTCTTTCTTGTCAACCTTGCGAGCATTGTGCTTCTCAATGTACCTGCCCAGTTGTTCCTTATCAAGTAGAGGAAGACCAGCATAGGTAATATCAACCGACTGAGTGGGAGGTTTGTATTGGAACAAATGCCCAAGAGACAAACTACCATCATGAGGGTTGGGTGGAACATACAACTGCCTGTCACAAGTGTTCTTCACTTTCTCATTGACAAGAACATTCAGAGCACAACCACCAGTGAGGATTAGTGGGACAGAAGCATCATACCTATCCAGAACACTAAAGAAAGCCTGCTCAAACGCTTCCTGTGCCGTGGCAGCAATATCATACCCTTCTTGCCCCTCAAACACCCAGTTGTCCAGAGGGTCTCTCCAGGGGTCATCTAAGTTCTTCAGAGGGAGTCCAGTCGTTTCAGCAAGTTTCTTGTAGTCTTTGTCAAAGAAGAACTTGGCGAATGCTGGGACATACTCAGGAATAACATTACCATAAGCACACAGTCCCATCAACTTACCAGACAGAGCCAGTTGATGCTTACTCTTCTCAGCAACTTCACGGACCAAAGATCCGCAGAGAAGATATCCACCACCAAAGTCGGCAGGCAGTTTCTCTAGAAGTTGGATATCAGTTCCGCTAGCAGAGTAGATATTGAAGTGACCATCATCACCACCACCATCGTAAGAGATGATGAGTGCTTCGGTGAAAGGAGACTGATAGAAAGCAGCAGCAGCGTGAGTCTGATGATGTCTAGCAATTGTCCTTACATTCTCAGTTGAGAAAGTCTCCTTCAGGATAGAAGGTGGTTGAACATAACCATCGGAGCAAATGAGAACACATTCATAGTCATTCTCAATGCCCCACTCACGCTCAGCAATGTCACGGCAGAGATACAAAATGTCCCTCTGATATCCAGGAGCATTGTCTTCATGAAGACGGAAGTATCGTTTCTTTACCAGACGCTCTATCTCAATGGTGTAATACTTATCTTTCTCAGCATCGTAGAAAGATACATTAGCGTCGTGTCCAGCAAAAATACTAACTAAGTTCTTCATTTTCCAGTAAGTTGACGTACAGCAGGAATATAATGGTTTTTAATAACAGAAACCCAGTCAAACTCCTTAGAGTATTCCAGTATCTCTTTCCTGTGGGCAATAGAGTATTCCCTATTCTTTATTATAGCATCCTCAACATACTTGAGGTCATTAATCTTTGCTTCAGGAATGACAGTGATAAACTCTTTACTGGTGTCCAGGTTTGCCTTACCCCACTCACAGACAACAACACCAAGACCAGCAGCAAGTGCTTCCATACAGACTAGTGGGTGTGCCTCACCATCAGACAGAAGAACCAGGTTTCCATACTCAGTCAGTTCTTGGTGGAGAACATCCTTGGTCCACTCACCAAGATAGTTCTTCTTGACATTGAACCTGGGGTCAGCATTGTTGCCAGCAAACCACAGACTATTGATACCTTGGAATAGATGCTGCCTCTTACGATAGTCGATCTTTGCCAGGTAGATGCTGCGGTCAGGATACTTAGGTTCTTCAACGGTCTTGAACTTTTTAGTATCAACACCGTTAGGTGTTACAAACAGTCTTTCACTAGGAATACCAGACATAACCTTGTAGACATTCTTGATACCCTCAGACAGGCAGAAGACGTTTGGTTTGATCTGAGTGAAAGCATTTAGAATATTCACATATCCATTGAACATCTCTGGGCGTTCAAGATATCCAAAGTGACTGGTGATAGCATTTGGATATTGGATGTAAGGGATGATGGGAACAAACTCATCATAGTGAACATGAACAAAGTCAGGTCGGAAGTTATTGATCTCTTCAATGATCTGCCTACCGTCTTTGGTATTGACTATATGAACTTTGTGTCCAAGTTTTTCCAGTGCGTTCTTGGTATCCCAGATAAGGATCTCAACAGCACCCCATCCCGTTGGTGGGATGGGCATAATACCAGGTCCTACTAATACAATTCTCATCGCTTACCTAACTCCGTGAATAGTTCCATATGCTTACCATTATACCTCTCAAAGACCGCAAAGTCATCAGGGTTCTTCTTAACAAGATACCCAAAGGCAATCTGTTCGTTGTTTACATAACCATTACCTATCATTTCATCAACAAAGACTTCCTCCATCAGTTTGGAAACCTTCTTAATAGACTCTGGACCACCACCAAACATGGAACCCAGAATGAATGAACGGTTGTCTAGGAGATATTCCTTAGGAAGTTCATCAGCACCAGCAAGGTCTTTATAGAACTCCATGTTCATTTGGATGAGGAAACTATCACCCATCTCATTCAGAGACTCTGTAGCATCAGGACTTGGGTAGTCCATCGCCAAGTCATAGTTCTCAAAGAAGCGAGAACCACCAGCATCCAACCAGAAGAAGTGCTTGCTACCGTGTGGGTTCTCTTCGATTGCCTGTTCCAACCACTTGAACTTGGAATACTGAACAATAGAGTAGAGTGAATGTTGGCACTCAATCCTATCAGGGTCGGCAATCTTATTAGTATATTCTTCAGAACCAATGATACTATCAATCTTATCCTTGAGATGATAGTAAGGCATATCCTCTACAGTCTGAACGATAACCGTAGTTGGAATAGAAAGCCGCCGTTCCTCAATGAACTCACGGACATCCTCGGTCACAAACAGAACCATGGGACACTTGAGTTTGAGAGTGATATCAAACCACTTCAGATACTCTTCCCACTTACGCCCATCCATACCCTCTCGTTTGATATTGAAGAGGGCAGATACAATAGTTACGTCTCTCATAGTATACTCAAAATAGAATTGACTCGGTTAATATAAGTATGGTTCTCTTGGACATACTTCATAGCATCAGTAATGTATTTGTAGTCCGTTCTCTTTTCCATGGCGTCGTGGAACAACTGACGTGGGTCCTCTTGAAGGATACAATGACCTTCAAGTTCTTTGTAGACTTCTGGAGAGTTAGTCATTCCAAGATGACCCCAACCAATAGACTTGAAAACTCGGCATGGGATATAACCATTTCGGATGTGCTCTGGACCACGGACATCAGCACCAAGGATAGACTTCTTGGTTCTATCTCGGACTTCCTCTTCTGACAGTGGGTTTGCCCAAGGGTTATTTACGATGAACTCAATGCCACTCTTCTGACACTCTTCTAGGAAAGGTTTGAAGGTGCTGTAGTTCTCACAGACTCCAGAGTTGGAAAGGTTTCCGCTGAAGTAGATCTTGTTCTCCCTAGGATGATGGATATCATTGAAGTCAAACTCTTCGGGGAAGATGTTCGTAGCCCAACTAATATAGAACTTATCATAGTCTTCAATCCAATACTGATGATACTGGTTGAGAACTTGAACCCTACGGTTCTTTTTGGGTTGGTAGTAGGTACAAGGACCAACCTTTTCCACCTTGGTCTTGTCTAGAGTGAACTCATAAACATGGTCCTTGTGCCAGATATCATTGGTTCGAACATCAACAAACTTCTTTACCTTACCAATGTACTTCGATGGATCAGGACAGACGTGAACAAAGTAAGTGCTAGTTTTATTCAGAGGAATGTTCTTGTCAGCGAAACCTTCAGTCCAGAAAAGACAGTCGTTCCAGTCAAAGTCTTCTGGATACTGCTCATCATGAAACCAGTAGGTATCATATCCAAGATGTTGAAATGCCTTGTAAAAAGCATTATGGATATATGAGTGTGTATGTGAATAGAGGGGATATCCCCAGATAACAACTTTCATCAGACCAGATCCACCTGTAGTTCTTTAGAGTTTTCCTTGATGAGTTTTGTTTGCTCTTGAATATCAATGCTGTTACGCTTCATGACGTAAACACCAAGGTCACAGATCTCACCATCAATTTCTTCTTCGGAGATAGACTCCTCCATGAGTTCATGCATATGACGCAGACCAGACTCATAGTAAGGAAGAATCTTGTCGTAGGTATTGTTGATAGCAGTCATATACTCATAAGGTCCAAACCAGAACCAGTCCTGATAGTGTCGATCACCACCGCACTGTAGAGCACCATCCATCATGAATACCTTTTCATTCCCATACTCAGAGAAGTCAATGGAATCCATGAACTCAAGGTCAGTCCTAGCACGGATGATGAGGTCATAGTCCTTCAGTTCTTCAAAGGACATTGACTGCTGGAGTGAATACCACTGACTACGTTGACGTGTGATAATGCTGCGAACAATGTCTTTGTCCAGACTAGGGTCAAACCTACACTTGGTTGGAAACTCAGAATATCCAAAGAACTCCTTGGGTTTGTGTGGTTCTACAATAATGTTCTTGGGTTTGAACTTCTCTTTGAAAGCTTCCAATGGGTTGTAGTCTTCAGGATATCGGTCATCACTCTCCCAGACAAAAGTCTTACCCTTGTATGAATCATCCCACCACAGGTGAGCAAATACATCTACATCATTCTTCTCAAAGATTCCTCTTTGAAACTGCTCAAATGACTTTTCAATGTATCTGGGTTGACCAGAAAAACACAGTGCTATTTTCATTAGAATCTTGGTAATGTGATATTAATAGGAAGAGGATGACAAGAAATATTAAAGAAGTCTATCACTTTTCTGTGGATGAGTTCGCAGCACCAGGCACCGCCAGTCTGCTTCATACACTCATCTATACAGTATTCTACCACAGGAAAAGCGGACATGAAAGGATCCATAACCTTGGAGCCACCAAAGTTAAACCAGTCATTTATCATTCCATCTGGTTGGTTCTGCATCCCAGAGAAGAAAACAATGTCTTTGGGGAATGACTCATACTGTATCTTGTTATGAACAATAGAATCAGTCCTCATTCTTACCACATAATCATACTTGAAGTCATTGGCATACTCATATTCTTTTTTGAGTAGACATGCCTGAAGTAGTGAGTAATGATAAGAGATAATGTTGTTTACATCACGAACTTCAAAGTTCGGTTCCTTTGAATAGTCTGGTTTACCACCCTTGTACCTATCCAAACTGGGCATGTAGTTGTCTGAGAGAGCAGAGTTCCGAAACTTCTTACTCTTCTCAACGACCAGTTTTTTAGGATTGTATGTTTGCTCAAACTGCTCAATAGCGTTTGATGCGATGCGTTGGTCTACCCAACCACCAGAACCACCATACTTATATGGTTTTGTTTGAAGGTCTTCATCAAACCATAGATGAGCAAACACATCTACGTCATAGTCCCCGATGATGTTTTCCTTTACATAAGGGGCGACTTGTTCAATGAACCTGGGTTGACCAGAAAAGCATAAAGCAATCTTCATTACAAATATTCACTCAAGTTATCATTGTTTCTTGGGATATTTATTGCCTCACAGGAGGGGTAAGTATTGCTCTTGGCGAAGTCATTGATAACAATACGCTTACAGTGTGGAAGACCCATGACCAGTTGATTGTATGGAATGCCGTGACGCTGCATTTCACGTTCTGTGATTTCTCTGAGAAACTCTGGGCGACTGGTGGTAAGAATAATATAAACCTTACCAGTAGAGTTTAGTTTCTGAAGATACTGGACATTATTATCAAGTCTGGCACCTTCACCAACATAAGGTGGGAACTGAATAGAAGAGTTTGTGATAAGAGTTCCGTCAATGTCAATGAACAGAGTCTTATAGTCCTTTTTATACTCTTTCCATACATCCAGAGTTCCCCAGTCCTTGTATGAGGTAACACCAAGACCATAGAACTTGGAACCAGAGAGCATCAGGTCATAGATGATATTGCTGATGTAGCATTCACCTTCCATCCCTTGGAGTTTCTCAAAAGACTTACAGAAGTCTTCAGTGTCGGAGAAACCATATCCACCACAGGAGAATGTAGAACTGATGACATTCTTCTCTACGATGTTAGTAAGGATACCATTGACATCCAGTTGAACATAACTCTTATTCCTGGCGTTGATATTATCTTCACTGTTCAGGTCAAAGTATGCTACCTGGTTGTTGGTTTCCTTGATCTCACATTCGTAGTAGTTATCGGAGTCTTTGACAAAGAAGAACCCAGTAAGACCTTGATCTTTGATGAGACGATAGACTGTCTCCGACTGAGAAGAAGTTTGCTCATTGAGATATACAATGCTCGACTTCTCAGCAACACCCAGTTGCTCAAGTTCTTTGGCAAAACCTTTACTGAACTGATACTTCTCTTCGTGCTCTTGTAGGGCAATGAAGTAGATCTTATCAAAGAAGTCCAGGTTAAGACCAGAGATAGCCTCAATAACCATGAACCTATTATTCTTTGGATGTGTGAGCATCCATTTAGGTCTCATATCTGGAAAGCGACTAGACTTTCCAGCCATAGGCACAACTAAGGTCTTCATATAGTTCAGTTTGCTCCAATAGCGTGTTCAGTATACTGCGGTGGTCTTCATTAGTCAAGTAAGGACATATCCGCAAAAGATTTAATACGTCAATGAGTTTGAACTCAATAGTATTGAGGTGTTCAGAGTATCTATTCTCCAAACTATCCCAGATATATTTGTATGTTTGATATATCCTGAGGTTATCTATTCCTTGTATCTTTAGGTTCCAGAAGTAATATAAGTCTTGCTTTAACTTAGCAAAGTCAACAAGATAACTATCGATGAAAGAGTCAAGAAAGTCTATAAAGTAAAGTCTCTTGGGGTGGAATATTATATTTGCGAATGTAAGATCACCATGACAGAAACTATATGGGACCTTCAGTTCATTATCAACAACCTTACTTACAAGATATATCAGAAAGTCTTTTCGTTGTACGTTGATACTATAAAGTTTTCCTAATATCATAGACTTAGAAATGTCTTTGTGATACATCCTTGAATTCTCAATGAGAAAATCAAAGTATCCATACAAAGACTTGAGTACATTCTCCACATCATCCATGCTGGCGTGAGAGAAGTATTCATCAAAAGAAAACCCAGAGACATATTCCATATCAAATGAGATGATATTACCATCGTTCACTTGATATATTCTGGGAGCATCAATGTTCTGTAGAACAAAATGCGAAAAGAGAGACTGCTTCTTTATCTGAGATAGCAGCCTCTCATTATATTCCTCACCAGAGGAATGCTTTCTTAGTGTTTCATCATTGAGTAGTTCTATCTCACATCCAGATAAACCACTCTTCAAGTTAGTCATACCTGATATTTTGAATTGTCTTTTGCTCTATGGACAATGATAGGGTCAAACTTACAAGAACTAGCGAAGACTTCTGGGAAGGCGAACTGTGGTCCGAGTGTATGAACATCACTCTTGTTTTCAATGAAGAACTTGTTCATCTGACTTTCATCATGCCATACAGCAATAGTATCACGGGTTTCGTCATCTTTAGTGCGACGGTCAAGTTCCGCCATCATACCGATAACTTCAGGAACTCTACCACCCCAGAGACAACCCTGCCAGTAAGTTGAGATATCATCATCCTCACTGATAGCAGCACGCGACTTTGGATTCGTTTCAAAAGCACCTGGGTATTCAGTGTGAGGGTTCATACCTAGAAAATGACAGGGGTGATGAACACCAATGAAGAACTTATCAGTAAAGATATCTTCTGGTTTCACCTCATTGACCAGAATCATATCTGCGTCAAGGAACAGGAAGTAGTTGTACTGTTCGATCTCTTCAGATGCTTTCAGGATAGTAGCAAACCTGTAGAGGGTAATGTATGGCCAAGGGAGATGTTCTTGTTCATAGAAACTTACGTTATCTGGAAGACCATCAATCTCACCATCAGTAAAAACTAAGTATCTCTTTTCACATCCAGGTGCTAGGTATTTTTCACAAGACTCATACCAGGTAGGAAGAAAGTCAAGATACTTGTTTGTGCCGATGAAGGCAACAGCAAGTTTAGGCATTTTTTACGAAGGTCAAACGACAAACATTCAGATAGGAGAAGTTAGGTACGGTGAACAAGTTCTTCTTACGGTTTGTCCAACGTCCAACAAGAGAAAGTCCTTGCTCTTTTGCTAGAGCAATGATACCCGTTGGTTTCATGAACTCACCATAGTCAGCACCCATATTAACGTCTGACGATATAATAACATGCCCTCCAGGTTTCAGGCAACGGTTGATCTCCCTAAAGATCTTAGTGAACTGCTTTTCACCATCAGGGCAGACACCAGTAGGACCACAGAAGTGAGCATAAGCACAGAGGTCAATGAAGACATCAATGCTTTCATCTTCTACCGTAGGGAACCAGTCAAAGGCGTTTGAGTTGACCATGGTGACATTACTACCAACACAGTCATGGTCCAGGCGTCCACCACACTCAGGAGCATCAACACCAGTTACATCATTTCCCCAAGAGTCAATGATGTGTGGAACACATCCACGACCACAACCAAGGTCAACGACCTTTACACCATTGTTAGGGTATAACTCTTTGAACCGTTCCAGAACACTGATCCACTTGACGACCGCATCATTCTTAGTCCACAAGTCTTGGTGTGGAAAAGTAGTTGGATAGTTGTTACTGGTAGCAACCTGTAGTGAATGCTCTAGGTCGCTGGTAGTGAACAGTGTGTTAGTGATAGTCATACGACACGAAATTCAGGGAGGGAGTTATACAGTTCAGTTGCTTCTTTAAGAATGGAAGTAAACTCTTCCTTCATGTTTTCTGGAACAAGGTCAATAGTAGAGTTTCGGTCTCTTTGAACATACTCAGGTGGTACAGATTCTTGACCAAGGAAGTCTACAAATATTTCCTTACCATACTTCCACTGAACATCTGATTTGACACAGAGAACTGGATATTTCGTTTCTCTTTGCGTCCAGTTGTATATATGCTCATAAGTCATGAACCAATCTTGACCGCCACGAACATACTCTTCCAGAGTATAGTTCTTAACAAACTGAGGATGAACCCGATAGATCTCCTTAGTTGTTGGGTGGATCTCTACGTTATCTGTACGGGTAGGATGTAGAGGAAGACCTTTATTCTCAATATGAGTGACTGCCATATCCCTACGGAAGATAGAAATAATGGACTGAACTGGGTCACCCATCACAAAGATCGCTTTCTCAATCTCCTCATACACAGGAGGATAGAGTGTGTGCTTACACCGACCAAAGTTGATACCTTGATGGAAGTGGTCTCGGTTGCTCTCAACACCCAGACCATTGATGATCTTGAACAGTTGACTGGAAGCACAACCACCAATACTATTCAATACAGTTACTTCGTTGTTCATAATACCTCCCAGGTTTCGGGATATAGATCTTTAAGGTCTTTGTCGTTTGTTGGGAACCACTTCTTTGGAGCGATGACTTTACCACGGTTTCCTAACCAAGCCGCCCACCAAGAGAATGATGAGTTGGCAATGATGAAGTCACTACACATGCTCATCATACACAGGTCAACATATCCATCATTACTTTCAGAAACCATGAACCTATCATCAGCAAATAGTTTCTGAACATAACACCACATTGGGTCGTCAGAGAATACGATGACTGGGACATCATCAGGAAACTGTGCTAGTGCTCTTTCATAATATTCAATGTCCAGAGCACAGTGGTTAGGGTTAGTCAGATAGTCTTGTCTACGGATGTGAAGACCAACAACTTTATCTGAACCAACACTGTCCAGCATTTCTTTACAAGGTCCTACAATTTCTTCCTTGAATGTAAAGTCTTTGCGGATAGTGTCTTCTACATGTTCGAAATACTTTTCAGATTGAAAGAAACCATATAGAGTTACCCAGTCAAACTGTTTACTGAACAGACCTTCGTTGAAGTGGAATGTACCTTCTTGAATGATAGGTCTTCCAGGATCAACCATCTGAATGTTGAGTGTGGTGACGGTTTCCATATTGAAGCAATCAAACAGTTCTGTCCTGTTTGGGTTGCCAAGACCATCATCAACAGCATCCTGATGAAAAGGTAAACAGTAGTTTACACCTTGCTTATCAGCAATACCACGCAGAGCGGCATACTGAAACATCTGGTTTCCCAGACGCCCAAGTCTACCTAAGTGATTAAAACCAATCATTATAATCTTTTTTACTATTATACTAAAAAAGGACGGTTTACGCAACCGTCCCATTAGGTCTTTACATGCACGCCACTTGCTCTTTGACTAGAAGCAAGAAACTAGGCGGGGTTAACCCCATCCGCACCAACGGCATTTGAGAGATGCCGTAAACTCCAGGGGTCATAAGACCATCCCGACCAGGGTTTTTATCGTGTCTCCATCACGGGCATATTGGGGATGACTCCACCAGTATAAGTTTTGAATCATTCCAGGATTTTATGAGTATTACAGGGTGAAAACTGATAAAAGTTTTATGCTTTGAATACTAACTCA
>Ga0255772_10003363_pt1 | contig 15348 bp, 17 predicted proteins | sample 071ome_34_FD_179970 | JGI IMG/M metagenome (GOLD analysis project Ga0255772, IMG submission 179970) | Coastal salt marsh microbial communities from the Groves Creek Marsh, Skidaway Island, Georgia - 071411BT metaG (version 2) | ecosystem: Environmental > Aquatic > Marine > Intertidal zone >...
CGTCTACGTTCAGGTTAGCAGAAAGTGCAGGAGTGTAATCCAACAGACCAGCTGCGGAAAGAGCAGTAGCTACGTCAGAAGAACAAACAATGAAGTTACCCTTGCCGCGTCGAGTTTCACGAGCAATAGTATTAGCTTCACGATCGATCTGAACCATCAGACCTTTGAACTTCTCAACTGACCAACGACCATCTGAATCAGTTTCAACGTCGAATACACCGTTAACTGCAGTGTTTGAAGTTTGAGCACCAAGCTTAGCTTTTACGTTGATAGTACGAATAACTTCACGGTTGATTTCAGCCAAGATCTCAGTTGAAAGGATGTTAGCCAATTCGCTTTCAGCGTCTAAGCCGTGGATCGCTTTCAGATCTTGTGCCAATTCCATGGTGTATTCAGCCTTGAGCGCACGAGTCTTAGCAGTTACGCTAGTCTTCTCGATGCTGAAAGCCATTTCAGCCATAGCTGCACCAGTGTTAGATAATGCTTCACCATCAGCAGTAGCTAAACCAGTACCAACGTCGAATGAATCTTCAACGTCATCAGTGTTTGCGTCAGTACCTGTAGTACCAACAGCGGATGAAGAATCACCACCGTGAGTACCAGTACCAGAGAATGTAGTATCAGCTTCGTTGAAAAGAGCTTCAGTACCACCCTGAGTGCTGTACTTGCTCTTCATGGCGAAGATAAGACCAGTAGGACCAGACATAGGCTGAACACCAGCTACGTCATAAGCCATAAGGTTAGGCATAGCACGACGTACTAAAGAGATCAATACTGGATCCCAGTTAGCCATGTTGCCAGTTCCCCCAGCAGTAGCGTTAGCAGCAGTTTCAGTCATGAAACCCATTGCACCACGCTCTTCGCTAAGAGCTTTTTCTTGGTTTTCAAGAAGAACTGCAGTTACAGATCTCTTGTACTTGTCATCAATTGAAGGCAGATCAGAGTGCTCAAGAATTGGAGCCCACTTTTCTGCAATTTTATCTGAATTAAACATTTAGGTTATACTCCCAAAATTATTTTAAGGTTCTTTTTATTGCTGTTGAGTATCGAGCCATAGATGCAGAAAGTTCAACTTCTTCACTTTCTTCATTCATAGGTTCAATCTCTTCAGTGTTCTGTACAATTGGTTTTGCAAAGTAAGATTCTTTGATTGTTGATACCTTCTTTAAGAAAGTTTCAGCATCTTCAAAATCTACTTCTTCAACTAAGCCCTTCAGTTTTTCAACTTCAGTTTCGGCCAAGCCTTTAGAAGCCTGTGCAATGATTTCTGCGCGTTGGAACGCTTGTACCGATTCATTAAGACGAATATTTGATTCAGTTTCCTGAGTCAAAGTTTCTTCAAGCTCTCTAACCTGATTTGCTAAATCATCGACTAAGTCAACTTTAGACTCAGGTACTTCGATGTAATGCTCAACAAATACGCCTTTAAGTGCTTCCATAAATGATTCGGAGATTTCGTTGCGTAAACCGTTTTCTACAGCTAATTTATTTTCTTCCATCCAACGCTCAACAACGTAGTTTAAGTAACCATCTACTTTGTCAATCATTGTGGATTTAATATCAGCTGTTTCTTCTTCAAGAGAAACTTTATATTCCTCTTCAAGACGATCGATTTCTGCAGATACCTTAGACTTTACAGCTGCTTCAAAAATAGTAGCTGCTTTTTCTTGGAATCCTTCAGAAAGTGTTTCATCTCCTGAAACTAAAGCAGTTAAATCAGCTTCAAAATCATATGATTCTGCAGTTGATCCTTTTGCCACTGTTTCATCTTCATTTACGTCTACAGATTCTTCAACTTCTTCTTCATCATCATCTTGCGCCATTAATTTATCATAAGCAGCTTGAAGATCTGACTTATTCATCTTAGACATTTCTTTATACATAGCATTTATCATGCCAGATTTAGTAGAAGGTGCTGCTGATTCTTTAACAGCTTTCTTTTCTTCAACGTCATCGTCGTCATCCTCATCATCTGAGTCGTCGTCGTCTTCGTCGTCGTCTTCTTCCTTGGCGACTTTTTTACCTTCTTCTAACTCATCAGCATCTTCCGCGATGGTTTCCTCGTTCTCAACTTCAACGTTTTCCTCGAGGGCTTCATCTTGGAGCTCAACTTCTGAAACGTCTTCAATTAGATCATTGATCTCTTCGGACATATATTACTCCTTGATAATTAGAGTTAAAGTTTTGAGAGGAAATCGTGCCACACCTTTAACTGCGTTTCCGCAAGTTGGGATGAAGATGCTTTTTTGATTTCAGTCTCATATTTTTCAACTTCTTGTGCTTTTAGAATACCATTTTCCCAAATCCATTCAACACCTTCCATAATCCCATTTACGAAGGCTTGCGGAGCTGAGGGATCTTGGACAATGTCAACTGTCGCTAAGACGAAGTCGTTTCCGACGTAATTAGCTCCATTCTTGTGCACAAGCGTACCCATACCACGACTAGAAACACCCAATTGAACACCACCTTCGACCAAACCTTTTACGATTTGACCCATAGGAGTATCTAATACGGATGCTTTTCCCATTACGTTATTACCGTCCCAAGAAAGTTCGGTAATACGGTGAGAAACTTTGTCAAGGTTGATAGTAGGACCATCAGGGTGATTTAGCTCACCAACTGCTCTTCCTCTAGCAACCTGCTCTGTAACATATTTGTTTACAGCGCTTTCCATAACGGCCCGTGGATAAATCCGACCGTTACGATTTTTTGATTCTGCCTGCATAAAAATGCCTTCAATAACGACATTTTTCTTACCATCTTTGGCTTCAATAAGATAACTAAGATTATCTTCTAAATGTTCCGTTATAAGCTTCATTTATGCTCCCATTAAATCTGCAAATTCTATTGCAGCCTGCTCGGCTTCTTTGGCCGACTTATATTTATCGTCTAATAAATCACCGTCAATAGTAACGGCAAACTTAGAACCATTTTTTGTTATAACGGCTTTAGATTTTTTACCGACTTTAAGCGTCTTAATAGCTTTCGCTTCAGTCAGTTTCGATCTGAGTGTCTTGAAGTTCTGCATTCGTTATTCCGTTATAAACATCATTTGCTAATTCTATTTTTTTAGCATCTAATGCTGTATTAATTTTATTTTGCATTGCTGCATCAAATGCCTTATTAGCGTCGTTTTGTTTTCCGCTATTAAGTGCAGTAATTAATGTATCGATATCACTCATATTAAATTTTCCTTATACTATATTTATAAAAAAATGATTTTCAATCTTAAAAATCTTCATCATCTGGGACAGGCATTTCATCTTTTTCAGATTCAATTTGTTCTTTCATAGCTTCAATATCTTCATCAGATTGCTGCAATATTTTTTTGCGCACATAATCCATTGAGAAATATGTTCCAATAAATTCTTCCATAGTTGTTAATAATTCTATTCTTTCGCGAAGAATTTCATTGTCTTTTAATTCAGCAAAATGAGAATCTTTAATATAATCTAATCCTATTTGCTCTTTGATTTCTTTCCAATCTTGTTCTGTGATAATACCTTTTAAGATTAGTTGCAACTTAAGTAGATCTAAGAACAACCAACCAAATCTTTTACGAAGTCTATCAATGAATTTTTGAAATTTAACTTCATCTCTTGAAATCTCAGTAGATCTTCCAAGTGAGAACTGAGCTTCTTGTTCTAATCGATTTACCGGAACATTTAATGCTTTATACAACTTCTTCTGGAAGTAAATAATATCATCAATCTGTCCAAGGTTTTCGCCACCAGGCAATGTAGTAATTTCTGTACCTCGACCACCTTCACGCCGTGGGAGCCAGAAATCTTCTAGCATTGACATATGTTTACGATCGTCTTTTAACTCTCCGGTAGATGCATCATAAACAAGCTTATTGTGATAGTTGTTCATGATACCTTTAACGTATTCTTCTGCTTTACCTTTTGGTAAATTACCTACGTCAATATAGAAAATACGACGTTCGGGTGCACGAGAAAGTCTGTAGATAACCAATGAATCTTCCATCATACGAAGTTGATTCACTGGTTTAATTGCTTTTTGTAAATGCGATAGTATTTTTTTACGGCTTACATCTAATAAACCGGAAGTAGTATATTGAATAGCGTCTTTAGATATTTTTATTCCAGCATTCGAATTAGATAAAGAACTATCTTGATAAAGATAATATTCATCTATTTCTTTTATAAGATCTACACCAGTAGCATTATCTTTTATTGTTTCAACTTCTTTTACTTTTTTAATCTTTATAGGATCTATAGACCTTAATTCTAAAATACCTTTTTTTGGACTTTTTTCATCAACGATAATGTGGTAAAATAATCTACCGTCAACGTACCACCGACGAAATATATCGTGGCCGTAGTTATTGAATTGAAGCAATTCAATAATATTAGTAAATTCTTCTCGAATTAATTTCTTAATATTATCAGGTTGATCTAAATTATCAGTTAAGAGTTCAATTGGCGCAGCATCAGTGTCTGCAACAATTGCTTCATTCACAATATCTTCAATAGCAGAATCACATTCTGGTTGTGTAGCTACATCCCTATATCTTTTAATTAAATCTTGTTCTGCGGTACCTGTATCTCCGCCCATGTCAACATAGCTACCAAAGTGTCCTCCGGCAGACTGAATATAAGTGGAGCCATCATTCTCTAATGGAGCAACAAAGGATTTTTTATTTTCTTCCTTGTCTTGCCCTTTTCTTTTTATTTCAAAACCGAATAATTCAGCCAAAGCTATATCTCCATAATTGATAAAAAGAGGGAGAATTATCCCTCCCTCTAATTATCTATACCTTCTTAAGTAGTGGTGTTAGATTCCCAATATTGAACTTGTAATTCAACTGTGAATTCTTCAATTGTGTTTTCAGTATCAAATGAAACTTCAATATTCGAAACATTTGTTGGCCAAACTCCACGGAAAGTATACCCTTTTAATTCACTTCCATCTTTGTCTAACTGATAAACAGATGCATCTGCAAAATACTCAGAAGGATCAGTCGCACCAGTGTTTGCATTATGATTATTGATTACATTCATCCAATTTTCAAATGCATTTCTTAAGACAAAATTCGTATCATTCATTACAGTAACTGTCCAAGGTTCGAAAGTACGATCCCCAGCAATTTGTAATTGGCGTCCACGAAATGGAACAGTGATTGGAGCAATAGTTGATCCAGGAAGCTGTGCGCCTTTAATTAAAAAGCCACCAATTTCTGATTCATTTGCTCCAGCAGCAATTGCAGCAGGCCAACCCATTTCAACTTTGAAAAGATTAGCACGTGCTCCGCCGCCAGTTAATTTTGACTTGAAGTCATCTACGCCTAAAATCGCCATTGTTTATTCTCCTTATTGACCGATAATTTCAGAGAATTCAACGCCAGTTCTAGTAGCAATGAAGTTCAATGTAATGAAGTTAATGGAACGGGCTGGTTTGATATAGATATCAGCAACAAACTGGTTGGTATCTATAATCTGGCCAGTGTTATTTGTTTCATCACATACAACCGCAAAGTCAGTAATACCACGGCGACCCTTCACATCTCGAAGGAATGGTTCTACCATGTTGCGGAACATTGCTCTTGTAAATTCGTCATTGAATTCAAAGAGTTGATATTTAGCAGCCGTTGCAATTGCTTTTTCAAGAACAATAAACAGACGACGTACGTTAATGCGGTCAAAAGCAGAAGGCTTAGCTTGTGCAGTCTTATCACCAAATAAAACAATACCCTGTCCTGGGAATGAGGTGATAGGATTAACACGTGCTTTATACAGTGTATCGCGATCAGCCTGCTTAGGATTAACAGCAATTTTTGTTACTCCAAGCAATTGTCCGCGGGTGTAACCGGCCGGTGAGAACCAAGCATCAGCTACGTTATCTGTATTTGCACAAAGTCCAGCTGTATGACCAGCAGCCGGGATCCAGCGATATACGTCATTATACTTATCGTATACCTTTAATGCTGTTGAATCAATAACACCATAAGAAGTTGATGTTAATTGATCTGCGAACGCCTTCACATTCGCCACAGCGTCTGCATTTGATTTATTTGCAGTATCCTCTACTGGAGGAGAAATAAATGCAACACAGTCTTTTCTTGCAGTTGCGATTCCTAAAAGATCATTAGCAACAGTAACATCGTCGCCACCATCCGCGCCTGGAACAGCAAATAATAAATTGACATCTACTGATTCTGCATCTTCGAAAAGATCGAATCCTAGAGCAACTTCTCCAGCAGTTGGAGCATTATCATCAGTTCCAGCTGTAAGTGAGCTAGTCATGACCGCGGGAGTTACACCATCTAAGAAATCACCAGCTTCTGGAGCTACAGCGTGATTTAATGTGGTAACACCTGCATGAGCTAAAAGCGCATCATGAGCGCCAAACCATAACCATCCGTCAGCGTTAACAACATCAGGATAATAGTTTGAAGTGCCATCATCGGCTTTAGCATCAGCTGCTTGAGATACAAAAGCGTGACGAGCTAAAATATCGCCCGGCCGGCCGGTAATCAATCCATCTTCATCAATAACAATGATGTGTAATTCATCGTTTGATGCTCCACGAGCGCTCGCCCATGTAGATGTGCCCGGTGCACTTGTGAACTCATCAGCATATGCCCATCCATTAAACACTGTATCGTTAGTGCTTGCTGGACATACTGATACTAATATTGAATTACCTAAAGTGCCTGGGTATTTAGCGTAGAACGTATCACTTAATGTAGCTTCTTCATAATCAGCTTCATTTTTAATTAACGTACCTACACCACCCGCCGCGGCATTTAAGTTACCTGTTGCTACACGCACAACTTTAAGAGCATTTCCATATTTTAAGAAAGATGCCGCCGTTAAGAAGTGCACTGCAGTATTTGCGTCTGGAGTGCCAAAGATTGTAGCAAGTTCTTTTTCAGAACCTACTGTTATTATCTCTTCAACAGGACCCCAGTTGAAGGCTCCTGCAAATCCACCAATTGAGGTAGAAACTGCCGGAACCACATTTGTCAAGTCGATTTCTCGAACTTGAACTCCTGGTGATACTTGAAAAGCCATAGTTATTCCTCTTCCAATAATAGATTAATCTATATTATAATATGACACATTATACGGTTATTTATCAATCTACTACTATTTATAATAATGTATTTTCTAATAAAGTTTAGTAGGTATTGCTTCCCAAACTAAACCACCTTCCCGTATATACTTGTCTTGTTTACTATCGCCAAATACACCAGCTGGAACAATGTCTTCTTCCATAGCTTTAATTTTTTCGTCGTATAACATTTTCTTCACATCAATATCAGTTAACTCTGAAAACATTTGATTTGTGGTAAACCAACCAAACAATACTAAATTCATAACTAAATCATCGTGATTACCACGAGAAGCTTCATATGAACTCCCTCTTGCTTCAAAGGTAGATAATTCAATAATAGTATTTGCATCGTTAATAATTAACTTATCTTGCTCAATTAAATCTTTTATATTTGAACAACCAATTCTTTTAACTTTACGATTCATCGTCACGCCAATTGAATTTGCTTTTACAATTGATTCGACAAAAACATTTTCATATTCTAAATCATAATATAATCCATTACATACAACTGATCCTTGATCATTTGATTCTATTATTACGTATGCTTCGTTATATTTCTTTGCATATCTATGAATAATGTCTGGAAAAAGCAAAGGTGATAATTTATTATCACGAAACACTGCAACTTGATTGAATGGCTTACTTGATATATCAATAATATTAAATGTTGAATAGTCTTGACCTCTACCCTTCGCAACATCAACAAACATCATATACTCATGGCCTTCAATTGGAGATTGATAAGAATAAAAATTTTCTTTTATTTCGATAGGATCTTTTGCTGTTAGTCCTAATAGCTTATCACCCGATATTAGTGTATTACCAGTGCCATGAAAAGTATTTCCAAATTCCTGTTGAAATTGAAGTTCTGAAGTATTTGCAATTGTTTGAGTTTTCCATTTTTCATCTCTACCTGGAACATCCCACCAATCTACACGAAATGGTTTGAATCCATTAGTACCCTGTGATGCTCCTTCATACAATTTATGATATACATTACCAACACCGTTTGCTGTAGATGTAATAATTACTTGTGTATTTGTACCGGCTGCAATTACTGGATAAGTTGAAGTATAAAATTGTGCGTCATTTTCAACAAAAGCAAACTCATCAAGGAATAGTAAATTTACAGATAAACCACGAATTGAAGAGCCAGATGTCGCAGCTGCTAATATACGTGAATTATTTGAAAATTCAATAGATCCTTTATTTAATGCTTTACAACCTGGCTGTAAAAAGAATGGAAGATTTTCTAGCATTAATGTAATTCTAGCAAGCATTTCTCTTGCAGTAGATCCCTTGTTTGCTAGAATTGCTACAGTTTTTTCTGGATGAAAACACGCATACCAAAGTAAATATGCGCAAGAAGAAATAGATTTACCAGATTGGCGACAAGCTAATACTATCGAAAATCGATTTTGTTCAAAGTGTGCAAACATTTTCTCTTGATAATCATAAAGATCAAATGGTACTAAACCTTTATCAAGAGAAATTACTTTTAGATATTTTCTAGCAAAATAGCTAGGGTCTTTCATGCACTTGGCATATTCAGTAACTTCGTTTTTATTGAAGTTCTGTTCTATACCATCGCGTTTTACATTAGGATTACCGAGATAACCAGCAGTGTTATTCTTCAGCGTCAATGACATTAGCTTTTTCCTCAAACTTTGCAGCTAACATTTTTTGCAAATCAGTTGTTGAACCTACAAAAACATTATTCTGCGTCATACTATTAGGTAGTGCTGCTTGGCCATCTACTTTTAAGACTTCTTTCTTTTTCTTTTGGAGTTCCATTAATCTGTCAGCAACTTCTGCATTTTGTTTCATCATATTTGATAAAACTTCAAATGCACGCGGATGTTCTGACTCACGGGCTAATTCCATCATAAGTTCAATAGCTTCATCACCTTTATCTGCTAAATTATAATACTTAGCTCTAGCAAATTCATAATCATCATCTATGTCTGTTTTATTCTTATTCATGGTGTTATCACATTATCATCAGTATCATCAACTCCTGTTTCAACTCCAGGATCTGTTATAGCTTGCTCGCCTACGCCGTCTGCACTAATTTCTTCCATAAATCCAAATGTTTCTAAGTTGTTTATGTCGACAGAAGATTGATATATAACACTCTTTTCTTGTATTGGTCCATAGAACCTTACACGTAATTCAAAACTAAGAGTGTATACAACAGCTCTACGAGTTAAAAAATCTCCTTCATAATCATCTTGAAAATTTACACCACTTAATACAATTGGTATATCTGTTTTTAATCCACCATTAAAATCTGGAACATCTTTAATAGTGATAGTATATTCAGGTTGAAAATATGGTAATATTTGTTCTACTACTTGAAGAGCGTCATCTTGATTTTTTGCTAATACACTTAAATCGATACCAATCCTATATGGAGTTTGTGTATATACAACTTGACGAGTACCATCAGTTATATTTCCTTTCACAATTTGATTCATACGATTGATTTGTGCTGCAGCATCATATGTTAATGACGTAATTTCAAAAGCCATTCTTGGAAGCTTAATTCCAATTTGAGCGTCATCAGGATTCCAAGCTTCAACTCGAGCTAAAAACTTTTGCTTAGGTCCATAAGCTAATGGAACTCTTGTAATATTTTTTACTTCACCTTGAGAATCAGTACGTAAAACTTTAATATCATTAAATATTGTACCAAACGCTGCTATTGTTCTTCTGATAGAAGCATGATAAAAATGATCTGACAACATTATATAATATCTCCAAACGGATTAGTTTCACTAAAGTCAATAATATCTTCAGCTGCCTTTTGAATTTCTTGGTTTTGAGCAAGCGGATCATTCGGAAATGCTGCAGTTAACGTAGAATCATTTATTTCTAATACGTCATTAATAGTTGCAATTGCTCCGGAATCTACACCTGTAATAGAAGCCTGTTGACTGAAGATATGATATTTACCATCAGTAGTTACCCAATCAGATAAGCTTAAGCGACGTGTTGCACCAAGTTCTGTAATTGCAACAACTTGGCCTTGTACATATTCTCCAGCTTCTGATAATTCTTGCTGCACAGTTTCGCCAACAGTAAATTCAAGACCATTTGTAATACCAACATCAAGTATAAGCTGCGCAGCAACTGTTTTATCAATCAGATTATCAAGAGCACCAACACCTGTATCGAATCTTTCTCCTTGATATTCGAATAATTCGCATTGTAATTTATAAACAGCTAAATTTGATAATTGGTAAAAAGGCATTTCATCTTCGACAAACCTTATTTCAAATATAGAATTTGCTAAAGGTAAAAATATTAAATCACCTTCATTTGGACGTACTGAATTAATACCATTATTATGTACACCTATTAATTGCTCCCAACGTCGTCGAGAAACGATAAATGTAGCTTGGTCTCTTACTTCTACACCAAATTTAGATAATAAATCTCCTTCGCCTTCAAAGCCTTCGGTATTTTCAATATACATTTCTACAACGTATGCTGAATCATATTCAGCTTCAACATCTTCACTTAATATGGTATCGATATGCGCTACATCGCGTGGCAAGTAATAAACATCTTGCCCGTACATTTTAAGAGATTCAATTACAATATCTTCGTAAAGGTGCTGTTCAGACCTTACTTTTTGAGAGAAGTAAACATTTGTAGCCATTAATTACCCCACAAAGAAATCAACTGGAGTTTCATAATTGAGCTGCATTTGTTCTCTTATTGTTTGAAGTTCTGTTGTTGCATCATCAAATATTTGTCGTCCATTCAATGTTACTCCGCCTGGAAGTTGCATTCCTTCAAACTTAATAAGATTAGCTCCCCATTGTTGTTTGATTAATGCCGTAGCATATTGTTTTAAGAACATGTCATTGTATACATCTGTATATGTAGAAGGATCTACAATTTTTTGGCATTCAACGATTATATAATCATCAATATCTACTTCATTATTCCAATCAATATCTAAAAATAACTGATTCATATGTCTATTGTATCGTGTAAACATTCCTTGACCAGTTAATTGACGATCTAGAAGTGCTATATACGATTGAACCATTTCATAATGTACTAAATCACCAATATAACTTAAATCATACAAATCATTTATATGAATTTGATATTTAATATCAAACATCCCGACGGAAGAAGCTTTAGCATTAAATGGAAATACGTTTTTTACGTATATAATAGAATCATTAATTGGAATATATCCATTATTAATATCAGTTTGAGTAACCTGATGTTTTAGATACGTTCTAATAGTAGCATCATGATGATACTCTTGATAAAACTGAAGCGCATCGTCCAGCCTATCATCTAACTGATCGTCATCTACATTAATTTCAATAACAGGCGCGCCTAATCGGCGTAAGCAATAATCAGCTAATTCCTGTCGTGTAGTTGGATTTGCCATTAATATCCACCGCCATCTACCTCAACAACTGTAACATCACCTGCAGTAACATTAAAGTTATCAGTGCTAAATTTAGCAACACCTAAAATATTGGATGTTGCTGTATTAATAAAATAATCTACTTCATTATTTGTATCATCATAAGTTACTGTGATGTTTGTTTGCTGTCCAGCAGTAATCGCTGCACCAACAGCATCTTGAGCAGCTTCTGTAAAATCAGAAACTTGTGTTGAAAGAATATTAATAGCAAGATCAGCTGCAGCAGTTAATCTACCTTTTGAATCAACTGTGAATGTTGCAACAGAATCTGCCGTGCCATAAGCACCCGCAACAACAGTTGTATTGGCCAATGTAAGAGCTAAGTTAACATCAGCTGTTCCATCAACTCCGGAGAACGTACCGGTAGCATCGCCAGATATTGTTAAATCTCTTGCAGTTTGCCAAGCTGTTGCAGTAGATGCATTACCTATTAATTCACCATAAAAGTTTTCAGCTTCAATTTCTGCCAAAGCAAATGAAGAGTGAGTTGTATCTAAGAATACATCTAAATCTGGCTCTGGTGTATAGCTATCAAATGCTTTAAAGCGACCATCTGATGAATCTCTAAAAAAACCAGCGTGGGCGTAAGATCCATCGTAATATCCAGCTGCCCAACCTAAATCAGGATTTGCGTGTGATTTAGCTCGAGCTGTACCGCCACTAGAATAAGTATCTGTATTTGTAGAAGCAATTGTAAAAGTATTAGATGTTACAGCAGTAATTTCAACATCTGTTACATCAAAGGATGATGGAGAAGCGCCTGTGATAGTAACAAACATTCCCTGAACATAATTATGAGTTTCAGTAGTGGTGTATACAACATCAGCGCCATCGCCACTAGCACCGCTTATCGTTGTTTCAGACCCATTATTCAGATAAATCATATTATCTGCAACTGATAAATTTTGAGCAGATACTGTCGTGGTTGAACCACCAACAATTAAGTTACCATCAATCTGCACATTTCCTGCAGCATCAATATTATTAAAGTAAACGTCTGCATTACCACTTTCGATATATCCACGCGTCACAACATCTTGTGAATTTACTGGATCTGCGACATTAACAATTCGAGTAGAGCTTGCGGAGATCAAGCCAGATCCATCTGGATCTAATACAATATCACCATTTACATTTGTAGATGATAATGTATTTCCATTCAATGTTAAATTGTCGACATTTAAAATATCGATTTTAGAATTATTATCAACAATTAGAGCAGATCCAGACGTTAAGGTACCAGGAGCGTGATCTAATTTATCAGTAAAGTATTGACCACCAATTACAAGGTGAGATGCAGCATCTCCTCCTGTTTCAGCACCAATACCCAAATATAATCGACCACCACCATTTGTGGTACCATAATTCGCGGCTGAATAAGCTAATTCACCATCGCCGAGCGTACTAGGATCACCAGATGTGGTAGATCGTTTGACGCGAATAATTGTTGTAGTCATTTATTTCTCCGTTATTATTCTAGTAGTGGCCGCCTTCGAAGCTGGTGCCATCTTGCAAAGTTTGTTTTGCAATCCATTTACCCTGTGATTCATCATATACTAACATTGCACCTTGCTCGAGCAAAGTCATATCAATGTCTGTAATATCACCTAACTTATATGGAATACCAACTCTGGCATTTGTCACCTGAAGCTTTTGCTGATTAGCAACTTTAGCTCCTATTTTTTTCGATTGGTTAATACCAACCTTTGCTTTTATATCAGCCACTATGTTGTCCTCGTAACTCTAGGTGTAACTTCTAATTGCCCTTCAATTACTCGTGTAACTTCACCACCATCTGATATAATTTCAACATCATACAAATAACGACCAGCTTTCATTCCACCGGTCTGTGTATCACTTAATAATAATTCTATTTCTCCAGCAGGAGCATCTGCAGCTGTTACTGTGAAATCAACAGCCGTTGAAGAAGTGTACGTTTTACGTACTTGACCTCTATAGGTATATAATGATATGTCAAGACCGTTACCTTCGGCATCGGTAATATCTACCGTTGCACGAAAAGTAGATCCTTGATCTGCAGTTAGATTTGCGTATATAGCCATAGAACTTATATTCCAAGTCTTTTATCTATTTATAATAATTTGGATTACAAAAATCCAATATTACTATTTATATGACTATATTTCAGGAAATAAGCAAGTTTTGATAAATCTTTGAACTGTTTCTGGATCATAGCCAAGACTTTCCATGACCCGTGGAGTGTGAGGATTTTGTTTTTGAAAATAACAATATCTGTTTTGGTATTGTGTAAAATCTACATTAGGATCTATATCAAATCTTGTTTCTAATTCTAGATAATTGATATATGTTGATAGATTTCGAAGGGATAATTCTAATACTTCATCTAATTCGTTTTCGTCTTTTATATTACCAGCTGCTACCATGTTTTCTGAAAATATAGCTCTAGCCCAATCTGGTAATTCTCTCTTCTTACTCCATGTATAACCACTTACATTTTCAGCAAACCTTTGTGCTAATGGATGTCCTGCATCATACACTGGACTAAAATCGTGAAAAGCACCAGTAACTTTATTTGGACCAGCAATTAAATCAAATCCATATATTGGAGCAGTAGATTGCACATGTGGAAATACACACAAATGCATCATAAATAATTTCTTTTCTTCTCTTTTATCGACTACATCTAGATGTGCACGCCTTACATACTTAGATTCGTATACTAAATTGTCCCAGGGAAAATCGTGTTCTTCATCTGCCTTTGAAAGTTTTTCTCCAAGAAGCTTTTGAAAATTTTCTGAATGCTCTATTAGTTTATTGAATATTATACTCATTCGTCAAATCCTCGAATAGCAATATTGCATATTCAAATGCTATCCTTGCTTCTTTTGCCAAGCCATCGTATAACATAGCCCGCGTTTTACTTATAAGAGTTTTACGATCATCAAAGTCGTACATCGTTCCTGATCCTGGAACAAAATCTTTTACGATTTGGCCGCCATATAAATCTCCAAAATGGCGTGTGTAAACGTGTGCAAGAATGTCTTTAGGTCTTTCCATTTCTAGCGCAGAAAGATACGCCATATATTGTAGAGTACTTGGAAACATTCGAATCTTATCAGGATCAATTGAATCTTTTAATTCTTTTATATCGCTTGCAATTTTTGGGGCGCGCACAATGTCTGTAATATCTTTAATAATTCCCATTCTACCAGCAATATTTTCAATATCTTGATATATGAACATTAGATTATAAAGATAATTTAAATATTGTTCAACTGATATATCACCGCTTAATAACAATCGCGCAAATGGATTCTTTTCAGCCTTTTCATGTAAATCTTGAGTTGCTTCTTTTAAGCTCATTTTGTCCTCTGCTTTCTAGCCCACAATTTATTTTTTGTAGGATCTAAATCTTCTGCCAATCTTTCTTCACCCCATATTACTAATGAATATCTTGTACCATACCAAACGGGCAATGCTTCGTGTAAACACATAGAAGGAAAAATTAAAATAGATCCTTGTTCCAATCTATGTTTTTGTCCCTTTAACCCATTTATATATGTTTTAGTTCCACCTCCATAATAATCATCTGGATTACTTAATTCTAAAACAGCAGAAACGGTTCGCATTGAATTCTGATGCGCTACATCTTGATGAACTTTATAAAATCCAAATGGTTTATATTCTGTTACTTGCGCAAATTGAAAAGTTTTTATCCAAGTTTGATGCACAGTTCTTGTTACATCATGAACTACGTCTTGAGCTTTTTTTACTAAAGGATAACATAAAGGATCTGCTCTAGTAACAAATGCAACAGAGCTTTT
>Ga0255772_10003364_pt1 | contig 15348 bp, 13 predicted proteins | sample 071ome_34_FD_179970 | JGI IMG/M metagenome (GOLD analysis project Ga0255772, IMG submission 179970) | Coastal salt marsh microbial communities from the Groves Creek Marsh, Skidaway Island, Georgia - 071411BT metaG (version 2) | ecosystem: Environmental > Aquatic > Marine > Intertidal zone >...
TCTAAACACTTTACAAAACGTAACCATACCAAAAGACCCGCCAAAAGGTACTAGCGTAGGGTATGCGATGGCGCACTACGTACAGAACACAACTGATTTTGACCAAGCGTTGCGGTCTATCGCCTTTGAGTTAGTTACCCCTGAGAAGGCCAAGTCTTTATCTATTAACTATAAAAATGAACAACGTAGAGCAAACAAAGCTAAACAGTGGGTAAAAAATAACACAACTCCAGAAACATTTAAGTTACTGGAAGACTACACTTCACAGGAAAGGCTAAAAGAAAAGCAACGTGTAGACAAAGACACGACACGTACCGAGGAAGAGCTACAAGTAACTGACTATGATAAGACAGAAATAAAGAGTGTTACTGACCCGAATTACACTGATTTTCTATCCGAAGAAGTTGTTAATGAGTTCGCACAGTCCCCAGAAGTTGATGAATTCCTTATTAAGAACGCCGTTGCAGCTAGTATGGGTACAGTTTCGGCAGAAGTTGAAAACGCACTATTTGATAACAAAATTGACTCCGCACTTAGACAGTTAGCTAATTCTACACCTAACCCAGATGTAAAACGCACAGCAAATAAGTTAGCCGCTGCTATAAAAGACCTAGGTATTACTATTGAGTTTGTAGATGGCGGTATCGTAAATCAGAAAGGCGACATTGCTGTAGCTGCGTATAACCCGAACACTAAAACTATCAGCTTTGATATAGACAGTGACACATCTGTACATGCCGTATTACACGAATCAGCCCACGCCGTACTGCATGAAATAATCAAAAATAAGAACCATCCCGTTACAAAAGCGCTTACAAAACTGTTCAACAATGTAGCTAACAGGTTACCCACTGCTTATGGTACTCAGTCCCTAGCAGACTTTGTTACTGAAGCGTTCGTAAACCCCGAATTCCAAGCGTTACTAGCCGCGTACAAAATTACTGGAGAGAAAACAACTGCATGGCGTAAGTTTGTCAACGCAGTGGCTCGTTTCCTAGGACTTAGCACCAAACCTATAACCGTTGCTGATGCCGCTTCAGCTTACGTGGACATGATACTTGGTACAGAGATTGATACACGAACCGCTACTCAGATAAACCAAGCTATAGCGGAAGGTAACACAGACCAAGCACTCAATCTGATGCTTGGTGGTAGGCGGTTCGTGTCTAACAAAACTTTAGACGAAACAAGAACAGGCTTTCTTGCCAACGTAAATAATTTTACAACTAAGCAGTCAGTCAATTTCTTGAACGGTATGGGGCTACAAGCCATAGTTGATTTGGCTAAAAAAGGGCCGAAAGAATATGCCGACTCAATAGACAACGTACAAGAAATATTCTACCAGATAGACGGTATACGCAACGAAGAAATGAAACGGTTTACGGGCATCGTAAATGACGCAAAGAAAGCATTTAAACTTGGCCCATTTAGAGAAGATAGTAAGAATATAGCTATTGCTAATGAGTTAGTAGGAAACATGACTCTGGAAGGTATTGATGCGTTTATACCAGAAGCAGAAGAAAAGTATTCTAAAAACGCATTAACATACGGCGTGCGTATAGCCGACGGTAAATTTGAACAGAAGACAGAATATTTTGACACTGTTAAAGAACTTGATGCCAAAGAAACCGAACTACGTAATGAGCGAAAAGAAGCTATACGGAAGAAAGAACAAGCTAGGACTTTCGGTAAGATAACCAGACAAGAAACATCTGCGGAGCGAGTTGAAAAATACAAAGAACTACGCGAGAAAATGAAGCAACTTACGCCCAGTCAGCGTGGTGCAATAAAGAAAATACGCGACGAGTATTCAAGACTTGACGAAAAAATACGAGCCGCAGAAGACGCAAACATTGAGAAGATAAAGATAGCCAACGATAAAGAATCGGAAGTTAGAATAAAAAATGGTGTGCGTGAAATACTGTTCCGCAAGCGTTTGGAATTTGGTCGTATAGACCCGTACTTTAAACTTTATCGTGAAGGTGAGTATTGGTTGGAGTTTGAGTACATAGATGGTAAAGGGCAAGTCACTTATGGTACCGGGTCTTATGAGACAACAGGAGATAGGGAAGTTGCTATAAAAAGACTACAAGCACAACCCGCAGTTGAAAGGGGTAGTGGTCAGCCGGGTATAATCGCAGGTACCATAAACCGTAGAAAAACTGAAGATATTAGGAACAGGATAAGCCAAGGAAACATACCGTCGATAGAGTTTATAACTGAACTACAGACACGCATTAATAATGTATTTAAAAGCATTCCTGAATTAGAAGGCGACGCCAAAGAACAAGTAGCTAAAAGCAAAGTCCAAGTTACTGAATTTCTACAAGATTTGGTATTACGTTCACTACCGGAAAAAGGAATTATTGAATCTAAACAAGCTAGAGAAGGCATACACTTTTTTGAAGGTGATTTTATACACGCGTTTGAACAAACAATGCCTAGGTTTATAACAAGTTATGCAAACATAGAACACAAAGTAGATTTAGCAGAAGCAGCGCAGGAAGTACGAATTGCTAGAGACGCACTCCCCCAAGACCAACCGTTCCTAAAAGAACTAGCTACTGTAATAGCGGGTACAACGGCAGACACGGACGCACAGCCGGGTAAATTACCGAGCTATGTAGAATTTGCTAAAAACCCCTACCTACCAAGCTGGGCACGTACTGCCCGCGCATTGACTTTCAATATGACACTTGGAGCCAACGTAAGCTCTGTAGCCGTAAACGTATCCATAATGCCTATAGTGTTACAGTCTAGGCTGGCTGGCGAATATGGGCCTTTAAAGGCAACCGCAGCTACTATGGAAGCGATGGGCCTGTACCTAAAAACATTCGGTAAAGTAGCGCGGGATGGTGTTTTGGATGTAGATGAAAACGGAAACCCACTGTCAGAAGATAGCGTCATACGCGAACTAGGCGGCTTTAGCGTAACTAATGAATTGGGCCAAGAAATGGCGGCTTTCCAGAAATACGCTGCGCCTATCATACAAAGATTAAAAACACTCGGCATGGATACACGTACCATAGCCGCCGAAACTTCCCAACTGGATAGCCCTGCGTCACCGTTTTTGAACAAAGTATCGTACGTTAGCGGCTTCTTGTTTAACCATAGCGAACGATTTATACGCCAAGTAAGCGCACTTAGTACCTACATACTGGAGATGGAAAAGCAAACCGGTAAGAAGGTAGAGAATTTAACTGACGCTGATATTAAGAAATACGGTGATGCCGCTGCAAAGAAAGCTACTGATGTCACTCTGTGGGTAAACTCCTCCCCCCTCCTTACGACTGCGCCTAGATTTGGGCAAACTTTCTTGGGTGGTGCTGGAAGTCTTATGATGCAGTTTAAACAAGTACCGGCACAATTCTTGTACACACATCTGCGTATGGTTGACGCCGTATTCAAGACTATGACTGGGAAGGCCATGTCTAAAGAAGAAGCAGAAGAAGCAAGGGTGCTTAGAAATACGTTTATGTACTTGACCGGAACAGGCGCTACGCTTGTTGGGGTGAAAGGTATACCGTTCTACGGCTTGTTTGTAATGATTGCAAATATGTTCTTAGGCGATGACGAGGACGACGCTAATACTATAGTCGCTAAACAAATAGGGTTGGGTTGGTACTACGGGGCAATCTTTAAGTATCTTGGAATTGACCTGACAGATCGTATAGCCTTAACCAACTTAATGATTAGAGATAGAGGTAATTACGTACCAGACAACGAATATGAATACTGGATGGAAGCCATCGGTGGCCCTGCTTTGAGTATAGGTAAACGCACTTTTGAATCGGTATCAGAGTTAATGGACGGCGACCCAAACAACAATGAACGAGCGTTTAGGCAAGCTATGCCAACACCTATAAACAATATAATGCGAGGCTATGAGTTTTATACAAAAGGGTACGAGACATCCCGTGGTGATGTAATTGTGGGGGAAATTGGATTAGGAGACGCATTAGCACAAGCGTTTGGTTTTGCCCCAGCCATAAACAGGGTAAAAAGGGACGAACTATCTAGGAATACAAGGGTAACACGCGGTATAGCCAATCGTAGAAGTAAACTCCTAGACAGATTTGCAAATATAACTAAGAAAGAGCGTAAAGAATCTGCTTCTGATGTAATAAACGACATCACGCAGTTTAATATAGACCATCCCGATAACGTTATTTCACCAGACGATCTAATGCAATCGTTGCGGTCAAGGTCTGCCCGGACACTAAACGCTACTGTAACGGGCGGTTTACCCACCACAAAACAATATATACGAGAAGTTTTAGAATCTAACCGGGAATTTGAAGACTAAAAAAAGCCCCCTAGGGAGGGGGCTAAAAGTTTCTCTCTTGGAGAATGATGAGCCTGTATAGTATCAAAATTCACCCAGTACAGTCCAGTAGCATCCAATAGCATCCAACACCACACAACTCACTGCAATCGCCAGACTCGCACCCCGTACTTACCATTCTCTATACAAACGCGTTTTTCTATCTCGTTTTTATTGAGGCGGCCTGCTTTTCTTACGTGTTCAATGGCTTTGTCGGTATTTATGGTGGGTATGAAAATAGAAGTTCCGGGCACAAACTTACTCCAATCTATAACTATACGCACCCCGTCTGGGGATATATCAGCTATGTTTATCCGCGTCATCTTTAGCCCACGACATTTCTATAACGCGTTGGAGGGGTAGGTCTAACTTGGTACCGCGCCCCAACCTAAGTCTAGTTTCCTTACCATGCAGTTGTTTTTCTATTAGTTCCTTCACGCTGTCAAAATGATGCCCCTTGGATACGCACCACTCCCGCAACGCAGCCGGTCTAACGTAGAATTTAGATACATCGTACTCATGCCTACCAACCCACTTGTACATGGGCGTACCATCCGGCGTTACTATGTTCTGCATATCCTCGTCCAGCACCCCCATGCTTTTCACGCGTAGTATGTTGCGGACGTGTTCGGCATAGAATTGCGCTATTACTTCGTGTACGTCTAACTTCATTTCTTCCAAATTATGACGGGACATCATAAGTTTGTTTATTATCCAGCCATACAGGTTATCTAAATCCCAGTCTATCAGCCCAAGTCTTTTTGCTATAGACAAACCCGTATAAACCGTAGCCGCTTGTGCAGACCAATGCCTATGTTGGGCTTCCAGATTAGCTTCTTTGATAATCTTGTTACGTATGCTGTTTACAAATTTCTCGGTGGCTTCGTACTTCTTTATGATTTTCTGTATGTACACTACACCGGCATGTCCGTAGTTTGCCGCCAAGTCAGAGTTCAACGCATTACCTATTATAGCCCCATCAGAACCAAACAACCGCTGGTGTACGGTAGCTTCCAGTACGCGTCCGGCTTCACCTTTAGGCATGGCTCGTTTACTACTTATCGTCTCAAGCAAACTACCGTTACCTGAAGTACCGCAGTTCAACCCCCATTCCTCGCCGCGATAGCGCTCTACGTTTGCCCCCTTGTTTGAAAGCCGGTTTCGTTGTTGTCCGGCAGATATGGCGTAGGCAAAATCACTAGCTTCCTTTGCGTTGTAATTAGATAACTCGTCTACATATAACGGTATGTTCTTGTAGACTTCGGCTCTGTTCCATGCGGAGTTAGCGGTATCATTACCTTGCAACACTAGCAACTTATGGTCGCCCCACACTGACGCGCCACCCCACATACCTGTGGTTTTACCGTGACCTGTCTCACTACTCATAACGTGGAATATACAGCCTGATATGTTCGGTATCATCGCCATCAAGGGCGAACCAAAACTCAAACCAAACATGTACTGATGCTCTTCAAAACCGGGTTTGTTGTAAAACTTGACGGTTTCTTTCCAGCCATCCAACGTGCCTTTGCTACCAAAATGGGGAAAATACTGAGCAGTTCTACTACCCGCAGGGTTCTTTTCTACACGGTCAGCAAATACTTCTCTATCTCCTATGACAAAAGACTTGTGGTCTGGTGTCCACCCAAATTGCGTACGTACGTGTATAACGTCTTGTGTAGCTTTAAGTTTTTCAACCCACTTAATCATGTAATTTTGTAAATCCGATATGTTTTTAGGTATAAATGTTATGTCATTTAAGGCTATTTCTTTACGAAACTGCTCCAGTACAGCTAGTTGAGTAGCTTTAAGTACGAATCTATGTATACCATCTCGCGTAGTATGGTGTACAACCTCATAACACGGCCCACCCTCTGGCCCCGGCTCGTGCATACGTTTAGTTAAATACAAGTCTTGTTGGTAAATAGTTTCTGTGTCGGTATTGCCATCCTTATCTCTTGTATACCTGCCAACACCACCCGTTGCTAATCTGAAATACGGCTCTGGGTATTCAGGAATGTCTATGCGTTGTGTTCTTACAGGTTCTACTATGTCTTCTTCGCCTTCAGCCATAGGCTGTATAACTTCTATGGGCACCTCTACCGAATTAGATTCGGCTTCCCGTAACTCCATACACAGCGAGATAGGCGATTTCATCTTAGCGTTTTTCTTATGTGGACATCCTTCACAACCTTTAGGATTGTTTGTTTCAAACGTAGTGCAGTAGTGAGGGGAGTTTATAGACGCGGCTGTCTTTTCTGTTTCTTGTTCGCTGTAACCTTCATAGCCACATGATATGGCATGTATCGCGCTGTCTTTATCGTCACAATGTTTAGCTATAGACAATAAGTCAAGCCATAACTGATACCCAACTGAATTAGGTTCCAGCATTGCATCACGTACTTGCTTACAACCGCCGCCGCTAAGTGATGCCTTCAATAGTTTTATGAACGTCTTTTTATGGGTTTGCCCCATAGCGTTCTGCATATCTTTTTTGTCTAGTTCACTGTATTCGCGAACAGCAGGAACTGGTGTCAATGCCTCTGGCAGATTTTCAACAAACACGTTTATATCAACGTGGTCTTCGGTAAACGTAAGTATGCGCACATCAGAAGCGGGGTCTGATTTAAAATTATGCGTATTAGGTATGCGTAGTATTCGGGCGGCGTCAGCAGTAACAACCGGGTCTGCTTCTAGCCCAAACTGTACGCATGCCGATTTTAATCTTTCGGCAACGGGTAGCCATTCCTCCCTAGAGTAGCATTGCGACAAACTCCAATAGACGTGTACGCCACGCCCGGAGTTCACCATACTGGTTGGGTTGGGTAAATTAAAGTTACGGCAAAAAGCTAGTAGGGCTTTTAACGCCTCGGTCTGTGTGGCGTACGGTTTACCTTCACCACAATCTAAATCAAGAAATAACGCACGTATTTCTAGTACGTTATCAGCTTTGCGTGTTGTGCCTTCTTGGAACGTGCTTAGTGCGAAATAGGTATCGTGCCCGTTGCTGTCTAGGTTAGTAGCAATCTCGGCTATATCATCAATAGATTCGTAAAATTTCTGATGTTTAATTGTTTTATCTTTAATACCTACTACGCAATATAATCCCTTCGGACTTAACACCGAATTAAAGAATTGTTTTGCATCCATATTTTGACCATACAAAAGAGAAACACGGGCACCACTAGGGTGCCCGTTGCAGTGGTGTTAATCATCAAACTCGTCTAACAAATTAGCAAGATCAACTTGTTCCGGCGGGGTTTCCGTCTTTTTCTTAGATTTCTTCACGGTAGGTTCCGCAACAATTTCGTCTGCTTGAACTTCCGCCCCAGCAGACTCCTCAACCGCCGGGGGTAGGGGGGAGACTGTATCATTAGTCAACTGCTTTGTGCCAGTATCTTCTTTAGGTTTTACTGACATCGTGACTAACTTCTGTACATCCGGGTCTTTTTGTGCGTTTACCACTAGCCCTAGTTCTTCCTTAGACACCACACGCTCAGGCTTGAACAATAGCTTAGGCGTACTACTATCAGTATCAAAACGTATTTCTGTAACTATGGATGCTAAATAAGCGTTTTGAGTATTGAGCAGTTTAGCGTAGCTTTGTAGCCCCATCTTCTTCTTGTCATCACCGAACACGCTGGTAGCGGGGAGGATAAGTAGGTAGATTTCGTTGCTACGTATCACGCCATCTTGGTCAGCCAGAAGTACCGCAATACGCTGTTGGAACCTACACGCACGGCTTTCACCCTGCCCGGAACCCTTGATATTCTGCTTGCAATCGAAACAGGAGGCAGACTGCCTGTCAGTAACCAATACGTCCTCAGACGGTGCGCCTTTAGTAGTATCAGCAGACCAGCATTTAGGGGGATTGTTCTGTCCCGCCACGTACTGTCCTTCGTAGTAAGTCCTTGATATAGGTGAGGTTTTTACAATAACAGCTTTGAGGCTACGTTCTTCCAACTCAGCTATTTCGTTACCGTTTACCACCTTACGAAAGACACCACCACGGATACTCAAACGGCGCATACCACCAGAGGTTGCTACGTTTTCCGGTTCTAACTGCGCCAGCAACTCCTTATAGTCATCCGGCATGTTTTCGAACAGAGTGATTTGCGTACTCATATATCTTCGTCCTCGTTAAAATCTAGTTCTAATTGTTCTGTGATACCCTCGTCCTCGGATTCAAAAAGTTCTTCCTCAAAGGACTGAACAATATCGTTTATGTGTGTTGGCACTTCTTCCTGTGGTACGGGTTCTTGCTTTAATCCCGCAACTACACTAGGGATATTAAAACGGTAGGTACTGCCAACCTTGATATAGCCAGTCTTGGCTATGTAGCCTTTCTGCACCCAAGTGCGCACGGTACTTACCTTTACCGATAGATACTTGGCTAGTTCGTCTATCGGGACATAGGTGTCGCTCATTTTTTTCTCCTTACGGTTACGGTGTATTCGCTATCGACATTCAATCCGGGCGGTAGCAAATCTGGGTTTTCCTCAAGGAACAGACGCATATTACCTTGATGGATACGTTTCTCCATTAGGTCTACCGCGTCATGTTCGATAATAAACTTACCCATAGCCTCCCAATCGCCCGTCCAGTATTTAGTTTTGGTAGAGCGATAAAAGGTACCATGTTCGGTGCGCACTGATTCCACATTGTTTTCTTTGCAATGTGCTAGTAACGCGTCGTTTACTACCTTGAGTTTAGTATCTAGTTCGGCCAACTTAGCATTTAACTCGTTGGTCAACTGTGCTTTTTTGTCACGTATTTTTAAGTATACAGCGACAATGCGGTTAAGGTCTGCTTTTACATCAGACATTTCATCATCCTCCGGGCTTATTATGTTTTGTGTAATATAGTGGAGTATTATTTATAATTCAAGTACATCGTTATATAAATCTATCATTTTTGTATGTACATCTATTCTGTCGTCCAGAAGGCTATAGATTCGCTTCTCAACGCCGGAACCTTGTAATTGCACCACGGTACAGGGGTGCTTCTGACCTGACCTGTGAACGCGTGCATTCGCTTGTGCGTAAGTCTCTAGTGAGGATACCGGCCCCCACCATACAATCGTATTCGCCGCTGTTAGTGTTACCCCATGAGCCGCCGCTTGTGGTTGGATAATCAGGACTCGTGGGTCTTGTTCTTCTTGGAATCGTTTGAATATCTCGGTACGTTTTTGTGCAGACACATCCCCACGAATCAAATCACTCGTGATCCCATCTCTAGTTAATTTTTCTTTAAGTAAATCAATGACATGCTTGAACGGCACAAAAATAAGAATCTTCTGGCTGGACTCGTCTATGACTTCCCGCAGTACCTTGTAGCGGTTCTTGATGTCAAACTCCACTGTCTCTCCAGTGTCGGTGTAGACGGCACCGCAAGATATTTGTAGCAACTTGTTCATAACAACAGCAGCGTTAGCTGCCGTTATCTGTTCTCCCGCAGCTACGGAAATCATCTCTTTCTTTAACTCGTTGTAGTATTTCTTTTGCTGGGTGGTAAGTTCTACCTCACGCTTGGCATAGGTCATTTCCGGTAGGTCGAGGCATTGCTCCTTGGTAAAACGTATCGCTGGCTGTAGCGCATTAAACACAACTTCTATGGCGGTTGGTTTCGGCACCCATTTGAATTGGGTAACCTTGTACATCACCATCTCTCGGAACGCCCCGAAAAATCTAGGTACAGCTTTGGGGTTTACAAGTTTGGCTAACCCGTACGCGTCTACGGGGGATTGAGCCGCCGGTGTACCGGTCATCATCCAGAGCCAGATGTTGGGGTTTGTATTGAGAATATAATTAAGTATCTTCCAGCGTTTCGATTGCGCGTTTTTATAGTGGGTAGCTTCGTCAACAATGATAAGGTCGAACCCGCCGTTTGCTATCTCGTCCTTTACTATCTCCACACCATCGTAGTTTATGATTACGTATTCTGCACTTCCGTTTATTATCTCTTGGCGTTTAGTCCGTGAACCATACGCTATGTCTACGGTACGGTGCATGGCAAAGTTAAACAGGTCAGCCCTCCATGCGGAATCCATAATAGATAACGGGCAGATAATCAGGACTCGGTTAATCTTACCCTCGTTAAGCAAGAAGTCAGATGCCCAGATAGCAGAACCCGTTTTCCCAGTTCCCTGCTCGTTGAAACAGAAAGCCCGTGAATTCATAGTAAGGAAAGACGCGGTTGTTCTTTGATGGTCGAACGGTGCGTACCTTCCGGGCCAAGCATATTTACCCAGTATTGGCGACGGTACGTTGCGTATATTCAGGTTGTTTAGAACGCGGGACTCGTCTATACCCCACTTAACTAGAACACTGTTGTCACCTAAATACTTACTGTTGGGTATAGCCATTGTTATTTTTTGAGGGTCACGAACCCGCAGGAGCAACCCCCTGTTGTCTACTACTTTCATCATTCTTCCTTTTGGCTAGGATTTCTTCTTTTTACTACGTTCGCGTTTGCTAGTTTCTGAAACTAATTTGCCTTGCGAATCTCTACGGAAAGAACGGTTACTGGACTTGCTTTGTATCTTTACACCGTCAGCGTTCTTACCGCCGTTGCTCAATGCTTTCTTGTGTGACACATCCTTGCCTTCGCGTTTGTCAGCTTTACCGTTTTTGTTCCGGTCTACGCCATCCTTATCTATAGCGCGTCTAGCACGTTGGCGTTCCATGCGGTCTGGATGTTCACCACGTTCTTTCTGCTGTTGGTATTCTTTTTTGTACGGTCTGGGTTTGTTTTTGTACGGCATTATCGTCTCCCGTTATGTGGGCACTCCAACACAATGCAATGAGCGCGGCAAAGCCCCGTGGGGCGTGGATTCCATACATCATTCTCGTAGGATTTCTCCATCTTGCCGTACTCCATTAGCCATTTCTGCCAAAGTGCCGGTTCTTGTTGTACTTCGTATGTTTCTTTTATAAACGCGTTACAGACGACAAACAATAGGCCGCCTTTTACTGTGTGTATTTCTGGGAAGTGTTTGAATATAGCCAACGCCATAAGTTCAAGCTGTCCCTTGTCTGCATACTTCGCAGACTTGCCGGTCTTGTAGTCAATCACCCTAGCTATACCGGATTCTCTGTCCAGTATGGCTAAGTCAACTACACCCCTAAACCAAACATTACTATCAAAGAAACCGCATGGGTCGAGGTTAGCTGTAAGCCCCATTTTGTGTTCACACAGTTTCTCACCTTTCATGCCTTTGAGCCGGTTCAATGCGCCCTCGGCATACTCAAAGCGTGGGTCTAAGCTATCAACGACGCCTTTGACATATTCTTCGGCGGCTTTGTGAAACTCGTTTCCATAAAGTATCGCTTCGGTTTCAAAATTTTCTTCGTAATCTTTCGCAACTTTTAAGTGGTAGTATTTTTTCGGGCATTGGTCAAACGTCTTTATACTACTGAAAGACCAAGCTGGTTTTGTCGTGGTACCCATTTCTTACAATTCCCGTAGTCCTTACCAACTTCCACGTCACCACGAACGGGGAGTCCTTTAGCCCATTCCGGTACGTACGCCATGCACTCGCTAACGTAGCTTGCGGCTTCGTCAACCTCGGAGTCATTGACACAGCATACCACAGAATCATGTACTGTAAGTGCTATAGGGTATCTTTTAGATATACGCAACATCTGCTCTGCCATCACGCAACGTGCTATGGCTTGGCACACATTCTCTATAACCTTGCCACCATATATTTTCACTCGGCCTAGACGGGTCTTGTAAGTAAACTGAAGTCCCTTTTCTTCTTCCTCCCCTTTTAAGTCCTCGTACCGCATGAGTAGGCCAGATGGTAACTTTATAGCAACATGTTCGTGTAACACCTTTAACACGCCCGGCCTGCCGAACGCTAAACTTTCGCCCATATCCATACCGACAAGAGAAGCCTGTGCATCACGCCATAACTGAGTAATCTGACCGTTGGCCTCGCGGTACACTCGGATGATACGGCGACATTCTTCTTCGTCCACATCTACACCAAACGTCTTTAGCTGGTCGCGGAATCGTGCCGCACCCATACCGTATCCTGCACCTAGTATAGTAGTCTTACCAATGAAGCGTTCGTTGTCGGTAACAAGTTCCTCTTTCTTGTTGTATATAATAGAAGCCATCTTCTTATACACATCTTCGCCTTTCTCAAACGACTTCACTAGGTTGTTCTGCTCGGCTAACCACGCTAGGACACGCGCTTCAATCTGCGCTGAGTCTGATTCAATTAAAGTATATCCTTCGGGCGCGACTATGCAGGATTTGAGTACCTTCGCGTTCTCACCACGGGAGGGTAAGTTCTGTAGATTCACCTTGTCCGCACCACCCCACCGTCCGGTATGAGCCGCGTAGTAACGGATAGGCACAGGTAGTTTGCCACGAATAGCTATGTCTATAAATCTTTCAGTACGCGTTTCCTCAAGTGTACTTTTTAATCCTATGCGAGCCGCGACTAAAGCCTGTACTTTCGGGTTCTCGTGCTCTTGTAGTTCCTTGAACGCTTCGTCATTCTTGGCTAGGGCGTACGTTTCCTTACCAGTGCGCAATGATACTTTGGTCGGGGGTTCTACCCCCAGTGCGCGGAGGGCTTCGGCAAACTTAGGGTTAGACATAAGTTCGTCTTTCGTAATATGACATTCTTCCAGCAGTCGGTCTTTTGCGGATTTAAGTGTATAGAGGTGTTCGTTTAATTTAATTAAGTCAAGCTCAAGCTGCGGATTAGTGTACATCTTCAACGTCATATCTATGACTTTGACTTCTTTCATTGGGAATCCGTTGTTCATAAATATGTTGAACAATCGGTGAGTAAGTTCGACATCGTTGACACAGTAGTCACCGTATCGGGCAAGTTCTTCGGGGGAGAAATCGGCACGGCGTTTCCCCAACGCATTTATTACCTCGTTGCCTTTTTCACCCACCCCATATATCTCGCTAACTTTACGCAGAGATGCAGACACTTCGACACCATGCGTCCCCCTAGCCATACACATAGTATCAAGCCATAACTTAGGACGTATGCCAAAAAGCCAACTGAGAATAGCACCATCGAACATAGTGTTATGGGCCAGTACCGCAGACTCCGCCCAATCGTAGTTATTATGTAAATAAGTTTTGATAGCATTGAAGTCTCCACTGAGCCATATAGATTCTCCATCGTTTAGTTTTACACCAACACCTATTACTTCAAACCTAGGACTACGTATGTATTCCTCTGTTGTTATCTTCGACAAACTAAAATCTTTATCGTAGTACGTTTCAAAATCTATTGTTATTAAATTCATACGTAAACCTTTGTAATTAAATACTTTCCCCATGCGTCACAATCTCTTTCCCACTCTGGGCTGTCCACAGGGTACTCACGAAACCAATCACCGACTTCTACTTCGTCGTCTGGGTCAGTATCCCATCCCCCCTCTTCTGTAGCGTCAGCGTAATGTATATAAGGCACACAAAAACTCATAGTTCGGTCTGCGGGTAGTTTAATTACATCAACAGAAAAGGGGTCACCAAACTCGTCTATGTTGTGGAATATATCGTCCCATGTACGCCCTTCAACAAATCCTACCCATGCTTTATCGCCTTCAGGTTTAAATCTAAACAGTACTCTCATGTCATTCTCCTTTTACATTTTACTGTTGACATCTCCGCTAGTAAGTAATATATTTTGTTTTGAGGAACCAGGATTTCTGTCTCCAGATGTTCTGACTAAAAACCCCAGCTTCGGTTGGGGTTTTTTATTGCCTGTAAAAAACATGGTTGTTTACTTGTGTTGTTATGTTCATCGGTAAACTCCATGCCGGATTTACCCACGTTGTGTGGTAGTGTGTTGCGCCGTTAGTCGGGTCTGAAAACCAGCCCATGTACACTATGCTTGCGTATATAAACGCGTTGCCCCACGCCTCATGGTTCGCCACTACTTCGGGTTTACCATCACACCAGAAACTAAACTGGCACTGATGCCTTAGAGGAACGTGTTTCCAGTACCGCCCCTGTTTAACTACCGCACATACGGAATCGGGGTAGCTATCGCTTTCTACGCGGTTCATTACTACGTGGGCTACTGCCATCTGCCCCAGCGGGGGTTCCCCCCTCGCCTCGAAGTACACCGCCATCGTCAGGCACATTATCGCTTCTAGCATGGCATGGCCTCCAAGTTCGTTCTCGTCCTATCGCTTTGGTGAAGCATCTGCAATTACTACAGTACCACCCAACCCGTAGGTTTTGCTCGGCGTTGATTACCTCGGTTCTTTCCCCGCCACAAGTGCAGGGTATTGCTTTCAACGAAGCGGTCATTACACGGTTCTCCATATCCTAAGTTTACCGTCCTGTTCTTTACGTATAGTAACCAGCATACCATGTCGGGAAAATAACGTCTGAATAGTACAGGCATCCCTTCGGTTATCTATCAACACAGATTGCCCTACTTGCATTGTTTCCAGCAAATAAGCAAACTTGGACTTCCTACCAGTCGTGCGGGGCGGTATGGGGACATCATCTTCTATCGTAAACAGCAAGTCACTGGTTTCATCTATCTCTTTGATCGTCATGCGCGGCCTCCTGAAGTTGACAGATCAACCGGTTCACCTCAATTACAAGTTCGTCTAATTTGTTTATGAAGCTAATAATTTCGTCTGCGCTATCTTCGTCAAACTCAATCGTAACTTTCTTCATCAGATGCGCTCCATCCGTCCATTGATTCTGCGGTTAGTTGGATACACGTACCATTCATACTCACGTTACGTACCTCGTCTGTGATGGCAAAACCACCACAGTCGTAAAACATCAGAATCTTAGATTTGTTTAATTCTATTAGCGTAGCAAGGTCGCTAGTTGTAAGTTCATTTGCTACTGCTATAAGTTGTTTCTTCTCCATACTTCTTGTCTCCTTCATTGAGTTCGTGGTTTAACTGCTCCTTTAGGGCTGTCGGGGTGAGCCTTTTTTTCACTTCTTCAAAGCGTTCACGCAGGTACTCAGGGTTATCCAGTGCATAACGTATCTCTTGCTGGGCTTCTTCGTAGTGCTC
>Ga0255772_10003368_pt1 | contig 15344 bp, 12 predicted proteins | sample 071ome_34_FD_179970 | JGI IMG/M metagenome (GOLD analysis project Ga0255772, IMG submission 179970) | Coastal salt marsh microbial communities from the Groves Creek Marsh, Skidaway Island, Georgia - 071411BT metaG (version 2) | ecosystem: Environmental > Aquatic > Marine > Intertidal zone >...
TGATAAATAATTTCATGTAGAGGTGTAATTTGAACACCGAGTTTAATCTTGTTATCTTGTGGATCAGGTATACCATTTTCCCAACCAGATTCCCATACGAATAGACCTTTTAAACTGGGGTGTATAAATATAGGATCCTTTAATATCATAGCAATATGTGTATATGAACTATCTGTTGACCATTTAATTAAATTAGAAAATAATTTCCATAACCAACTATTCCCAGTCATATTCGCATTACCATTCGCATTCGCATTACAAGTATCAGAATAAGAATCAAAAGTATCAGAATAAGAATCAAACAGAAGAATATCACCGGTTTTAAATTGATGATATATATTATTCATATTATGTAATTCATGTAATTCGTTCATTATATGTAATACATTTATTATTATACAATGTATTTATTCTATTAAATTTTATTTAATTATATTTTTAGGGAAAAAGTTATTTTGTAATATTCTAGGTTTTGGTTGTTGAAATAATGATGAAGATGAAGATGAAGAAGAAGATGAAGATGGACCAGAAGTATGTGCTCGTGGTGGAGCATCTTTATCTTCATCTTCATCAAAAAAACCAAGTTCACATACATTATTATCTTTGTCAAGAACAATTACACTTGCTGTGAATTCAATATTCTGTATATATTCAAGATCACGTTCTGTATTATTTTCATCCAAAAAACAATCATTGATATATCGATTACTTTCTGTTATGTTTCTATAAGGTAAGGCATTTATTTTATTTTTTATATTAGATTTTATATTAGAACAATTATCTATATTTCGAATATTTGATACTTTAAATTTTATTCTTTTATTTTCATATGTTTTAAGCTCATCGGGTTTGTTAACTATATTATATATTTGATTAAGTTTTGAAATAAAATAAGTATTATGTTTAATAAAATCTTTACATAAATCATACATAATTGGATACAATGGATAAGTTGTTGATAAATCTTTGTAATAAGATATTATACTATTCATATCTTTTGTGTTTTTATTTATTGAATGTCCAGTTATATATGTGTTCATTCTTTTATTTTGTGTATGAATATAATGGATAATACTAAATAAACGTTTAGTATCATCATCATCTCGTAGTTGTTGTATTCCAAGTAATTTTTTAACCATAACAATAAAAGAACTATCACCTTTCATATTATCTATATTCTCATTAACAATAGTATTTACATTATTCTTTGTCTGCTCAGCAGTTTGTTTTTGTTTCGCTAATAAATAATCAATGAGTAATTTACAATTATGACAATCGTGTCTACCATATCCTTCAAAATCATATGTATGCAAAAAATCAATATTATTATTATGAATATCAGCAAATTCATTATAAGATTTTATTCTAGATTGAACGAACTCACTTTTATGAGGGAGTTCTTTAGATGTAAAATATTTTGTATTTTTATAAAATTTCATACATTCTATACAAAATTTTGGATACTTACTAAACGATGATATACTATCAACATTTATTTTTTTAAGAAAGTTTAAATCATCATTATAATTATATGAATCAGGAGAAAAATATGTCTTTTTTATTTCAACTATCCTTTTATTTTTGTTAGTTTCGTTTTCTTTCTGTTTCTTAATATATTGTTTTAATTTAATAGGTTTATTAGAATTATTTTTATTAGGAATATATTTTGTATCATCAAATTCAGTAGATAATTTTACACGTGTTAGTACAAAACCACTATTTTTTTTAGCAGATGTATCATATGTTTTTTTAGAAGATGTATCATCTGTTTTTTCAGAAGATTTTATATTAGGAACTAATGCGAAATCAAAATCACTAAATGAATTAAACACCCCATCATTTTCATCAATATGTTTAATAATACCACTCATGCTACTCGTACCATAAATTATTTTAATTATCTTAGCAAAAATAGTAATAATATTACCACCAGTAGCAATCGTAACCAATTTATTATCAGGATATAATACATATTCCATTATTGTACCATCTGTATTATATTTAACATCTTCTCCTCCATTAAGTATAAAACTAAGATTACTAAATAATTTATTTAATTCACCACCAGAAGTTTTATCAAAATCAGAACAAAGTTCTAAAAACTTTTTTCTAATAGTACGTTTTTTTGTTTTTCTATCCAATTTATCATCTTTATATAGTTTAAGTTCACCTAAAAATACATCATAAGGTAATTTTATACCGTATTTAGTAGAAGCTTCTATTTTATGACTTCCAAATGTATTATTTAATGTAGTTACAGTTAAATCAAATAATTCACTACTATTATAATCTAGTATTTTATCTCCGGGTTTGATTTTAAGCTCATTCAAAATTTCTGGTATTTCTTGTTCGTCCGATTTGTCTTTTTTTTTTAGTTTTTTTAATAATGGTTTTAATTTAGGTATGTATTCTTTTGTTGGTATATTTAAAGAATAACTTTTCTTTTTTTGTGTAATTATTTTACTATCCTTTAATCTTTTTAACGCATTTTTAATTGCATCCTTAGTTGTTGGATCCTTAACATCCTTATTATATGTGTGAGATATATATCTATCTATTTTTTGATTTGATACATATGTATTTTTTGTTACACTATATTTGCCAATTGCATCTATTATCATATTTTTATATGGTGGTAATCTAGACTTACCAACACTACCTCCATAATTAGTTTTATTTCGTCTTGTTTTATTTATGTTTTTACGAAGTGTTTTTGTTTTATTTATTTTACGATGTGTTTTTTTATTTATTTTCTTTTTTCTTTTAGATAATATAAATTTATTTTTTTTTTTTGATGATATAAATTTATTTTTTCTTTTTGTTTGATTCATTTTATATAATGAATAGTATTATAACATATATATATATTCAAAATTTCAAAATTTCATAATTTTATATTCATTATAATTTCATATTCATTATAATTTCATATTCAGATATAATGAATATAAAATTACAAACTACAATTTAAGGTTGTTTCATTTTAATCATAGAATTTGATTTTTGGATCCGTATGACAGGGTTAAATTCAGTATTCATTTTAAATGTTTGAATATCACCTTGAATATTAATATTGGGAGAAAATTCAGAATTGATAATAATATCAGATCGTAATACATCAATATTCATATCGAGTGATGGATTTATATTAGTTGAAACATTAAATATTCCATTACCCTTACCATTACCATTACCATTATCAGAAATAGAAATATTTGGATTTATAAGAGTATTAAAATCAAATGTATTATTATTATTATTATTATTATTATTAACATATGTAGGTTCGTGTGTTATAGAATGAATACTAGGACTAGGACTAGGACTAGGACTATGACTAGGATAAGATGTAGGAATATAAGTATTGATAAAACTAATACTGGGTGTGATAGTTGGTGATATAGAAATAATATTATTATTCTTTAACCATTTTTGAAATAATTTCCATAATTTTCCTTTACCCTTCCCTTTACCCTTCCCTTTACTCTTCCCTTTACCTTTACCGACATTACTCTCATCACCATTACCACCTTCTTTTTGAGTGGGAGATGTAGTAGGAGATGTAGTGGGAGATGTAGTAGGAGATGTAGTGGGATATGTAGTAGGAGATGTAGTAGGAGATGTAGTGGGATATGTAGTGGGAGAGTTAGAGATGATGGGAACCCAACATTCTTCTACATTTACATATTTACCGGAGATATAGTCGTTTGTACCGCTTACATGAGTATTAGGTAGAACAGAAGGGACATAATTATCGATGACGTTAACGATAGGATAATTACTATTAGGAAAATCACGTGAAATGATGGATTGTATATTTTGTATATCGTCGGGTTGTATATTGATATAAAAGTCATCTTGACGAATAGTTTTCAAAGTAGAGTCAGTAGCACGAACACCGTAAGACATAACACTATTAGTGCGAACATCGGGGTGATCAAGACCTATAACATGTAGAAGTTCATGTAAGAGGACATTATAGAAGGTTCCAGCACTCTGTAAAAGACAAAGATTAAGAGTAATATCACAACCGATATAGAGGACTTTTGGATTAGATATAGTTCCATCAATAAAGCGACGAGAACAATAACCAGGGGCTTTATTAACGGTGGTATCTTTGATGAGTGAAACACGGAGTTTATCGTCAGGACAGGAAGAATTAGAATAAGAGTCAATATAGAGGTAAAGAGCGGTAGTATCGATGGAACCTGAATACAAATATAAGTTAATATAATCGATGGCGGAACTAATGAGTTTTTTTTGGACAGGATATCCGTTGGTTTGAATACAAATAGGTAATATTTTAGAAGAAGGATCCCAAGAGATAGATAGAATATTAGGAATGAATATACGTTGATTAACATTTACAATATTGGGATTATAACTACCAGAACCAGAATCAGAACCAGAACCAGAACCATGAGAATGTTCGACATCAAATATAATTTCTTCACCGTTTTCATATAGAAAATCAACATAGGAATATGAAGGAGATAATATAGTTAATAATGATGTAAAAATAAAAATCATACGAGAACCAAATCCAGAACCAAATCCAGAACCAGAACCAGAACCAAATACAGAACCAATTCTATTTTTAAACATAATTGCTATTATTGTTTTCATAGAAAAAAAGAAATAATATATGAAATAGATATTTATTTACCTCTATATTTTATTCTATCAATTAGTATTTTCTTTAAGTTCAAATATAATATATATTAAAAAAGAACTTAAAGAACTTAAAGAACTTAAAGAACTTAAAGAACTTAAAGAACTTAAAGAACTTAAAGAACTTAAAGAACTTAAAGAACTTAAAGAACTTAAAGAATTTAAGTATGAATGGATATAAATGGAGAAGGATTAGAGGAAGATAGTAGTGTTCTTTGTGTGTATCCTCTAATTTCAAGACAATCCAGTATGCTGATATAAAGTTGAAAAAGATGAACATTAAAATCGTGATATTCAAGGGAATCAATAAGAGCACGAGTAAAGGCACCTTCATAATGATCGTTCATACCGACATCAGCTGAAGTTTGATTATCTCTACAACCACTAAGCATAAATATATTTTGATTACGTATACGTTTTTTTCTTTCAACTTTTCGTGAAAATGTTTTATCAGTTTGATAATGAAAAGAATAAGTCAAATCACAAATACTACCGGAATGACAGCAATCCATAGTAATCATAATAGGACATTTTGAAAGTTCAAGGATAGATAGAAGAATATCATCAGTAATAACGCCATTTTCTTCAAAATCGGATGGAATAAGAACTTCATCATTACCATCTAATTCGTCGCCATTAGTATCTTTTATAAATGAACCATGACCTGAATAATGAATCCATATTTCATCATTAGGATTTGCTTTCAAAACAATATTACGTAGATTATATAATATATTATTACCAGTAGGTTTATATTTAAAATCATCTAAATCATCACGTAATAAAGTGATATTTTTATTTTTATAATTATATTTTTTGGATAACATATTTTTCATAAATAATATGTCATTTATACAACCTTGTAAACGCATGGATTCATCACATTCAATATAGTTAATTCCAATCATCAATGCGTATTTATTTCCAATATATTTTCCTCCAATATTTTTATTTTTATTACCAAATACCATGTTAAATATAATAATTAAATATAAAATATAAATTACAGAATATTATATTATATTATATACTATTACAACTATAAAAAATTAAAATAAAATTGAATAAAATATTTTTAAAAATAATAAAGAAAAATAAAGAATGAATATAAATATGGGAATAAATAAAAATGTTATGGATGATATAAAAAAAGAAATAATGAATGAATTGAAAAATAGATCTAAAAAACAAAATAATGAAAAACAAAATAATGAAAAACAAAATAATGAAAAACAAAATAATGAAAAACAAAATAATGAAAAACAAAATAATGAAAAAGATAATGATATTATGTTACAACCAATAAAATTAGAAAGATCAAAGGCAATATATTACAATTAAATATCAATAAAAATAAATATTAATAAAATACAAAAACAAAAAAAAATAAAAAATAATGTAATATATATTAAAAAGTAAAATTGAATATATATTTTTTGTTAATGATTTAAATAAATATTTTATGAGTAATAATATGTCTGAAAAAAAAGATAATATGACAAATAAACCAAACGTTACAAAGAAAAAAAACTTATTAAATATGGTAAATGCTATAAATACCAAAAAAAACAAGAATTCAAAAATATCAACTCCAAAAAAAGAGGAAAATACATCAACAACTACAAATGAAATAACACCAAAAAAGAAAAGAGGTAGACCTAAGAAAATAAAAGAACCAAGTTCAAAAGAAGTATCGCAAGGGGGCGATACCCCTAGTGATACCCCCACACAACCAAAACCAGCCACAAAACCAGCCACAAAAAATACCCATAAAGAGTCGCAAGGGGACGATACCCCTAGTGATACCCCTACACAACCAAAAGAAGAGTCGCAAGGGGGCGATACCCCTAGTGATACCCCTAGTGATACCCCCACACAACCAAAACCAGCCACAAAACCAGCCACAAAAAATACCCATAAAGAGTCGCAAGGGGGCGATACCCCTAGTGATACCCCTAGTGATACCCCTAGTGATACCCCTAGTGATACCCCTACACAACCAAAAGAAGAGTCGCAAGGGGGCGATACCCCTACTATAGACGAAAAAGACATTAAAATCCCAAAAGCGACTAAAAATGAAATAAAATGGAAAAAACCAAAGATTATATTACCTTATAGTGGTAAAATATTTGAAAATAATTGTATGAGTATTAGATATAATTATGGATTACATACACAATGTGTAATTAAAAAACCAAAAGACAATGATTATTGTAAAACATGTTTAAATAATATCTTAAAAACAAAAAATAAACAACCACCACATGGAGATATAAGAGATAGATTAAAATGTGAAAATATATTAGATTATGTAGATCCTAATAATAAGAAGACAATACCATATTTTAAAGTATTAAAAAGATTAAAAATAACAAAAGAAGAGGTTATTAAAGAAGCAAATGAATTTGGTATTGAAATTCCAGAAGAACATTGGATAGAAACAAACATATCAAAAAAGAAAACAAAAACAACTAAAAAAGAACAAGAACAAGAACAAGAACAAGAACAAGAACAAGAACAAGAACAAGAAAAAGAACAAGAACAAGAACAAGAACAAGAAAAAGAACAAGAACAAGAACAAGAACAAGAACAAGAACAAGAACAAGAACAAGAAAAGTCGAAAGGGGACGATACCCCTACACCAAAAAAGAGAGGAAGACCAATTGAATATGAAATAAAAACAATAAGTATGACGGAAGAAAAACATAAAATTAATCGTTTGAAAACAAAATTATTTAAATATAATGAAATTAATTATTTGAAATCAGAAGACAATTGTGTATACGATATTGATACAGATGATTATATAGGTGTATATAAAGAATCAAAAAATACGATTGAATATTTTTAAAGAATAAACTAATAATGAAATAATAATGAAATAATTGAAATAATAATGAAATAATGAAATAATGAAATAATGAAATAATGAAATAATGAAATAATGAAATAAATATATATGATAAATAATGATATCATATATATTTTTTTATGATAATGGTTTTGAATATGCTGAAATTAATGAGATAATTAAAAATATTTTGAGAAGTATAAAGAGTATTAATTATACATATACGTATACATATTATGAATATAGTACATCAAAAATGGATATAATAAAAATAATGAAGAATATGAATAAATATACAAATTACTCAAATTATAAATATAAATATGCATTAGAAGTATATCTAGAAATAAAAAATAAAATAGAAGAAATAAATAAATATATAAAGGAACAAATAGAATTATATTTACCAAGAGAATATACATATATAGAAAAAAATAATTTAACAGATGAATTGAAAGAATATTTATATATCAATTACAAAATAAGAAAAATGGTAAATGATAAAACAAATATTCAGGTAATAAAAAATAGAAATATAAATACAAATACAAGTATAAATTCAGAAAAAAATAAAAATATTAAAACAAATAAATACAATCATAAATATTCAATAAATGAATTGTATCCATTTTCATATGAATAATTTTCAATCCATATATTAAAATATATAATATATAATATATTAAAATATATTTATTTTACACAAAGATAAGAAGCACCTGGAGGCATATAACTTTTACAAATAGTTTCAGTTTGCATACTATCTTGTAATTCAACAATTTTCTGATTAATATCTCTCAATAATTCAACTCTATTTTTTGAAACAGCAAATGTAATTTCTTTAAAACCAAGATTTGCTTCATTTACAATAAGTTGTATAGAAGGGTCTTCACGTGTTTTTGCTTGTAAATAATCAATAGCAACACCATCTGCAATAGAAGGGTCTTTTATATACATATCAATAATATCATCAAGACTTTTATTTTCTATATATTTAATTTTAGCACCAAGTCTTTCTATATTTTTCGCAATACTATATCCTTTAGGTGCGAGTAATGTTTTTGTATGAATATTATCTCTATCAATGGTATTTAATTTACGTATATCAAGAACTTTTTCAGTAGCAGCAGCTTGAACATATGTAACAAAAAAGAAAGCAAATACCATAATAAGATATAATGTGACTATACCTTTAATAGATAAGGTAGTTTCTTCAGAGAGAGAACCAGCTTCACCGAAAAGTGTAGATGTAGTGATAACAATACTACGACGAAGAGACATACCCTTAGACATAGATTTTGGAAATCGTTTGGGTTCCATAAAATATAAGAAAATACCTGTAAGGAAACCAAAAATGAAAAGTATTAATAGTGGTCCAAGAAAAACTGTTTTTATAAGTTGTTTAATTAATTCAAGTTTATTAAATTTTGGAATATATATAATAGAATCCTTACTTTCGAGAATAGTCATTGTAAAATCAACTTTATGTGAACGGTCGGATGTAACTTGAAATGGAGCTATTGCAATATCGGCATCACCCTGTTCAATCATTTGAACAAGTTTATTGTAATTACGAACTTTTACGATTTCTTCTTCAAATGTATATTTATCTTTAAGTTGTTCACGAATATTTTTCCATATATCGTATAACATACCACGATCTTTATGACCAGATTCTAATACAGATGAAGTATCATTAATTACAACTTTAATGGTTTTATTAGTTGCAAATTGAATATCTGAATTAATAAATGACGTCATAATAAATATAAATTAAAGTTATATATTCTATAGATTATTAAAAATATTATTCATGACAAATATCACCCAAAAAAAAACCTCAAAACCAACCCCAAAAAATACCTCAAAACCAACCCCAAAACCAACCCCAAAAAATACCTCAAAACCAACCCCAAAAAATACCTCAAAACCAACCTCAAAACCAACCCCAAAACCAACCCCAAAAAAGACCCATAAAGAGTCGCAAGGGGGCGATACCCCTATAGAATGTAATCATGATTGTTATGAAAAATATAAAAGACATGTTAAAAAGATATTATTTGAAGATAATATTGTTCGGAGAATATTAAAAACATTTCATATAAAATCATTGAAGGATGCCATAATAGGTAGTTTATATTATATATTACATCAGATAGCATTAGTTATGATGGTATGTATTGTATTATTTAGTAATAATTTACAACATTTAACAATATTATTTGTTTTAATAGCATTAGATGGAGTGGCAACAACAATTATACATGATTGTCCTATAACAAGATTAGAATCTAAATATTTAGGAACAAATATGTGCGAACATAAATTAATGGTATTAAGAGATTTAAAAATACAATATCATAATGATAAAGACTATGAACAAATAATTGATACTATATTAACTGGTGGAGGATTAATAGCATTTAAAATAATTTGTATATTATGTATACAAACGTATAAAATATATATAAACAATTTCATATAATAAACAATTTCATGTATAAAAATTTGAATTTATTTATACTATTATAAATTAATGACATTATGAAATGTTTTACATTCAAAACTATTTTTGTAGGTAATTCTGGAACCGGTAAATCACATATATTAAATACGATAGAACAGAGATTAAATTCTACTATGAAAAAAACACCATCTTTAAAAAATTTGAAAGAAACATTAGGTGTGGATTTCTATAACAAATCATTTAAAAACAAATATTATTTGCACCAAAATCCAAATGTATCAACTAAAAAAACAATAGAAGAATCAATAGAACAATATAATGTTCATTTTTGGGAATTATCAGGACAACCTAGATATAAAAATATTATAGAACCATATTATACTTTTGGTGATGCATATGTATATTGTTGTAGTAATATAGATCCATATAGTATATCAGATTTATATGATTGGATAAAAAAAATACGATATCATAATAGAGAAAGAATTATAAAAAAAGATAATATAATAGAATTAATAGTATATAATATAGATAAAACATATAATAATCAAGATATAAATAATCAAGATATAAATCATCAAGATATAAATAATCAAGATATAAATAATCAAGATATAAATCATCAAGATATAAATAAATTAATAGAGATAGGATTAGAATATGATATAGGATTAGTTATATATAATGGAACAGTACATACAGCATTTGATATATGTGAATATTTAATTACAATGTATACAAAAAATCCATATATAAAAACACAAGAACCCTTTTATAATTATGAAATATCAAAATCAAATATAGAATCAAATCAAAATAAAGAAAAAAATCCAAATAATGATACATCAGCAATAGAAATATTCAATTATACATATGATAAAAGTAATACATATGATAAAAGTAATACATATGATAAAAGTAATACATATGATAAAAGTAATACATATGATAAAAGTAATACATATGATAAAAGTAATACAATAAAGAATATATATAATATATATGATAAAGATACAATAACATTAGATGATGAATTATCAAAATCATATAGTGATTCATATAAACATAATTATACATCATATCATCATATAGAAGTAGTAGATGATGAATATGATAATAGAACCTCTTATTTTAATAAAAAATTGTTAAATTATAATAACATATTTTATAATTGTTATCAAGAATATTGCTATAAATATATGGACTATATAAGTTCATCAAATTCATCAAATTCCTCATTAAATTTATGTTCTATTTTATAATAAAATCAATATAAAATTATGAGTTATAATAAAGTAATTTTATATACTTATATAAATGATTTACATCTTTGATTTCACAATAAGAACATTGAATAAATTGTAAAATTCCCATTAATATTTTAAAAAAATATATTTTATTAGGATTATCATTATCATTATCATTATCATTATCATTATCATTATTATTATCATTATTATAATAGTAATTATTGAAATTACAACTAGTATCAATATTATTACTTGAATGAATACGAGTATTATCCCATATATTATTAAATAATTCAAACTTATTATGTGTAATCTCTCTGCAAAAATCGGTATGAAACCATTTTATAAATATTATATTGTTTTCTAAATATTTATTCATTTTGTTTTTTCCAATAATTTCATAAAATAATTGAATAAGTAATGTTTCGTTTATAAAATAATGTAATATAGTTTTTTTAATAATTTCATTAGAGAGATTATTCTTTATATATGAAATATTAATTTCGTCATTTTCATTTTCTTTTCTTAAACGATCATTAGCATAATTCCAACATATACTTGAACTTAAAAAATTATTGAAATAATATATAATATTTATATAATCCATATTCATAGAATCCATATTCATAGAATCCATATTATTTATATCATAATGTATAGTTTTTATTATATAATATGATATAATTTTTTATAAATAATCTAAAATAGTAAAAATTTTTCGAATAAATCCATCATGTAACATATTTTTTATATATTCTCTCTCTTCTTCGTAAAAGTATATCAAATCATCTTTAAATAATTCTTCAAATCTATCATAATATACACACGATGTTTCTATTTTACAATTATTTACAACATTCATTCTCTTCACAAAACATATCATATTTATAACCCTCATCATAATCCATAATCTTTTATCATTAATCTTTATATCATACACATCATTTGATTCATTTATATAATATGTAATCATATACGATTTAATAGAACCATCTTCTTCTACAAAATCTTCCATATCCAATTCCAATTCACCATCATCACCATCTTCCATATCCAATTCCAATTCACCATCACCACCATCATCATCATCATCATCATCACATTCAAAATCATCCCAATTTACATCATAATCACCACATTTTTCTATATTCATATTTTTATATGGTATATTAAATAGTATTCTATATATAAAATTAATAATAAAATTACAAGAGGATAATGCTCTATAATTCATAATAAATTATTATAATAATATAAAAAAAATAATACAGAATAAAATAAGAGATAAATGAAGAATAATAGATGTAAAAAAAGATAGGTAGATATTAAATAATAATAAATTTAGATAGAATGGATTTTTCAATAGAACATTATACAGTACGAGAATTAATACAAATATTAGATATACCGGAAACACAATCGATATATGATAAAGAAACATTCAAAGAAGCGATTGAGAGAACAGTAGTATGTATAGATGATACAGATAATGAAAGAATAATAGAGGATATTATTGTATTTTTAGTAAATGTATATCAAAAACTATGTAATTTTTATAAATTACCATTATCAAAAGAAGAAATACAATTTTTTATAAGAGATATAACAAATTTATCCATTCATACTAAAAAAAAGAAAAAAGAAGAAAATGATAAATTAACCGTTCCATATGATATAAATGAAGATTATGATATAGAAACCGAAGCAAGTAGATTAATTATTCCACGCAAAGAAGCATATATACCTAAAAAAGATAAAAAACAAATAAAACCAATTGAAAAAATAAGACCATCGCCAAGACAAATATTTAAAAAAAAAATAGTAAAAAAAATGTATGTATTTAATTCAAAATTCCGAAAAACAAGTACATCAAATAATTTAGTAGAGAAAAGAAGATTATTGGATACATCAACGATAGAGACAAATGAAGATGGTATAAGTTATTCTATGGATGATACACGTTCAAGAAGACATTTTTTAGTAAGTAAAACAGAAATGACAAATAGTAGTACAAATTTTGAAATAAAATTGGATAACCCATTAACAAATGTAACAGAAATACAATTTAAAGCGATGGAATTATTGAATAGTTATTATACGATAAATAATAATAATAATGTTTTCTTTATACAACCACAATTTAATGAAGATGATTTACAAATAGGTGATTTAAGTGGATGGGGATTAACATCGAATAATCAAATTCCATATATAAAAATATCTATTCCATCAGGAAATTATTTTGGAGATTCAACATTTGATGATAGTTTAAAGAAAAAAATAGAAGAAGATATAGCTAATAGTTTAAATTATAGTAAAATAGATGGTGATGATGATAATGATACATCATTAAATAAAATAGTTGAAGATTTTAATGGTAACAAAAAGTTGTCTATAACTATAAATAAAGACACTGATGTGTCTGTAAAAAGTACAAATAGAATGATAATAAGTTTTGATGTTAAGGAAATATCCGACATGTCTATGAATATATTTTTTACATCAGAAGAAACATCACCAGGTTCAAATATACCAAATATAGAAAAATTTCTACCGATATATAATAATATAGGTTATATTTTTGGATTTAGAAAAGTAAAATATACAGGAGATAATGTATATATAGCAGAATCATTATTTGAATCACAAGGAACACGAAATATATATTTTTATTTAGAGGATGATGCGAATTCAACAAGTCAGATTGATAATTTTGAAGTAATGATGGGTGACGGTACATTTTTATCTGAAAATATTTTAGCAAAAATCCCAAACTACGCATCAACATATAATATTCAATATGAAACAGATGCGGATAATATATATCGCATTCGTAAATATACATCACCAGTGAAAATTAATAGTTTAAAAATAAAATTATTAGATGACCAAGGTAATATTATAGATAATAATAATACAGATTTTACATTTACATTAGAAATTACAAGTGATCCAAATCATTCTATGAATAATATGCAATAATATACAACAATATGCTATACTATGATACTATGATACTATGATACTATGATACTATGATACTATGATACTATGATACTATGATACTATGATACTATGATACTATGATACTATGATGTGATTTAAATTATATTATAGAATAGTAGTATATAAAAATCATAAGTTATAATTTATAATTCATAATACATAATTATTTTATAAAATATTAAATTATATATTGATAATAAAGAATAGTATGTCAAAAGATTATAGATCAGAAATACGTATTACTAATCTTAAAGACTTAATGGCAAGTGTACGTTGTGAGATAGATACGTATCAAAAAAGTCAAAAAAATATGTATTTACATTTAAAATTTGAATTAACAGACGAAGATAAAAAGAAAGAAATTTTTGTGGACAATATAAATATTAATATACAATTACAAAAACGATGTGATTTTTCGAATAATAAAATTATAGATGAGTTGGTAGAAAATGAATATTCAATTCCATTTGAAAGTTCAGAACATTTAACAATAGAAGATATTGAAGATAATAGTTCGGCAATAATAGAAGTATTCAAAGAAAAAAATAAAATAACAGAAGATGTAGAATATTATCATCATAGTATAGATCCATTAAATAATTCATTATATTTTACTATTACACGTGATAACCCATTAATTCTAATATTAAAAATAGGAAAAGATTTATTAAAATCAGAAGAATTATCAAAAAATCCTCCATTTAATTTACTGATACATAAAATAAATAAAAATATTAATGTAAACAGTAATGTAAATTCATATCGTCATAATTTAAATATACAATCATGTATGTCTACATCTAAAGATATAGACTTAATAGATGATTATAACACATCACAATCAACAGATCAATCGATGAATATGACAGATTTCATATATCAACCAACATTACTTGTAGATAATTTACTATTAGAGTCAAAATCATTTTTAACAAATATATATAAAACATATAATTCAATAGAAAATAATGAGCCATTACCAGATGATTTTTATGGAAATATGATAGGTAAAGTAACCACTATATATGACACATATAATAAAAATCCATTAGAAGATAAAACAGTAAATTTAATTCCAGTAAATAAATTAAAGTCTTTA
>Ga0255772_10003375_pt1 | contig 15320 bp, 10 predicted proteins | sample 071ome_34_FD_179970 | JGI IMG/M metagenome (GOLD analysis project Ga0255772, IMG submission 179970) | Coastal salt marsh microbial communities from the Groves Creek Marsh, Skidaway Island, Georgia - 071411BT metaG (version 2) | ecosystem: Environmental > Aquatic > Marine > Intertidal zone >...
TCTCTCTCTCTCTGTTTCTCTCTTTCTTTCTTTCTTTCTTTCTTTTTCTCTCTCTCTCTCTGTGCGTGTGTGTTAGTGTATGTTCTCTCCTTTTGTAAAGTGAATTTGAAGCATTTTCCCGCCAAAATCTCCACTTTTCACAAAGAGAGCGCGAACGCTTAAATATTTCCTTTTTAAGTCATCATCAATCGACGCTCTGAAAAGAGAGAGAGAGAGAGAGAGAAAGAGAGAGAGAAAATGCTTCCCTCCTCCTCCGCGTCGTCGAAGAAACGGTTCGCTCGGAAACCGAGAAGAGCGGAGAGAAGAGAAAGCGACGGTGGCGTTCTCGTTTCTTTTCCTCCCGCGAAAGCCGATGACGATGAAAAAATCATCGTCGAATCCAACGCTGCGAAGAAGAGAAAGCAACGACAACAACAACCGGAGACGAGCGATGAAAAGAAGAGTAAGAATAAGAAGAGCAGCGATGACGTCGTCGTCAAAGGAGATCCGTACGCGTTCGAGAACGCGAAGGAGTTGTTTGGGAAAGTGGACGAGGAAGTTTTAGCCGTGGATGAAGATTCGGAAGAAGAAGACGTGGAAGCGCAGGCGGAGAAGTATTTCGTGTCGAGAAGGAAGCGAGGAGGACAGAGCGGGTTCGGTATCGCGCTGTTCGGGAAATCGCTCTTGATGAAGAGCGAGAAGTTGTTAAAAGAAGAAGAAGAAGAAGAAGTGGTACAGGAGAAAAAGGAAGAAACTCAACGACGACGCGTGTCGTTCGCGATGGACGACGACGGAGCGAACGACGAAGAAGAAGCCATCAAAATCAAGGAAGAGATTAAGATTATTCCTCTGAACCACGATTCTCCTCTGAAATCACCGATCAATAATCAGTCGCAAGAAGTCTTGTTCGACGAAGCGTTAGCGACGGAGATTAAACTCACGCCGGAAAAACCTATTCAATTCAAGAGGCAGAAAACGCCGTCGCCGGTGAAGCAAATAGTCGTCGCTCCGCCCGCGAAAAAGTTTTTAGTGCAATCGAGCGACCCGCAAACGCACTTGCAGGTGCTGGAAAAGCACGGCAGCGATGGAATCAATAACGGGGGCAGCAGTTATAACTTTCAAGAGCGAGAACAAAGAACGCTGGCGTCTACGTTGTGGCTTTTGAAGAAAATCGCCTCAAACACGCAATACAGACGAAGACTTTCGAGAGAACGACCGCACTTTGCGACGTCCATGTTCACGGCGGCTTTGAAGATAGCCGGAAAATCAGCCACGGACGCCAACTTACGACTAGCTACCATCGCGTTGGCGTATCTCTTTTCTTTGGAAATCAAAACGTTTTCGAGGGCGTTGGACGAGATGGATATCGCGGTGGGCGTCGCCGCGTGCGTAGACGAGGCGAATTTTTTCATCGCGGATAAACAAAAAGTAAATGGAGAAATAGTAGTAATAGGAGCAGAAGACGACGACAAAGACAGTGGTGGTGGTGCTGCTGATGGTGGTGTCGATCATGATGATGATGTCGAGAAAACGGTGGAAACATCTTTGAGCGCTTTAAAGTTTCTCCCCAACGAGAAGAGCGCGTGCACGAAAAATATAGCTTTATTGCTAGCATTCAGAGCGTTGCAGTGGGGAAGCGAAGAGGAAGAAGAAAACGAAGAGGCCGAACGAAAAGAAGGTAAACAAGGCACTAGCAATAACAAAATATTCTTTGGAGGTGACGCGTCGTCTCGCGCGTTGCGGACGCGCCTTTCCAGATCTGGGTTCATAACTTCCGTCGCGAAACTCGCCAATGAAAGTTGCAAAGATTTGGTGCAAAGCATGCATTCGAGCAAAATGAAGAAGCACGAGAAAACAAAAGGCGGAGAAGATGCGATGAAGGCAAAGGCGAGAAAATCGTGCGCGAGACTCTTTCGATGCGCTCGAGTCATCGAGGCGGCGACGTAGCCAGCCCGGAGACGGTGACGACGTTGGCTTCTTCAAATTTACCCGTTTGGGAATCTTTCGCGAGCGAGGAGAGCAAAGATGTTGCACAAAAAAGGAACAAGAACCGGGAAGACGACGACGACGACGACGACGACGACGCGTTCGGAGAGCCTTCTCCATCTGATACTAACGCCTCCGAAGCAGCGTCTTCTTCGTCTGTTCTGAAGCTCGCCGAGGTTTCTTTGCTCGAGATGAAGAAAGAAGAAGAAGAAGAAGAAGAAGAGGAGGAGGACAAGCACAAGGACGATGGACAAAATCTCACGACTATTCCTACATCAACAGCAGTAATGTCAACGCCGCCGAGACCCATCCCAGGAAGCAAAGGAGAAGAACGAGATAAAGATAATAATAATAACAACAGTTTCCTTCAGATTGGTTCTCCGGCGACGGTTGGAGCGTCGCCGATTTTCGGTCAAATGGCAAAATCTCCCGGAGCAGCCTTGGATTCCTGGCTCGCAAAGTCTCCCAAAGACGGAGATGTAGACAACATGTCTCCGATACCAAAAGGAGCTGGAGCAGCTTCATTAAAGAACAATAACGATAAAAACAACAACAACAACAACAACAGAAAGAACAACTGGTCTTTAGCGAGATGTTTGATTGAAACGCTCCCGACGCTTACGCTTCTAACGAGTCGATCGATGCGTCCACGAGCAAAAACTTTGCACGGCATCCAAACTTCCGAGTATTTGAACCCAAACATCGACGTGCGATTATCCTTGGCAACGTTGAAAGCGTGCGTATTCGCGTTAACAAACTCGACAAACGAAAATGCGGTCGGTGCGAGAGCCGCGGCTTCGCGCGAAGGGTTGCACGGCATCGTCGCCGCCGTCGCGTACTATTCCACCATGCGCGGTTGCGCTTTATACGGCGAATTCGCCGGTTTTGTTCCGAAGAAAGACAACATGGAAGGTACCGTTCCAGACGCGTACAAAGAAGCCGCGACGGAGTTGCTCCACGCGTGCATGTGCTTACTGGTGAACATCACCGAGGCGAATCCTCGAGCGAAGAAAGAACTTTTGCAACTCCAACTGGACTGCGCGCCGTTTGGCGTAGGAAAAGCCGAAGACTTTAAGAAGAAAAAGGTGAAGAGCACCGCAAACGGGAAGAAAGCTTCGAATGACGAGAAGTCGGCATCACCACTCGTCCCGTTTCCGACTGTCCTTGCGCGCATTTTCACGCACGCCGGCGGCGCCAAGATGCACCGCGCCGAAGAGGAGGATGAAGACGACGACGATCAAAGCCTAGAAGCAGAAGGAGAAGACGGCGACGGCGACGACGACGACGAAGTCACCGCGGAAATGCTCGACGGCGACGACGACGCCACCGCAAACGCCGCTGTCGACCCTTCCTACGGCGAAGACCTCATCACCCAGGCCTACTCCTCGCTCCTCCTCGCCTTCCTGGTCGAAAACGACCGCGAGGCTTTGCGCCGAACCGCCGACCAAGCCTTACCAAAAGGCGGAAAACGGAAAAGAATCTCCAGACAAACTCCAGACGACGGCGGCAACGACATCACTCGAGGCGACAAAAACCTCCCGACCGCGAAAAATGGCGTCCAAGCTATGGTTGACACGCTGGAAAGGTTCCACGCCTTTCACGACACGCTCGACGCCATGTCCGAGAGCAGCTCGGCGAGCTTAAAAAGAGTCGTCGAGTGGTTAAAGTCCACCCTCGTTTCGTAGTAAAAGCGTTCGATCGCGAATAGTAATAGCAATAGTAATAGTAATAACAGCATCATCATCATCAACATCAACATCATCAACAACAAACGGAGCGTGTTAGGTTTCAGAGTTTGAAATACTTTCTCTCTCTCTCTCTCTTTCTCTCCGTTACGTATTTCGTGCGCGTGTTCGCCATTTTTTGCGTATCTTTTCGAAAAAAAGGATAAAAATATTCTTCAAATTCCAAAACCAAACCTTTCGGAGAAGACGCGCGCGCGCGATTAATATCATCATCATCATCATCATGCGCGAACGGAACGCGTGAAAGACACCACCGAGAACAAAGAATGAGCGGCGGCGGCGGTAACAACAACGACAACGAGAAAGGTTCGTCGACTTCGTCTCGCAATTGGACGAACGAAGCGTTGAATTTCTCCAAGGGGTCGGCAAAATTGGACGAGTTTCGCAACGCGTGGGAACGGACGATTCAAGACGCCAAGTCGAAGTTTATCGTCGGCGATGGCGCGAGTAGCGGTGGGAGTAGAAGCAGCTCGAAGAGCGGGATGGCGAACAACAACAACAACAACGACAGCAACAACGAGCATCAAAATGTTTGGGGTGGTTTGCAAACGGCATTTAGTTCGAGTTTGGACGCTTCTCTCGGCGACCGGGCGATATCGATGGAATCCATTCGAGAGTTGGCGAAGAGGACGGTGCAAAAACCAATCAACGACGGTCTGTTGAAAGTTGGGGATTCGCAGTTTATGGAGAAGTTTAAGCAAAGAGCGGCGGCGTCGAATGGAAACACCGGGGACGCGAGCGCGGTGACGGGCGGGTTGCGGAGGAGCGCGTCGAAACCGGACGATTTGAACACGGACGCGAATAAGACGATGTGGCCGTCCACTTCGAGCGGGAAGTTGAAGAGGAGCGATTCGAAGAATGGCGAGGAAGATGCCAATCAGAGCTTGAGCGGAAGGAGCTCGCCGTTTTCGTCGTCGCAAGATTTAAGCGCGATCATCGAGAAGAACGTCATGCCGAAAGTGAAGGACATCACGGACAACATCACTAAGAATTTGCAAAGGCCACCGGAAGGATGGGACGTTTTTAAAGCAGTGAGCGGTAACAAACCGAAACCATCCGTAGGTTCGACGACGCCAACGTTCCAAAGTGCGAAGACGAATACTACCAAGAACAACATGAGTAGTAATAGCAGCAAAAATAAAAAGTTTACCTTTTCGGGATTGAACTCGCGAAGGAGTTCGCAAGAGTCGTTGCGTTCGCTCTCCGATGACGAAATGGGAGATAATAATTTCACAAATAACGAAGCAGGAGGAGATGAATTACAAGAAACCGGGGAGTTTGACGTCGAGTTGCGCGAACATTTCGGGAAGGTGACGTTACGAACCACTCGAAGGTTGTTACGCAAAGCATCCTCGGAGGCGCTGGATACACTAAAATCCAAATTTACCACCCCAAGTAGCGCCATCAGCAACGTCAACACCAACGGAGGAGAAACAAAGGATGAGATGATCGCAACGCCGTTAAAAACGAGCGAAGGTGAAAAAGAACAGTTTTCCATCGTGGGCGGTAGTTCCGGCGGTAGAAAACAGAAAGATGTTGCCACGCAAACAAAGTCACCAAACAGACCGCGATCGATTAAAGAACCCGGGAGAAAAGTCGCCATCGTCACCACTGCGACGCTGCCTTGGATGACAGGAACTGCCGTCAACCCTCTCTTGCGTGCGGCGTATTTAGCCCGGCGTGGATTGCACGAAGTTACCCTCGTTGTCCCGTTCCTCCCGGTCGACGAGCAGAAAACGTTGCATCCAAATAACGTCTTCGAGTCGCCGGAGCAACAAGAAATCTACGTTCGAAACTGGGTCAAAGAACGATGCGGATTTGACGTTCCAAACTTAAAGTTAAACTTTTATCCGGGAAGATACGCGACAGACAAGATGAGCATCATCCCGGTTGGGGACGTTTCGGCGCATATTAAAAACTCCAACGACGTAGCCGTCTTGGAAGAACCAGAACATTTGAATTGGTTCCACACGGGACCGCGATGGAGCGATACGTTTGAACACGTCGTCGGTATTATTCACACGAACTATTTAGATTACGTTCGGTTGGAAAATCACGGGAAAGTGAAAGAGAAGGCGTTAGGATTCGTGAATTCAGTCGTTTCGAGGGTGCATTGTCACAAAGTCATCAAACTTTCAGACGCCGTGCAAGAATTTCCCAGAAGTTGCACGATGAACGTGCACGGGGTGAGTCCGGTGTTTTTAGACGTTGGCGCGTCGAAGGCAGCGGCGAAGAGAGTGCAGCTGATGCGCGACGACGACGACTACGAGAATTACGAAGATGCTTTAACCAACAGCGAACCGCAATTTGCATCGATCACGTCGACAACGAAAGCCGCCTCTTCCTCCCCCTCTTCGAAACGCAAGACGAGAAAGAAGAAGAAGGAGAGCAGCAATAGCGACGGAGCGAACGGGAACGAGGGATCGGTTTTTACCAAAGGCGCGTACTTCCTCGGCAAAGTCGTTTGGGGTAAAGGCTACCACGAACTCCTCGATTGCGTCGAAAAACACAACGCGAACGCTGAATACGGCCAAACGTGCCCCATCACCATGGACGTCTACGGCAACGGCGAAGACTTGGAGTCGGTCACGCAAACTGCGATGGATAAAAAGTTACCTTTGAATTTCAAAGGACGCTTGGACCACGCGAATCCAACCGTTCATGATTATAAAATTTTCGTCAACCCGTCGTTGTCCGATGTGGTGGCAACCACCACGGCAGAAGCGTTAGCCATGGGCAAATTCGTCGTCTGCGCGAAGCATCCGAGCAACGAATTCTTCTCATCGTTTCCAAACTGTTTGACGTACGGCAATCAAGAGGAGTTTTCGCAGTGCATGAAGAAAGCGTTCGAATCGGAACCGAAACCGCTTTCGGCGGAGGACGCGTACAGATTAAGTTGGGAAGCGGCTACGGATCGATTCTTAGACGCGGCGGAACTCGGACCGGAGCACAAGGAGAAGCAACCGAAACTCTCGAAAGTTTCCGAGGCTGTGGCGGCCTCCGCGTTTTACGCTTTGAACAATAACGAAGGCGTTCGACAAGCGCTGGGTGCGGGTAAAAACACGCACTCGACGGATGTGCCGGAAAAGTTGGACGCGAATTGGAAACCAGAGAGGTGGGAAGTCTCCGGATTAGCCTCCTCGACGAAGAAAAAGTAAAAGTATAATAAAAACATTAAAAGAAGATAAAGAAAAGAAGAGCGCACGCGCGCGCCGCGCTACTATTGCACACGCATTGAAGAAAAAGAAGAAGAAGAAAATCAACGCGCACGCGTTTGTCGTCGTCGTCGTTGTTGTTGTTTTAATAAACAAAGGGTAAACTACAAACTGTACACTACAACTCTACATCGAAAACACGCTCTCCTCGTCGTTCTTCTCCGCGCACTTCTTGCACTCGCCCTCGTGCTTCGCGTACGTCTTCTTACACGACTCGCACTGCTCCAACGTCAACAAGTCCGGTCTTTGCGCGAATCGACTCATCGACCGCCACTTCTCCTCGACTTTCTTACTCTCCTCCGCGCGTTTCTTCGCCAAGTTCCTCCTCCTCTCCCCGTTGTTCTCTCGAATGAACGCTTGTTTCTCCATCGCTCGTCTGTACCTGTTTTTATTCCGCTCTGGTCGGTACGCGCGCCCGCCGCGTTTTTCCGATTTCAAAATCAGCCCATCTTCGTCGTCATCACTCGTCGTTTGCTTCGAGGAGGGTTTGTCGTCGACGCGTGCGCGGACGTCGTTTTCCCAAACCTGTCGTCTTCGAAGCTTGAAAAACTTCTTCGACGAGCCGTCGCTTTTCTCGTCGTCAAAGTCGTCGTCAAAGTCGTCGTCGTCGTCGTACGGGTGCGGTTCGTCGTCGTCGAGAAGAGGCGGCCGGTACCCGCCGACGGTGGTTTTCGTCGCCGAGTGCGGGCCTCGACGATAGTGTCGTCGCGGACTCCATCGAGGCTGAACGCTACTACTTTCCGCTCGAAAAGAGGAAAGGATTCGACAGAAAGCGAGCGAAGAGAACGAAGAAGAAGACGACGAAGAAGCAGCAGCAGAAGACGACAACAACGACAATAACTTTGTCGTTCTTCGAGAAGACGCCGGGGCAACGCGGGAGAACATGACTTTGTGGTTTTATTGGTATCCAGAGCAGCGCCGTTTTTATCTCTCTGAAATGGAGTTTTTTTTCCCCAGAAAATGAGCGCAAAAGCAGAAGACTTTGAAGAAGACGAAGAAGACGACGCCGTCTACCGAACGCTCTCCAAACTCACCCCGTCGGAGCTGCAAAAACACAACGCGAACTCTCGTCGAGATTTGAACGGACAGCTCGAACTGCTCTCTTCGCTGTACGAATCGACCGCGCTGGAGTTTCACGAGATGGAAAAAGTGAAGGAAAAGTTGTTGGCGAACGTGCAAAAGCTGAAAGATTTGAACGAAGAAGATGAAGATGAAGACGACGAAGAGATCGCGCGGTTGGAGAAACAGCTGGAGGAGGAGAAGGAGAAGATGCGGAAGTTGTCGAGAGGGGAGGGAACGACGGGCGCGAACGAGAAGAAGTGATGATGACGAGACCCACGGAGTAGTTCTTTTAGAGTGTAGAAGTCGAGAGGTTGCTTAGAGAGACATTTGTACTATAACGTTTTTGTATGCGTGATGTAATAATATTAAAGACGACGAGAGGGATGGCTTGTGCTAACGCGCTGCTGTTGCTGCGCGCGCAGGAGTCTATTGTTATTATCATAAAAGCTTCCTCTTTCGACGATGTGCGCGCTTTGTTGAGCGCGCGGGTTTTTATCGCTTCACCCACTGAAACGCCTTTCTCGCTTTTTTCAAACCCGGCTTTTTCCTCTCCACGATTCTCGAGTCTCGAGTCAATAATCCCATCGGTTTCAACTGCGCGCGGAACGCGGGGTCGTAGTTTTGTAAGCATCTCGCCACGCCGAGTCGAGCGGCTTGACTTTGACCGCTCAAACCGCCCCCGTGGACGATGACGCGCACGTCGAACAAACCTAAAGTATTCGTCGCGGCGAGCGGCGCCAAGACGTGCTGCCGTAAGCTCACATCTTTGAAATACTCGTCCATAGGTTTCCCGTTGACGATAATCTCACCGAATACTTCTTCTTCTTCTTCTTCTTCGTCGTCGTCGATATTGTTCTCATCTTTCTTCGGACCTCTCGCCGGAACGATCCTCACTTGCGCCACCGCCGTCTTCCTCTTCCCGGTCCCGACGCTCCCGCCGCCTCGATCGATTTTCTTCACTCTGCTCATCGTCTGCTCTATTTGTTTCATCTTTTCTCTCTCTTGCCTCTTCTCCTTCTCCAAACTCCTCAAATCTTGGTAAAAGTGTTCCAGCGGCGGGAATCGATCCTCCGGCCTCGGTTCCTCTCTATCAAACACCAACGCGTTCAACTCCTCGAGAATTGCCCTCTCGTCTTCCGTTTGCGTCTCGAGGTGCCTCTTTGCCGTCGGGTCGTTGTAGTTGCCGTACAAAACGCCTTCTGGTATCTTATCGATCCCCGCCGATCCGTCTGGGATGTCCGAAGGCGACGTGATCTCGACTCGAGAGCGGATCATGGAGAGGATTTCGCTCTCCGAATGGGGCCGTTTTCTGCTCGATTTGGAGGAATACCAACAGCGCATCATAGGCTGCGCGCGTGGGGTGGAAGCGACGACAAAATCGCTCAAACGCGTCCTCCCAGCGCCGTTGTTACTGGTGCTACTACTACCGCTGGTAGATGCGAGGAGCGAACGCGCGACGCGACGCGCGTTTTGTCGGAACATTTCTCCCTAGTTAATTTTGGCGAGAGTTGTGAGGTCTTTCGATCCTTTTGCACGAAGAGAGAGAAAGAGAGCGCGAGCGCGCGCGAGAGAGAGAGTATTACACATTTTTAAAAGAATCGAACAAAGGGAAAACTAAAAGTACCAGTACGTATATAAATAATGTTATGTGTACGCGTGTGTATTTTATATCATTTCGAAGTCATGCTCTTAGATTTACTCATCATGGACGGCGATTTCATCAACCCGTTTTTCTTCTTTTCTCTTCTCTTGTATCGAATCTTACACGGATGTTTCGGGCCGACGACCATGCCTTCGTAATCGGGTTCGGGTAAGTCACCGATTAACTCAAACTCGTAGTTTCGAATGAGCACGGACCAGATGGTTTTGATTTGCATGAACGCGAAGGTTTCGCCCATACATCCGTGTCGCCCGGCGCCGAAACCGATGTACGAGGCGAACTTGTTTTCGTCCGTTTTGAAGCGCTGCGGGTCGTAGGTGTTTGGGTTCTTGAAGACAGATTCCATGCGGTGAGCAAACGCCGGAGAGGTGGCGCAGATGTGACCTTTCGGGACGGTGTATTTCTTACCGTCCGAGGTTTCCACGTCGAAGTTCACTTGCGCTTTTCTCAAGAGCATGATCAAAGGCGGGTGCATTCGCAACGCTTCCTTCACGGCGTAGTGTAACTCGTCCATTTCCGCCAACACGTCGAAATCAATCTTCGTGCCGTGCTTTTTCATAATTTGTTGTTGCTCTTGCTCGAGGTACGGCATCACGCGTTCTTTATTTGCAATCGCGAGTAATCCAGTCCACGTGCTCGTGATGGAACTCGTGTGCTGTCCGGCGAACAATACCGCGATCAACATCCCCAAAACTTGGTCGTTGGTCAACTTCGATCCATCTTTGTACCTGGCATCGATGAACGTTTGCAACACGTCCGGTTCCAAACTCCCACTCTCTCTTCTCGCTTGAATCACCTTGTCAAAAATCAACGCCAACTCTTTTCTCGCCTTATCTCTCTTCCTATGCGCCTCGATCGGCGCGTACGGGAAAAACACCGACAACGGCACCATACCTTTATCCAAATCGTGTACCAACGCCGTCACCTCGGAAAACAAATTCTCGCGAATTTCTCTACCGAGCAAACATCTACTCGCGGTCAAAACAATCAACTCGCTCAAAGAGTCCAACAAATCCACCTCGCCTTCGTCTCCCCACTTCTCGAAGAACGCGTCCGCCTCTTTCACCATCATCCCGACGTACGTTCGCAACCGCTCGCTCTTCAACGAATCCGCGAAAAAACGAAACTGTTCCGCTCTCGTTTGATGATCGACGTCGAAAACGACTCCTTTCCCAAACGTCGGCACGTTAAACTCGTACACCTCCTTCTGCGACATCTCCACGTCCTTCGCCTTGAAGAAAAACTCAGACACTTTCGGGCCAATCAAAAACGTGATTCGTTCGTGAAACACCGGCACCGTAAAAACCTCCCCGTGTTTCGGAAACGCCTTCGCCATCAACTTCATCGGACCTTTCAAAAACTCGAGCATCCCACCGACGATTGGAATCGACGCGTCGATCAACGGTGGCGTGCGTTTCGATTTCAACATCGTTCGCGAGAGAACATCCAAAATCACGAGAAGTGCGATCGATGCGAGGAGTAAGATTCCGAGGAAAAAGACGACGTCCGACCATCCTTTTTCTTCTTTCGCGAAGGACGACAGGAAAGCGAAAGCTGAGAAGGAAGGAGGCGGAGGCGGCGGTGCCTTTTTGAACAGAGTCAGAGTCGCGAGAGAAGAGAGGAGGGACATTTTGTTGTTGTTCTCTTCTTTCGCCTTTGCGCGATGAGCGTTGATTTTTAGGTACAGCAGCGTTCGTTTAAATCGAAAGATATCCGAAACATTTAGGGTTTAGAACAAAAGAAGTTTAGGGTTCTAGTAGAAAAAGTGCGAACAGTTACGAGCGACGCTTGGGGAAGAAGAGGAAAGAAGCGCCAAACTCGACTCGCACGCGCTTACGTTCGTACATAATAAGAGAGAGAGAGAGAGAGAGACACACACACAGAGAGAGAAGTTTTGTTCTCGTCGTTAAAAGTCGTCGCGAAAAAGTGTGCGAGAGAGAGAAGAAGAAGAAGAAGAAGAAGGAGAAAGAGTGCATGTTTTTCCTCTTTGCGCGCGTTTTTGTTAGATTGATTTTTTGTACATAACACGTGTATTATACATATACATACATATAAACGGGAAGGAGAAAGTGCGCGCGTTGAGTGAGCGCGAAGAAAGCGGGAAGAACACGCGATGATCGTCGCGATGCAACAAGCGCGAACTTCTTCCTCTTCTTCTTCTTCTTCTTCTTCTTCGACGAGGAAGAGGATGATGATGATGATGATGCTGAAGAAGAAGAGAAAGCAAGTCCTGCTTAGTAGTAAGAGTAAGAAGGACGGCGACGACGCGAGGACGACGACGAAACTATTTTCTTCAAAAGGAAAAGGAGAAGGCGCGAGGAGGGAAAGAACGATCGCGAATTATTACGACAGGTCCTCGCGAGGCGGGTTTCGGCCGGAAGATTTCTCGTCCGCGGACGATGGAGACGAGAAGTTTGCCGACGACGACGAGGAAGAGCGCCGGCGGAGACGAAGACGAAGACGAAAATCAGGCGAAAGCGCTTCTTCGTCTTCTTCGTCGTCGAAATTGGCGGAATTTTCCATGAAAATAGTACTCGACGGCGAGGAAACGAAAGAGATATTTAATTTAGCCGTGCCTGCGTTGGGTGCGTTGTTGGCGGATCCGCTGATGTCGTTAATCGATACGATGTTTGTCGGGAGAATCGGCGTGAACGAGTTGACCGCGCTGGGACCGAACGCGGCTATATTTCAAGTCATATTTCAACTTTTTTCGTTTCTATCCATCACGACGACTGGGATGGTTGCGAGACATTACGTGAGGTTCAACGAAGGGTGCGAAATCGCGGAATATAAAATCAGGAGGAGCGTGTCGATATCGCTGTTTTTCTCCGTCGCGTTTGGCATGGTTTCTTTGATCGTGCTGAACTGTTTCGCGAGCGAAATTTTACGTTTAGTTGGAACGCCGGAAAGTTTGCTCGCGACAGCGGCACCGTATCTGCGAATTCGTGCCTTCGCGACGCCGTTCGTGTTGGCCTCGTACTGCGCGCAAGGCGCGTTTATTGGGAAATTAGACAGCAAAACGCCGCTGAGAATATTCGCGTTCGCGGCGGTGCTCAACGTCATTGGCGATTTCTTGCTCGTTCCATTGTATGGCTTACGCGGCGCCGCGTTCGCGACTTTGTTCGCGCAGTGCGCCTCTGCGCTTTCGTTCTCTTCGCAGCTGTTTCGACAAAGGATGGTACCAAAGTTAGGAAGTCCCGAGTGGAAGACTCCGCCGACTGCGATGGAAATCCAACGCATCACGAAAGTTAGCTCGGCGCTCTTCTTTTCCTCCATCTGTCGCATGGGCGTGTACACGATGATGACCACGACGGCTTTGCACTTAGGCAACGCCGTGATGGCAGCGCACCAAATTGCTTTGAACGTCTTCTGGTCGCTCACGTACTTCGTGGACCCACTCTTCGTGGCCTCCACGTCCTTCATCGCCAGAGACTTTGAACGCGACGCGGAAAAAGCAAAAAACATCGCCAAAAAGCTCCTCCTCCTCTCCTTCGCCGTCGGCGTCTTCATCTCCATCGTCGCTTTCGTGGTTGCTGCGTTCGCCTCGGCTGCGTTCACCGCGGACTTTTACGTCCAATCTCTGGTCCGATCCGTCTCGCTCTACATGCTCGTCTCCCAGTGCGTTTCGGCAGTTGTCTTTGTGAGCGAAGGCATATTAATCGGCGCCGGCGACGCGCGATACTTACTCCGCGCGCACGTGCTCAACTTCCTCGCCCTCGCCGTCGTCTTGCGAGTCGTTCGGCACTTCTCTTTGGGTTTGCGAGGCATATGGTTCGCCGTGCTCACGAACCAAATATTCCGCCTGGTGCAACACGCGAACAGAACGATGGTCGAAGGAAACGGACCGGATATTTTCCTCCTTCACTCCGGCGCAGCAGGCGCGAGCGCGGAAGGAGGAGAGAGCGAAGTAAAAGAAGAAGAATAAAATTAGAAGTCACGAGACGACGACGGTCGCGATCGAAGTCGTTTAAATCGTAGAAGTCACCTTTACACTAAATCGTAGTAAAATCTAAAGCTAATACATTCTATATTTAATTGGATGCCAAAATTGGAAAATCTTCTCGCGACCTTTGCGTAGTGCTTCTTCTAAAACTTTAGATTTCTTTATTCCTCTTACCACTGGTACATTTGATGATAATACAAAAGAACTACATTCTAACAAAATTTTAATGTTACTAACTATTCTCATCGACGAGCGCGGACGTTCCTATGCGTGCCGACACCAATGCCTTCGTCGTCCTCCTCGTCGTCGCTCACCCAATCCCTCTCGCTTTCGCGATTTTCGGTATTCGTCGTTCTCGCCGACGCGCGCGCGCTTTTACTCTTCCATCGGACGAGAAAACCATCCATACTCGCCGAGAATAATTCGCACTCGCTCGCTGCAAATTGTACCGAGGTCACTCGATCGGCGTGACACTTCAAGCGCTCCGAAATCGCACCGGTTCGAGAATCGTACACGAGTATCGACCCGTCAAACGAAGGTGCGAAGATATTTATGCCATCTTCCGTGCACGACATGGTCGTTGAATACCGACACTGCGCCGCCGCTCCGCCGGTACTCGCATTCATCGCATCTACACCTCGAGCGTTTTGCGTCGTCGTCGACGAAGACGATTTCGAAAACCGTTCAAATTTTGTCGCATCGCACCGACCGGTGCGCAAATCCCACTCGCGAACCCTCGCGTCGTTTCGGAATCCAAAGCCTTTCGTGAAAACCGAGCGACCGTTTGGATGTATCAATACGCTTTCTATCCCATCCGCGTGCGCCCGTGCGTTTTCGTCGTAAAACTCGATGGGTTTTCTCAAACTACTCCACGACGTCGATCTTCCTACTTCTACCTCGCTGCTACTCCTCCGCCTATCCATGCTAAACAACGGCGTCGCGCACCGCCGAGCGTCCCAAACCGCGCATCGTCCTTCAAAACCGCAAGTAATTACAGAGAAAGCGTTTTCTTTCGACCACGCCGTCTTGGAACACCCGCCCGGATGCGCTTTCGGTAACGTCATTCCTACCACGTTGCTCCCAGGATCCCACAATTTCACGTCCGGTTCGTCCGTCGCAATCGCGACCAAGTCGTTATTCAAATGACTCGACAACGACAAACTCACGTCCCGTATTCGCGCACCACCACCACCACCAACACCACCACTACCAAGCGCACCACTTCTCCTCCCATCTCTCCCAGACTCGGCACAAGACGCGTACGTCACCGCCACCTCCGCGCGGCTCGCGTCCCACAGCTTCACCGTGCCGTCAAACGACGCACTGAAAAACGCGTTCGCGTCTTCCGGATACCACGCCACTGACGACACCGATTTCTCGTGCCCACGCGACGTCCGCACGACGCGCGACGTGCCAACTCCGTGCTCACCTCCGCGACGCCCAAATCTCTTGTTGGACACGAAAACAGGCTCTCTTCCGTTTCTTCCGCTTCCCGCGCTCGTCTTAGTGTCCATCGCATCGTAAATCACCACGCTCCCATCCACGGTCCCGACGAGCACGAACCGGTCCCCACCGCTCGACGACGACGCCACCGCCGGGTGAATCTCCATGCACGCGACTCCTCCGTTCCACGTTCGACTGAACTGTCTTTCCCTTCCGCCATCGATGGTAAATCCGCTGTTTATTTTATGTCTCGTGACGTTGGATTGGAACGCGAGCGGGTGGAGAAG
>Ga0255772_10003406_pt1 | contig 15255 bp, 29 predicted proteins | sample 071ome_34_FD_179970 | JGI IMG/M metagenome (GOLD analysis project Ga0255772, IMG submission 179970) | Coastal salt marsh microbial communities from the Groves Creek Marsh, Skidaway Island, Georgia - 071411BT metaG (version 2) | ecosystem: Environmental > Aquatic > Marine > Intertidal zone >...
CACTGCTGCTGTTTCTTCTGGTTATGTAGGAAATCCTTTTATAATTGAAGACTTGTCTGCTGATATGCATGATAGTGAAACTATTATTCCTGCATATCCTGATTTGCCTATCGGTGTCACTTATGAGACAACAACGACAAGTACAACGACAACTACTACCACTATTCCTTTACCTGATGGTAGTTGTTCTGAATGGTATCCTATTGCACTTGAGGCTGGTTGGTCAATTGATCAGTTACAGAAACTTGGTCGTATCATGTGGAGAGAAAGTAATTGTCTTCATGACATTGCAAACAAGACTTATTCTTATGGCTTAACTCAAATTGAGTGGTCTGCTCATAAAGGATGGCTTGAGTCTGAGTTTAATATTACTGTAAGAGAGGATTTGTATGATCCGTATACAAATTTGTTGGTAGCGAAATGGTTGTTTGACTATGCAAAAGATTCTTATGGTTGCGGCTGGCAACCTTGGTATATGAGTGGAGATTGGTGTTAATGAAACTGTCAGAGTATTATTTGAATGAAGACTATCCTGGAGTTGTGTTTGAATGTCTGGGGCATCCTCTTGAAGTAACTATCAATCATCATGGTGATGTAATTAGAGAGGAAGAAGATACTGAACAGGCTATTATTCGTATGGTCGGTGATAGTCAAGAATTTGTTTATTACATTGATGATTTGATTCCGTATGAAGGGAAGGTGTGTAGTTGTGGTCAGGAAGGATGTGGTCATGCTTTCTGAGATTGTGCATTGGAGTCTTGCTCTGACCGGTGTTGCTGGTATTTTTTATATTCGTTTTAGAAAGTGAGAGATATGAATTGGGTTAAGTTGATTGCTGTTGTTGCAACAATTCTGTTGCTTGGTATTCCTGCTTATAAGATTACGAGAGGTGATTGGGAAAGATGGTAAAGAAAGATCCGGTATGTCCTCGTTGTTTGGGTTTTATTCCAAACAATCAAACTCCAGGTGCCTATATGGGTGCTCTTAGTAGAACAGATAATAAGACAGAGATTTGTTCTGATTGTGGTACAGAAGAAGCGATGCAAGATTTTATTGATGGATTTTGCACTAAACAGAAAGATTGGATGATTAATCGTGAATATTCAAACTAAAGCAAGATGTGTCGAATGTGGTCGTGTCTTTGATCTTTTAGATGAAGATGACGCTCAGGAATGGTATTACGGTCATGACTGTGAATCCTGAAATTAATTCTGATGATTCCAATATTGGGATTGTTGCTGAATTTGATGACGGCGGTTTCTTGAATTACATCTTCAGTGATGAAGGTATGATTATTGATCATTATGATGAGAGTGGTGAGTTGATTATGACTGCTGCTATGACTTACTATGAGTGGTGCGATTGGATGCACGCTACGTATGGAGATTGAGATGACTGATTTGCAATATCCTATATGGGCTATCAAGCGTAGAGATGATGAAAAGGAATCTCCTGTAAACAAGCATGGTCATCCTGGTTTTAATCATGCTTTGTGGTATTGGTGGAGAGTCAAAGTTGGTGGTAATGTTTATCAACAATTGACTTGGGAAGCGGCTATGAATCGTATTGAGTTTCACAATCAGGATGTGTACAACAAAAATTCTTATCGTCATGATCCTTTTTGGGATATCCATTGGGAGAGGCTTTCTGAAGATACATGGCGTATTTTGAAGTCAAAGGGTGGTAATCGTATTGCTATTGCTACTCTTGTGAAGACTCAAAAGATTAAAGATCCTGAATCAACTTATCGTTGGTATAGGAGTTAAGTTCGCCAGTATCTAATAGCATGGTGATTAGGGAGATCCTAATACGACCTTTGGTGTTGTTGGTTCATGAAACACTATTAGATATTGGTTAAAATCGGGGTCTATCCTTGTAACGGATAGGCTTAAAAGAAGCGAAGTAGTTATATTTTGAGAAGTGTGGAGATGCTTAGGAATTGTAGCCGAAGGTCTATGAAGCACGGAATGAATATGATGAAAGATAGCCGAACCCGATTATGCCCTTATAGCTCAATGGATAGAGCAAATGACTTCTAATCATTAGGTTGTAGGTTCGAGTCCTACTAAGGGCGCTGGGAAATATAAACATTATTGCTGCTGTGACGGACATTACATCGGCGTTTATGTTTCCCTTATTTTTGAGTAGGCTAAGCGCATTTTCCTTTCTGATGCGTTAAGGGAAACCTGTACAAGTTGATTGTTTGTTGGGCAATCACCTGTGTATCAAAGGCTTTGTCTAAGCTAAAGGTTTTCTGCCTACTCATTTTCTTTATCAATTATAAACTATATCAACTTAGGAGGTTGGTGTGAATACACAAAGAATGATGATACTTGCAGATTTGCTTGACTCATTACCTGAAGAAAAATTTGAACTTGCCTATTGGGTAAATGATAGACGACAGGAGGGAGAAACACCTGATTATGTTGATCTTTCAGTTTATGATTGCAATACGACTGCATGTATTGCTGGATGGGCTGTTGCTTTGAAAAATGATTTAGCCGTAGATAATTTGTATTGTGGTGATGTAGAAGTCCAAGCGGGTGATTATCTTGGTTTAAATCGTCAGGAAATGCAACGTCTTTTTTTTTATGGTTTAGACACCATCTGGAGCGACCATGCTCATGAATTAGGATGTGAATCTCCTTACGATTATACAGTAACAAATAAAATGGCAGCTAAGGCTGTCCGTAACATTGCACAAGGAAAGTGGGAATTGGTATGAACAAAGAAAGAATGCTTATGCTGGCTGACGTTTTAGATAAGGTCAAGCCTATGCAGTTCAACATGGGTGATTGGTTTTCGGTCTATGTTGGTGATGAAGATTACGCAGAAGAAGATATTTATTATGAAGATTCTGATGTGTTTCGAACAAACACTGTTATGCAAATGAATGGCTATAATTGCGATGCTGCTGCTTGCATTGCGGGTTGGGCTGTTGTTTTAAAGAATGACTTTGCTGTTAACAATCCTAACACTTTGTGTGTCAATAGTTCTAGTCGCAATAGTTGGGATGAACGTCTTGCTGCTGGTGAACTTCCAGTTATGCAAGAGGCTAAGGAATATCTTGAACTTACAGTTGATCAGTCAATTGGTTTGTTTTTGAATGAAGATGGGTATTCTGTGTGGCAATATTATGCCGGAGACTTGGGTATTAAAGATACTCATTACATTAGTCTTAATGATATTACTCCTAAGATGGCTGCAATGGCTTTGCGTAATCTTGCTAATGAGAAGTGGAAGTTTCCTGCTGATGAGCACTAAAAAGATTGATGCAAGTCAATGGGAAAATGATATCCCTACATATCGTGAGATTATGGATGAAAGAAAGTTACATGAAATTGATCCTAATCAATACAACCCTTGGAATTTTTTCTTAACATATAAAGGAGAGAATAAAAATGGAAAGAAGTGATACTTATAATAAGCATTTGCTTATTGAGGACTTTTGGTTGAGAGGATATTATCTTGCTCTTATGAATTGTCGTGTTGTTGATGTAAAAGTCAATGCTCAAATTAACGATTACGGTGAAGAATTGTGGCCTGTGATTGTCTTTGAAGATGCAAATGGTGAGCAATTTGAGTGTGAAATTAGCCGTGACCCTGAAGGTAATGGGCCTGGTTTCATGTTTGGTCTGCCTCAGTATTCTGTTCCAGAACACATTCGCAAAGGCTTTGAGTCTTTAGATAGTGAAGATCTTAAAATTATAATGAAAGGTAAGTTTGGTATCTGATGGGTCCAAGAAATAAAACATCTCATGGTATCACAAATAAAAATGAAACTGTTGGTAAGCATGTTCGGTTTATTGGTATGGGCGGTAATTGGTACAATTGCCCTCAATGTAATCGTAAGTTTGCGAGAGGGTTCTTCTGGGAAGAGGGAGATAAGAACGGATGTTCGCAAACGTGCCTTAAGAAACAAATCTAATTACATGTACGAATAAATAATCATAATGATGAATAAATATCAACGAACGGGGAATTTTGGAGTCAACATTTTACACAGTATTCGACGAAAACAATTTGGACTTTCCGGAAGTGGAGGATATCGCTCAATGTTTTGCAAACGTCTATGACGATTTTGGTAGACCTGATCCTGACAGTAATCTTGATCTTTATCGAGAGAAGTTACCAGAGATGTTGCAGAAGGTTTGTGACAGTTTGATGATCAAATATATTTACTGTAGCGTAAATATATTGTTGTTCACAGACGGTGTGGTTGAGGGTAATGACATTGATCAATTGTTGAAGAATTTGAAGGAGAAACATCGGAACGATCCAGCTGTTCCACTAGTTGAATAAGTAAACAATACCCCCAACCCTTTTATGCAGTAATCCTTAGGATTGTTTAAACATAAATTGTGTTGGGGGTACTTTAACTTACATTAAGTTTTGCTCGCCTTAGAGAGCAAATTAGACGGGTCTGAGAGGACTCTGGAGGTATAAAATGACAGGTTGGAATATCGATTACTCTTTGCGTGGTACTCGTATTGAGTTGGTTCATACTAGTGATCCTTATACTAAGTTGAAGCCAGGAGATAAAGGTACTATTAAGTTTGAACATCAGGATAGTATTGCTGTGATGTGGGACTGTGGTTCTGCTCTTAGCATGAGAGAATGTGATGGAGATAGGTTCAAGGTTTTGGAGGAAGAAAATGTCTGATCAGTATACGGTTTGGAAGTTGTTTATAGGTCATGAAGATGCAAAGGGTACACCTGAGGAAACTGCTGAGATCTATAATGATCTGATCCTAGAGGCTTTAAATGAGAAACTGGCACCGGCTTTTATTGATTTGGAGTGTGAGGATTACGGCAGTCCTAATGCTGTCTTTGATGTGGAGGATTTAGATGATTGATGAAATGTATATAGTTATGCATGGAAATCCTTTTGAGGGCTATCAGTTTTTCGGTCCTTTTGGAACTATAGATGATGCACAGGATTGGGGTGAATCTAATTCTGAATTAGAGTGGTACTTGGTTCGATTAGAAGAGCCTGAGGGTGCTGATTACATTAAGGGTGGCTATTACTGGTCAGATGCGGCTAAAGAGATTGTTCAGGAAATGAGGAAGGCTAATGGGTCTTGATTTCAGCGAGTATAAGGCTGACCCTAATTTTTGTGTCTATTGTAGGCGTAGAGATATAGGTATTCATGACAATTATGTCATGGAGAAAGATGTGATTGTTGTGACTGTTTCTTGCAACATTTGTGATGGGAAATGGACTGAATGTTATACGTTGAGTTCTGTATCTTATGACGACAACTTTGTTGCAAAGACTGCTGAACAATTGGATCATGAGTATCGTATTGCGAATATGACTGAGGAGGAAATTTATGGAAGATAATTATATTCCGGATTGGTTTGATGCGATTCTTCGTATCAGATACAACTCTGACGTTCTCATTGAGGAATTGCAAAAGGATGGAATTGAGAATGTTACTATTGATGACATTATGATCGCCATTGATCGCAAGTTGACTGATCTTTATGGTCATCGTAGTAGTCGTGAATTTGTTGTGTTTGATTCTGATGGAGAGGAGTGGTAATGGATAATCGGTTGTTGAATGCTCAGAGTACTAAGATTGCTTCTTGGTTGAAAGATAATGGTTACACTTCACTGGTTGAGTGGGGTTTGGATTCTGATTATTGTATGGATGATGATGGGATTTGGTACGATGACAATGGTAATGCAGTGGATATCTTCTCCCAAGCTTACTATGCAATGGAGGCAGCAAATGAAAGTGTGTAAAGATTGCGGTTCTGATGCGGTTACTGAGATCGCTTATATCATCTTGAATGATAACGATTATGTTAGTAGGTCTGGCATATTTGTTTGTGATATTTGTACTATGAATCATCCTAGAAGCGAGGGGATTGGGGTGGTTGATCAAAATAAGGCACCGATAAGGGGAATATAATGACTGAAACGGGTGAGTATCTTAATGATTTGGAGTGGTTGCATTTTTTGGTTTTAGAGATGCAGGATGATGGATATGAGTTACCTGCCGGTGATTATGATATGGTAATCAAAATCGTAGAGGATGTTAGGGAATACTTCCTGCTTAAATGGGTGAAGGAAAATGTCTGAGAATTCTGGCGGGGTGAAAGTATTTATATGTATAGATAGATACATAGATATAGATACGTATCTCAGACTAGGATACGCCCCAATTCAGATTCTGAATTAAGAAAATACGTACAGAATAACGTATAACGTTCTTGTGTTGTGTGTTCAAATAAAGGTAAATATATTAAAGAAAGAGACTAGTTTTTAGCATTTATCACATAAAATCGTAAAAAACCTTAGGATTATTTACTTTTCCTATGTATGGCTGCGTCAATTAGGCGGGTATGGGTTGTGTTCCCTCTATCTATAGAGAGAAACACCTATACCCGCTTTTTTGCGTTATGCCCTAATTTTCCTAAGGGTTTAAATATAGGTGTGTCTATCCCCTATCTATAGGTAGGCACATAAAGCCCCCATAAAGTTTATTATGATTTGTATCATAAAGTTCAGGCGGGGATATGGGTGTATCTGTACTACTAGAATAGATAGTAGATATGACCCCGGCATAAAGTTTGCCATAAAGTCTTGGATGAATTTCAGATTTTACATTGGTGTAATCTGTTAACTAGATTTTTCTCTATCTTTCATTAGTTAGTTACTAAATTGTTTTGCTTGTGTTAGGTTAGTTTTGTTACAGTGCTAACCTAACGCATTCAACTTGGAGCAGTATGTTAGGTTAGTTTCGAACCAGTGCTAACCTAACGAACCAGGCCATCTAACGCAAAAGACCCTCACCTAACTTGGACCGGTATCTGTCCTTGTTAGATGAGGGTCTAGTGCCATCGGCTGTGTTAGCCGGAGCCTCCCACCTGGTTTGTTAGGTGGGGTTTGTTAGGTCACGCCTTGCGTGTTACCTGAGGCACACCGGCGGGCGACCAACGGACACCGACCCGGATGTTAGCGACCTTAGCCGCTGACCGGATTTGGTTTCCGTTAGTTACCTGCTCCGCTTTGGTTGTGGCCGTTAGTTCGGCAATGCGAGCGATGTCCCCAACCTTTAGGTTAGAAAGGACCTGCTCTGCCAGTGCCTGAACTAACTCAGAGGGCTTGCGACCCCGCTGTGTTACCTCAACCTCAGCTTCGGTGATGACCTCGAATGAGAAGTTCGTCATGTTAGACAAACATCCTTTCCCCGGCTTGTTAGCCGGACTGGAGGTGTACCGACGTTAGGTGGATACCCATTCCCAACGTGCTTCCCTAACTATTTGCGTCTGTTAGGTCCAGACGTACCATGCTGTCTCTCCCCGGTCTGTTAGATGAGGGTCAACTAACAGGCATGGCAAGGGCCGGAGAGGAAAAATCGAACTCTTTAGTTAGAAAGGAGCGTCGCCCCGGAGGGCTACGCCTACCTTATCAAGTTAGTTCGGGTAAAGGTAGTGTGTTAGCCATTACTCAGATATTTCTTGTTAGGTAGGCCCTGGCTCTAATGTTAGATGCGTTAAAGTCCGGACAAATATGTTAGGTTAGATTCGGTCTAGTACTCCCTAACATAAAGCCCTGGCCAGCGTTAGAATATACACTAAAGTTAGATGAGTATGTAGGTTAGAATTGCGGGTGTACAAATTCGACGAAGAGCAGTCGGAACACCCGCCGACCTAACCTAACAGACTTACCTAACCTAACGTATCGACCTAACAAAGAAAGACCCACCCCGAAGGGTGGGTCTAACTTAGAGGGAAGGAATGTTAGAAGGGGGGAACTAACTCAGTCCTTCATCTCGATTTGGGGGACACCGGCTGGCGACCAGCGGATACCAACCTTGCGACCGGCAATCTTTGCACCGGAGCGGATTTGGTTGCCCTTTGTCACTTTGTCAGCCTCGTTAGTTGCACGCAACTCTTCGATGCGGATGATGGCACCCTTTGACTGTGGTTCCAGAATCATTGCGATGGCCTGTGCCTCTTCTGATGGCTGGCGACCACGCTGTGTGGTTTCCACATCGTCTTCGCTGATGAGTTCGAAGTTGAACATTTTTTCCTCTCTGCCGAATCAGTTGTTCATCGACTAATAGATACACTAATGTGTGTTAGCAGCTGACACAATGCTGGCGGAAAGTTTTTTGTTAGGGCCTTTTGTTAGAACTGAATACATTTCAGTGTTAGTCCGAATAAAGTCGAACGTTGTGTTAGATATGAGCTAAAGTTAGGTCTATTTGTTAGGTTAGAACCGCTGGTGTTCAACGCCGAAGCATATCTGATCGGCACACCAGCCCAACTAACCTAACAGGGCAGAACTAACCTAACATGTCTTGACTAACAAAAAACCCGCCCTCTGTGTTAGAAGGCGGGCTTTATGTTAGGTGTTGGGCTTTGTTAGTATTCCCGACAGAACACGACTGCGTAGTTGTCGTCGTGAGGGTGTCTAACAACTGACCACTTTGCGTAGGAATGAATGTTACGAAGCGCACCATGCATTTTGATTAGTGGTTTTGCACTTCCACCTAACACATCGATTGGGAAAATAACATGAGGGTATCGGGTGATTGCCTCAGCCACCGCAATCCGGCTGTTATTTCCAAGAAACTGAACTTTGTTAGGAAGCTTTTCAAATCCCCTCAATGTCCACAAACAGACGGCTGCTAACGTGCCGGTTTGGTTCCAGGGAGTAATCCAACCAGCATCTACCGCTTTGTTAGCAATGGTTCGGATTTCTTCTGCTTGAATGAAATCCTCAAACGGACTATGAGCGACAAAAATCTTGCCGTCTAACTCAGTCACAATGTTATCTTTTATGCTAACAGTGAGTGAGCTAACTTTGATGTTCGGGTGGGCTTTTGGTTTGTTTGGGTTTGTGTTCATAGACACAAACTTATCAAGTTAGATCAGCCTAATGCAATAGTGTTAGACATAAAGTTGGAATTTTTTGTTAGGTCCGAATAAGTCGATGTTATGTTAGAATATGCACTAAAATAACGGTGCTGCGTTAGGTTAGATCTGCGGGTGTGCAACTTGGGTTTGTTGTTGCGGAACACCCGCCGTTCTAACCTAACACGCTGGTTCGACCTAACGCAAAAGACCGCCCCCTTGTGTTAGGAGGCGGCCTATGCGGGGGTATGTTAGAGGTCGGGGATTTCTACGTCGTAGAGGTGGCGGGCGCAGTCAGGACAGCATGACCGTGAGCAGTCCACCGAGGTAATCCAGTAGGTTAGGCCGTTCGGCATTGCCTCTGAGTTAGAGATGTCGGGACGCTCGCAGGTGCGGTTGATTGTCTCCCACACCATGTCGTAGTAGTTGAATGTTAGAACGCCGGGACGGTTGGGGACTTCGTGTCCGCATTCGAGGGTCACCGTGTCGGGTGACTGATAGGCTGGGTCAGTTAGTTTTTTGAGGTCGTAGGTCATGTTAGGTCCTTTCAGACGGTTGGTGGGATGTAGGGGACATAGTTGCCGTTGCGCTGTTCGCAGATTGTTAGGTCGGTGACCCCGAACAGGTCGCGTGCGTTGCGAATGTAGGTTTCGCAGGACTCTAACGAACCTACATGCTGGACATACTGTCCGTTGTGAACGTAGAGGGTTCGGGGGATGCGCTTTTTGTTTGGTGTGTTCATACACCAAACCCTAGTCTGTTAGTTCAGCGTATTCCTACAATGTTAGCCATAAAGTTGATATTTTTTGTTAGACATAAAGGTGTATTGTGTGTTAGATTTGCACACTAAATCCGGCCTAGTTTGTTAGGTTAGTTCTGAACCAGTTCGGGCTAACGAAAAAGACCCCCCATTTCTGGGGGGTCGAATTCGACGGTAGACTAGTTCGCAATGAATGCGAACGAATCTTCATCCAATCGTGTCCACGACACCTTGCACGATGCTCCGATACGGTCACCGAATCGGGGAGCGTCACCGTTGAGAGTGTGCAACCGGAATAGGTTAGAAAGCGTGGTGGTGGCATTCTTAGTGTGCTTCTCTGTCCACACTTCCACGTTGGCAATGTCCCGAACCCGAATGACAACATGCGGGGTCTTCGGGTTAGTTGCAAGAATGTCGGCAACGTGCGAAGTGTGAATCTGAGTTGTGTCTCCCCATTCTGCCATTCTGTTAGCAACGTGGTCAGCGACACCGACACGAACCAATGCGGCAATGGCTGACCATGATGCAATGGCTTCGTTAGAAGTGGGAGCACCCTTGCGACTTAACACTAGGTCTCTATCTTCACGCTTTACCGTTACACCTTGTCGGGTGATGCTTGCGTTAATTGAGTTGATATTCATTTGGTTCCTCTCTGTTCGGTACTTCCGAACTACGTTCACGTTATCAAATGGGGTTAGGTCTTCGCAACTTAACATAAAGCTGATTCTTTCCGTTAGTCGAATAAAGTTGGTTACCATGTTAGTTCCATAAAGGCAACCTATTAGTTAGGTTGCATACTCAACTTCTTGTTAGGTTGCATGTTAGAATTGCGGGTGTGTAACCGCTGCGCGATCAATTATACACACCCGCCTAACCTAACATACGTATCTAACCTAGCTGCGGTAACTAACAAAGCCGCCCCGTTAGGAGCGGCTCTGTCAGGGAAGGATCTTGTTAGTCGTCAGAGATCATCTCTGTTAGTTCTGCTTCTGTTAGTTGGTATGGATCAACTGCGTTAGCAATCCGGGCAACAGCCTCTTCCATACCTAACTGAAAGGCTCGATCAAGTTTCTCGTTAGCCTCACGCTCCACTATGTTAAGTGTGTTCGTTAGGTAGATGAGCGATGCCCATGCTCCTAACGCTGCTGAGAATGCTACGGTGACGGTGATTGTTAGTACGATGAACATGTTAGTTTCCTTCCTGTCAGGGGGTTGACCTGACACCTACGAATGTAGTCTGTGTTAGGTGTCAAGTCAACCTTTCCGACGAATGTTATGTTAGAGACCCCATGCGTCACGGTGACGCTTTGCGATGGCCTCGGCCTGTGCGTTAGATACGCAGTAGAGGTGGTGGATCACGCTGTCGGAGGAGTCTCCGTTAGGTGACTGGTACCAGAGTTCGATGATCGTGTCGATGACAACGACGGCTGTTAGGTCACCTTTGACGCTGACCTTTGGGACTGTTATGTTAGGGCGGGTAGTCATTGTTAGTTCCTTCCTGTTGTGGTGGGTACTTCCCACCGACAAAGAACAACCTACTCTGTTAGATACGGAATGTCAACATAAAGTCTGAATGTTATGTTAGCCATGTCTACTCAAATTGTTATATCTGTTAGGTTAGTTGCGTGGGTGGCATAAAGGTTAGAGTTTGTGTTAGTTCTCCATAAAGTTCGCACGTTGTGTTAGATGTGCTCAAATATGAGCTAAATGTTAGGTTAGTTTCGCCCTAGTAGGGGCGCACCTCGACCGGCCCCGAAGGGCCGGTCGGTGGTGGCTCTCAGTCTTTCGTGAGAGCGACCCGCCGGAACAAGCGCACCGTTCCGTCTGCGGATGCTCGCACCCCCGCATCCTTGCTTGATGCTGGTGTGACCCACCCGATCTGCCCGACCGTTCCCATGTGGGTGGCTGGCGTGACCCGACCGTTCCGCACCGGCAGGTTGTAGGTGTTGTTCAGGTTCTCCATAGAACCGCCGACCGCCGTGAGAGCGTCCAACGGGATGTCGATGTATTCGGCGCAGTTGGTGGCGACGTAATCCCATGTGAACCGACCGCCGTTGCTAGGCGTGACCGGCTCGCAGTTCAGCAGGCTGGTGATGACAGCGTGCAAGGCGAGAGTCATATCGGGCTGGCGTGACCCCTTCTTGCGGGCGTAGGTCACGAGTGCGTCAATGTCCGCACGTTTCGGAATGGTCACACCCTTGACCGTGATGCTGGCTCGCAGTTCCTTGATGGTGTAGTTCGTGTTCATGGTTTCCTTCCGTCCGGTTCGGTTGTTCACCGGACATCCATCACAGTACTTTGCCCAAACGCCGAATGCAACTCTTTCTAACATCTTTCGGCCTGGGTCGAAGCTGGACCATGCTTTGACCCTTGTAAACACAGGATTTCCGCAGGTCCTTAGGTAATGCATTACCTTCCTCGGATATGTATTAAAATTTTGGGCAATGTTGGGGTTGGTGTTCCTTAGGACAATTATTTGTTAAAGGATGGGGTGTTTGTCTTCGGGTGGGTTTTTGCGAATTTTGGGGATTTGGAAGTGTCGGGGGATAGGCGATACTGCTTTTTCTGTTGGATAGACAATAGGGGTGTGTTTTGGGGTGTGTCTCATTTTGCGGGGTTTCTTGTCTTTCAGCAGGATCGTGTCGATTCTGTTGCTTCTTAGGTAGTCTACGACTCTTTTTTGGTCTTCATAGGTGTCGTCGTGTTTGCCGATGACTCTGGTTATTCCTGAGTTGGCGATGAGTTTGGCGCAACTGTAACATGGTGAGCCGTTGATGATTATGGTTGCTTCTTGTCGTGCTATGGGGTCTGCCCACATGATGGCGTTTGCTTCTGCGTGTGTTGCAATGCAGTTGTCGTATATTGAGCCTGATGGCGAGTTTTGTTGTGCTCTGGGACATGCTCCTTGTGTGCAATGGCGTGCTCCCGGCGGTGACCCGTTGTATCCTTGACTGATTAGTCTTTTGTTGCTGCCAATTATGACGGCGAAATATTGCCGTTTTGAGCATGTGGAGAATATTGGTGCGAGTGCGTCACATGCTTGAAGCCATTTTTGTTCGTGTGGTTTTATGATCGTGTTTTCGTACATCGTTCCTCTTTATGTCGTTTATCGCATTGTACGACATTTTAGACGGCTCTGAGGCCATTTCTGAACGGAAGTTAGTTTTTTCGGACACTGCCAAGTCGGGGTGCTGAATAGAAAAAAGACCCCGTTTTGGATAAGGGGTCTCTTTCTTACATTATGTGGTTTGATTTAGTTCATTTTGAAGTATGCGAGCGCTTTCAACATTTCTCGCTCCAAGTCATCTGTTAAGCGTGTGTCTGCTACATAATTTTGACGTTGACGACGGTTACGTAAACGATTCATTACTTTTGTCATTTGTGTGGTTTACCTCCTTGATACTTCCAGTATAAGTACTGGCTGTTTGGGTATCAAGATTGTAGTCCGGTGAAAGCCGTCACATCTTTAGCCCACTCTATCCTTGAATTGATAATGTCCCAGTATTCGTCAGTAAGTTCAAAGCCTGTAACGTTACAGTTCTCTAGTATAGCAGCAACCGCTGTAGTACCGGAGCCTAAAAAGGGATCAAACACATGGCCTTGTGGTGGGGTAACAAGACGAATCAGATACCTCATCAGGTCGATAGGTTTCACAGTAGGGTGATTATTTGATACACCTGAAGCGTTTTTCTCCGACTTTGATGCTTTTGCACTATAAATAAACGGAGGGATGTCGTTAACCCCGTCCCAAATAGCGTCGTAGAAAAAATCTGATGCACCAGGGTACTGCTTTTCTACAGTTTTTACTCCACAATCGTCTTCGCATTGTGTTTCTGTGCAGTTAACGGAGTGGCTGAACAGCACATTTGATGGAAATCGCCCAGTTACATACTTATCTTCTGGTTTTATGCCTTCAACACGATCTCTATCGGCAAAACCACCAAAGTTATTGTACACTTGGATCTTAATTTGCTCATCACCGACTCTTGTAGCCTCAATATTGAAAGCTCCAACGCCCCATTTTTCTACATTCTTGTAAATTGGGCCTTTAAATGGCTTTCTTGCAAGCACAATAGGCTCATGTGCTGGCTTTAGACAGGTTCCCCACCCATTCCATTGCTGTTGTAAGTCACTGCCGTCCTCAAAGCGTGTTCCTAGATTGACAGATTTGGGGAAACCGCTACCATATATCCAATGAAGGCTGTCTTTTACTTCGAAGCCTGCTTCTTCAATCGCAACTGCGATGCGATGGTACGTTCTTGATGCACTAAAAGATAGTAAGTGTCCGCCCGGCTTAAGCGTGCGGAGGCATTCTGACCAGAACTCTGTGTTGTAAGCAATCCCACTTCTATCCCATCCTTTGTTGATAAAGTTGATTTCATACGGAGGGTCCGTAACAATTGAATCAAACGTATTATCAGGGATATTTTTTACTAGGTCAAGAGAATCGCCATATTGAATGTTAAAATTTTTAGACATTTCTACCTGTTTCTTTTGCTGTCTCTATAATCAACTCTTCGATCCCCAAACCTTCAATGTTTTGGATATATGAAGGTATGTTCCATGTGCCAACATCTCTGTGGAAGAACACATCTCTTTCTTTATACGACTTTAATGCAACATTGTATATGATTTCCGCAAAATCTGTTGCATTTAAAAAGTTACTTCGAAGATTTTCCATTGCTAGAGCTTGCGCATTTGTCCAGAATGGCGTGTTGTACTTGCTTCCTGCAAGATAATGAAGACAAATCATTGATTCTATTTCTTCAATATCTACATGGTAGTTAAGGTTGCAGTCTTCTGCGTACAGTATATCTTCGTGATCCCACAAAGTTAAAGCGTGTCTGTTGATTTCGTGTATTAATGTTGTTGATGTTGCTTCCAATGGCTCTAGAAAGAATGAAGCGTTACCGTTATAGACGGTGTTACCAATAAAGTTTTCTTTCCTAAGATAGTTGTTAAAGTTTATTTTGTTTTCATTAACTATTTCTTCAAGTTTGCTACTGAATTCCAGCTCCGACAAGGCTTCGTTGAAGTCTTTTTCAACTTCTTCTGCTGCTGAAATGTTTCTGTTGTATAGATAACCAAAAGAGATTCGGTTAGTTAATGGGATACCAAAGATCCATCCGTGTGGTCTGGCGATGCATAACGTATAATCTATTAGAGCATGTGTCGCTGAGAATCCTTTAACGATACAAGAGTTGACAGGTATGTATTTTGCAACCAAAAACTCGTCGTTTATGTCAGGAGTGCCTGTACAAGACATTATAAAGTCAGAATCTATATCTTCAATATTTACTTTTTGCTCTTTTACTGTAATATCTGTTTCCGCTTTGACTTTTTCTAACATAAAGTTTTGAAAGTCAGAAGCACTAAAGTGCATACCCACTGTTCCCATAGGGAAAACGTGTGCGTAATCAGGATTGTTTGACCAGTTGTTTTTTATAATACCTTTTTTTATGGTTGAATTAAAACTTTTTGCATGTCCGTGATGGAATCCTAGATTCAAATTTAGAAAATCTGGAATGAGAGTTGTTGTTCCTTCACCGACACTTGCTGTAGGAATATCTGGGTCGTAAACCCAGTCAATATCAACAGAAAAATTATTAGAAAAGTGAATCACA
>Ga0255772_10003411_pt1 | contig 15250 bp, 30 predicted proteins | sample 071ome_34_FD_179970 | JGI IMG/M metagenome (GOLD analysis project Ga0255772, IMG submission 179970) | Coastal salt marsh microbial communities from the Groves Creek Marsh, Skidaway Island, Georgia - 071411BT metaG (version 2) | ecosystem: Environmental > Aquatic > Marine > Intertidal zone >...
ATTCTACCTGTACCTGCCATAGTTTGAGTTTTTTTAAGTTTAATTTTAATATAAAATATTTTAAAAGAGATTATTAACTTTTTTCTTAATTATATTATGTTAATTTAGTTAAAGAAATAACTAGAAAATAATACAGCAAGAACAAAAATTAAAAGTAAACCCCAATATAAAGACGCACGATTTAATTCTACTGGTTGTTTGCTTGGATTTGGACCTGTCATAAAGTAAACTCCTATCGTTGAATAAATTGCATAGATGTAATAGTTCCTAAAAAGAAAATTGTAGGAACTGCTAAAGCGTGAATTGCTAACCAACGAAAAGTAAAGATCGGATAAGCAACGGGTTGATTAATATTTTTTACCACAAATTTTTCTCCTTAAAATTATTAAAGTCCTTTTGTTAAATCATCTAATTCTTGTTTAGCATTGAAACGATCATTTACAAGTGGCACTTGTTGCCTATCTTGTGAAAAATATTCATTTGGACGCGGTGTACCAAATATATCATAAGCTAAACCTGTACTTATAAAAAGCCACCCAGAAATAAATAGTGAAGGAATTGTAATACTATGAATAATCCAATAGCGAACACTTGTAATAATATCCGAAAATGGTCTTTCACCTGTTGAACCACCAGACATTGTAAACCTCCAATTGTAAATTTTATTAGCAAGAGATAAATAAGAATTAGATAACCTTACTTTTACATTATTTCACATTCCAATATTTTTATCAATTTAAAAAGCGGGCAGCGAGAATCGAACTCGCATCTTTAGCTTGGAAGGCTAAGGTTTTACCACTAAACTATGCCCGCTCTTATCTTTACGCTATTCAGCTACTTATTTCATAAGCTAAACACTAATTATAGTATACAAGAATTATTCATTAATTTTTATAACCCTTCCAATTTAACATTTAAAAAACTGGCAATTTCAAAAGCTTTTTGTTCAATTTCATTCAAAGATAATGGTTGTGTTATTGGACTAATAGGAATTTCTCGTTTATCTTTTGTACAAAGTAAAATTACTCTTTTTGGATTTAAACCCTCTTTAATAAGTAATTTAATGGATTGAATATTGTCAAATTGATAAACTAAAAAAATTTCGCGACTTTTTCCAGGAAAACCTTTTCGAACTATACGAATTAAATTATCTTTTCGATTAAATTCATTATAACCACTACCAATATCCCAAAAAACTGTTAAAAAAATATAAAAACTAACCGTTAAAGCCACAGTTCCATAAAAAACCATTATAATCCCTTGAGGAATAAAAAATAATTCACGTGGATTTGCTACCGGTAAAAAATTTATATTAAAATAACTTGAAAGACCTGCAAGAAAAAATCCTAAACCTCCAATCAATAATACTAAGATCCAAAAATAGTTACTAAAACGTTTTGAACCCACAATATTTTCACGATAAATTTCTCTACTACTATATGTCATAAATTAAAAAAAAATTAAAAATCTTAAACATAATCTTTATCGTTATTAAAAGATTATGTTTAAAAAATACACACTTAAATAAGTTTAATAGCTTTAAAACCTAAAAAGAAAGCTGAGACTAAACTAATACCTAAAACCACTAGTAAAATATAATTAAAAAGTAGACTCATATTTTTTATTGTTAAATAATTTTTATATTTAATTAAAAATTCTTAAATTAAATAAATTTGTATTATACAAGTATTATAAACTTATATATATATATATATATATTATATAAAAAATTTAACTAATTTTTTTTTTCTTAAATTAATCAAAATTTATAAATATAAAATAAAAACTATGGCAGATTTTATAAAAGCATATAATGATGATCCATCTGTAGGTCATTTAGCAACACCTATTACTAGTTCTTCAATTACAAAAGCATTTTTAGGAAATTTACCTGCATACCGAAAAGGTTTATCACCATTGCTACGTGGTTTAGAAATTGGAATGGCACATGGTTATTTATTAGTTGGACCATTTGATAAATTAGGACCTTTAAGAAATTCCCCCGTTGCTTTATTGGCAGGATTTTTGTCAGCGATTGGTTTAATTATTATACTTACACTTTGTTTAACTATTTACGGAAATGTAACATTTCAAAAGTCAACAGATTTTTATAATCGTTTTTCAAATAAAGAAATGCTTACAAAAATGGGTTGGACACAATTTCGCTCAGGTTTCTTAATTGGTGCTTTAGGTGGAGCAGGTGTAGCTTATTTCATTTTATCTAATTTATAAAATTTATGTTGACTTATTTTAATTCTAATCTAAAAAATTAAAATAAGTTAGCATAAATTTTATAAATATTTTAATATTTAATAAAATTTAAGATGGACTCAAAGAAAAAAAATGAAGGATTAGAAGCCGTACTTAGTTTTGCAGAAAAATATGCTCAACGAACAAATACATATTTTTGTTCCGATCGCAGTGTTACTGCTTATGTATTAGAAGGTTTAGCACAACATAAAGAAGAATTAGGTTCGCCTTTATGCCCTTGTAGATATTATTTTGACAAACAAATTGAAGCAAATTCAACTTTTTGGAATTGTCCTTGTCTCCCAATGCGTGAAAGAAAAGAATGCCATTGTATGCTTTTCTTGACACCAGATAACGAGTTTAGCTCTAATAGCCAAAATTTCTCGCTATCTGAATTGATTCAAGAAATAAATAATAGTTCTAATTAATTAGTTTTGTATGACTAGCAGTTCTTAAAGATTTCCTTTTCTTAAGGCTAAAATTAATACTACTGCTGGTCCTGATAAAATAATTAATGTTGCTGCAAATAATTGTCCAATAACCTGCCAATTAACCATAACGATTCTCCTGTAATAAATAAATAAAAAATTGAAACCTTTATTTTAGTTTCCTATATTTAAAATTTCTTTTCGTATTCAATCAAATTAATCTGCTTATATATATATATATATTACATATTTATGAGAATATTAAAAAGTTAAAAAAAAATTGTATTTCATTTTTTTAAGTGTTATTATATATAAAAGCTTAGTTCTAAAAGATTTAAATATAGGGTCACTAACTCAACGGTAGAGTACTCGGCTTTTAACCGAATAGTTCTGGGTTCAAATCCCAGGTGACCCATTACTAACATTTTTTATATTTTTTTTTAACGGACAAGTTTAAAAATTTATATATTTAACATTTTTAAATATTAAACTTTTCAAAATTAAATTGTATAAAATTACCCCCAAGGGAATTCGAATCCCTGTTACTTCCGTGAAAGGGAAGTGTCCTTGGCCTCTAGACGATGGGGGCCGACTACTTTGGAATATAATTCCAAAGTAGATAAAAAATTAACCTGCTGGAGGTATTATTGTATTTACTACTGCCTCTGCAACAGGCGGAGGAACAACTTGTGAAGCTAAACTTTTTGCATAAATATTTGCAAAATGTTGTGCAATCACTTTATTTAGCACTTTAGGACGAGCGTACTCGTAAAATGCGTTAAATGCAACACCTCCAGTGAAAATTACGTAATCAGCTACTTTTGAACCTCTCGGACCTAAATAATCAGTGTAAAAGTAAAGGTATTCTGATACCATTACAGTAAGATGAGATATATCCAATAATGCAAGCCATGGAGAACTACGTACAATCTCTTTAATGATAGGCGAGCTGCCAGGAAAAAGATAATTCGCATGTCGATCGCGGGCAAAAGCGGGGAGAGGCAATATAATTACTAAACCAAAAGCAGTTACTAAAGCTAAAGCTCGTACACATTTTTTTAATCGGCTTGATGAAATTAATTTTTTTAATCCTTTTGATGAAACTAACTTTCTTTTTTTAAGTTTTTTTTTATAAGTTTTTATATTATTAATTAATATTTTTTTTTGTAAACAGGGTAAATCTGCTAAAAACTGTAATTGTTGTTTAGCAGGCAAAAATCGGTTTAAGTTTAACAGTAAATTAAGATTGACCATCACACCTCCAATTTTTAAAAAAAATTTTATGTTTAAATATATTTATATTAAATTTAAATTAAAGTCAACCCCTAAAAAATTTAATATTTAATTAAAAATTTAAAAAAATAAAAAAAAACATTATTTTATACCCTAAAATACTTAACAAAAATAAATAAATTAAAATTTATTTATTTTTGTTAAAATTAAATTTAAAAATTATCTTTATATAACCTATACAAACTTAATATCAAATGAAGCACCTTTGGGCATTTTGATTTCTAAAAATGAATCTGGAGAATTTGTGGTAATTTCAAAGATTCTTTTATGAGTACGAATTTCAAAATGTTCACGTGAATCTTTATCCACATGTGGTGAACGTAAAACACAATAAATTCGCTTATGTGTTGGTAAAAAAATAGGACCGTTTAAATTTGAATTTGTTTCAGTTCCAACAATTTGAATTTTATCACAACATGCATTTAAAATGTTTTTATTAAATGCTTTTATTTGAACACGAATTTTTGTCAATTTTTTTTCTAGCATGTTTAAATGATTTATAGAGTAAAATTATTTAATCTAAAATTTTTGAAACTACACCTGCTCCAATTGTTCTACCACCTTCACGAATTGCAAAACGCATTCCTGCTTCAATGGCAATTGCTGAAATTAATTCTGCTGACATTTTAATTCGATCCCCTGGCATAACCATTTCTACATTAGATCCATCGTCTGCTGTAAATGCTGTAATCATACCTGTTACATCTGTAGTACGTACATAAAACTGAGGGCGGTATCCTGAGAAAAATGGTGTATGACGACCACCTTCTTCTTTTGTTAAAATATAAACTTCTGATTCAAATTTTGTATGTGCCTTAATCGTACCTGGTTTTGCTAAAACCATACCACGTTCAATATCTTCTTTTTGAACACCACGTAATAAAATACCAACATTATCACCAGCTAAACCTTCCTCTAATGTTTTTTGAAACATTTCGATACCAGTTACAGTTGTCTGGCGTGTTTCACCTAAACCTACTAATTCAACTGTTTCACCAACTTTAACAACTCCTCTTTCAATTCGTCCTGTAGCTACAGTACCACGACCTGTAATTGAGAAAACATCTTCAATCGCCATTAAAAATGTACGATCAATATCACGTTCAGGTGTTGGGATATAATTATCAACTTCATCCATTAATTGGAAAATTTTATCAACCCATGTATTATCACCACGTTTAATTGAACTATCTTTTCTAATAGCATCTAAAGCTTGTAATGCAGAACCTGGAACACATGGAATATCGTCACCTGGGAAATCATAATTTCCTAATAATTCTCGAACTTCAAGTTCAACTAATCCTAATAATTCTTCATCGTCAACTTGATCTTCTTTATTTAAAAAAACAACAATATGTGGTACACCAACTTGTTTTGCTAAAAGAATATGTTCACGTGTTTGCGGCATAGGGCCATCTGCAGCTGAAACTACTAGAATTGCACCATCCATTTGTGCTGCCCCTGTAATCATATTTTTAACGTAATCAGCGTGACCTGGACAGTCTACATGGGCATAATGACGATTTTGTGTTTCGTATTCAACATGTGCAGTATTAATTGTAATACCACGTGCTTTTTCTTCTGGAGCTGCATCAATATCTTCATAATCTTTAGAAATAATAGAGGTGTTTTCTAAAGAAAGAGTTGCAGTAATTGCAGCAGTTAATGTTGTTTTTCCATGATCAACATGGCCAATTGTTCCAATATTAATATGTGGTTTTTTACGGTCAAATTTTTCACGTGCCATAATTTTTTAATTTTTTTTTTAATTTTTTCTAAAATCAATACTTTTGGCGAATTTATAAAACTTATATCTTATAAAAATTTTTATTCTAGAATTAGTATTTAAAATGTGCAAAAGCTTTATTTGCCTCAGCCATTCTATGAGTTTCTTCTTTTTTTCGGATTGCATTACCCACTAATTTAGAAGCATCAATAATTTCATTTGATAATTTTATTACAAATGTTTTTCCTGATCTTGCTTTAGCAGCTTTTAAAATCCATTGTAAAGCAAGATTTGTTCCGCGAAAACCACTAACTTCCACAGGAACTTGATAAGTAGATCCTCCAATTCGAGTAGCACGAACTTCAATATTAGGTGTTACATTTTTTACTGCTTTTTCAAAAATATATAAAGGATCCGTATCCGTTTTTACTTTAATAACATCAAAGACATCATTAACAATTCGTTGAGCTAAACTTTTTTTACCACTTTTAATTGTGCGTGCAATTAACAAACTAACTAAATAGCTTGAATAAACTGAATCTTTTGGTGGAAATCTTTTTTTACTAATATTTCGACGTGACATAATTTTATAAATTCTCCCAATTTTTAGTTTTTAGGTTTTTTTACACCATATTTTGATCTACCATTTGTGCGATTTTTTACACCAACACTATCTAATGCTCCACGAACAATATGATATCTTACTCCGGGTAAATCTTTTACTCGACCCCCTCTTACTAAAACAACAGAATGTTCCTGTAAATTATGCCCAATCCCGGGAATATAAGCAGTTACTTCGAATCCTGAAGTTAAACGAACCCTTGCTACTTTTCGTATTGCTGAGTTTGGTTTTTTTGGTGTTGTTGTATACACGCGAGTACAAATACCACGTCTTTGTGGGCATTGCTCTAATGCTGGTGATTTTGTTTTTTGTTTAATAACTTTTCGTTTTGTACGAACTAATTGTTGAATTGTAGGCATATTTTAAAATTTAATTAGAATTTTAATTATTTGAAATTTGATAACGTTTTAAAAATCTTTCTACACGACCTTCTGTGTCAAGAACTGTTTGTGAACCAGTATAAAAAGGATGAATTCCTGACCAAATATCTACATTTATTTCTTTTTTTGTAGAACTAAGTGTCATTATCAGTTGACCATCACAATAAACTTGAGTTTCATCAAACCATTCTGGGTGAATTCCTTTTTTCGGCATTTTTTAATAATTTAGTAAAAATTGTATTATGTTATTTAACGTTTTGAATATTGAGAAGCTTTTCTTGCTTTTTTTAATCCATATTTTTTTCTTTCTTTGATTCTTGAATCACATGTAAGTAAACCCTCCTCTTTCAAAGTAGGGCGGTTTTCTAGATTTATTTTGCATAATGCGCGTGCTATTGCTAATTTAACAGCATCTGTTTGACCGCTTAGACCACCACCAGCAACTGAAATTAGAATGTCATATTTATTTTCTAATTCTAAATGTTTTAGTGGTAATTTGATTTCATTTAAATAATTTGAATCATTATTAAAATAAGCTTCACTTTCTTTTTTATTTATAATTATTTTACCAGTCCCTAAAGTCACCTTAATTCGTGCACTTGAACGTTTTCTACGACCTACAGTTTCATATAATAATTGCATAATTATAGTATTAGTTTATTTGAAGATAATTTATAACTCTAAAAAAATTGGATTTTGAGCAACATGGGGATGTGTGTCAGTATCGTATACTCTTAAGTTTTTGTAAATCTGACGTCCTAATTTTCCTTTAGGTAGCATACCTTTTACTGCTTTTTCAATAATTCTATTTGGAAGTTTTGTCTGCATTTCTTTAAATGTTCGAATTTTCATACCACCTGGACGACCAGAATGACGTCGATAAAGCTTTTCAGTATTTTTATTGCCACTAACTTTAATTTTATCAGAATTAATAACAATAACGTAATCACCTGTATCTAAATATGGCGTAAAATAAGGTTTATTCTTACCTCTAAGAAGATTTGCAATTTTTACAGTTAAACGTCCAAGTGTTTGATCTTTTGCATCAATAATATACCATTGTTTTTTTATAAATGTTTTTGTTGGTATAAATGTTTCATTCATAAGTTTTTTGTTAATTTAATAATAATTTTTAAGTTTTTAACTTTAAATTTATTTCTAGAAGATTTTTTAGTGCAACCAACACTTCATGAATTGATTTACTACCAAAATTTTTAATTTCTTTCAAATCATTTAAAGAATAAGTAATTAATTGAGCGATTGAATGAATTTCAGCTCTTTTTAAAGCATTGTATGAACGTGATGAAAGATTTAATTCTTCAATTTTAATATCACTAAGTTTTCGTTTGTTTTTTTTGAATTTTAATTGGGTATTATTTAGTTGATTTAAACTTAATGGCTCAAGTAATTTTCTAAGAATATCACCTGCCGAAAAAAGTGCTTTATCTGGAGTAATACTACCATTTGTCCATAAATTGAAAATTAAACGTTCAGATAATTTCCCATTTTTTTGAATACTTTCAACTTCATAATGAACTTTTGTAACTGGCATGAAAATAGCATCCATTGGAATGAAATTATTTTCACTAATTAATTTTCCACTTTTAATTAACTCATAATTTTTTCCTTTTTGAATTTTAATTTCAATTTCAAAAACTTCATTATTCATAATTGTTCCAATATATTGATTGGGATTCACAATTGAAATACCAGAAACTTCAATACAGCTTGCTGTAATTAAACCAGGTCCTTGTTTTTTTATTCTAGCAACAATTGGTTGATTAATATCACCTTTTAAAACAACTTCCTTTAAATTTAAAATTATTTCTAAAATATCTTCTCTAATATTTGGTAATTGGCCAAATTCATAATTAATTCCTGGAATTCGAATCCCTACAATGGCTAGACCAGGTAGATCCGATAATAAAACACGTCTTAATGAATTTCCCAGAGTAACAGCTTGGCCAACTTCTAATGGTTCAAATATAAAACAACCGTATTCTTCATTATATTCATTTTTTTTTATTTCAACACAATTAATATCAAAATAATTCATAATTATGAATATTATTTTAAATTATAATCTTTATTAGACACGACGGCGCTTTGGAGGGCGACATCCATTAAATGGAACAGGTGTTATATCTGTAATGGATACAATATCAATTCCAGTATTTTGAAGTACTCTGACAGCTGGGTCTCTTCCTGAGCCCTGACCTTTAATTAAAACATCAACTTTTTTTAGTCCGTATTCCATTGCTTTTAAAACAGCTTTTTCACAAGCTAATTGAGCAGCAAAAGGTGTACCTTTTCTTGCACCTTTAAAACCCACTACACCTGCGGATCCCCACGACAGAGTATTTCCAACAATATCTGTAACAGTTACAATCGTATTATTAAAAGTTGCATGAATATGGACAACACCAATTCCAATATTTTTTTTTACTTTTTTTTTTGTAGATTTAATCATAAATTTTTCTAAAATGACAAAGTTTTAATTTTTTAAATTTCTTTTTGTTCTTGAATTCGTTCTTGTTCTTTGACCACGAACTGGTAGTGAATTTCGATGTCTTTGACCACGAAAACAATTAATCGAAACTAATCTATTAATATTTAATTTTACAGAACGACGTAAATTAACCTCCAAAATATAGTTTTGTTCTAAAACTTCACGAATTTTTTTAATCTCTTCATCAGTTAAATTATAAGTACGTGTATTTGGATCAATATCCGCACTTGCTAAAATTTTTTCGGAACTTGCTAAACCAATTCCATAGATTCCTGTTAAAGCATATACAATTTTTTTATTTACATCTAAATCAATACCTTCAATTCTGACCATAATATATATATATTTTTTTAACTAAATTTTTATTAACCTTGTTTTTGTTTGTGTTTTTTATTTTCACAAATAACCATCACTTTATTATAACGTCGAATAACGCGACATTTTTCACACATTGGTTTTACAGAACTTCTAATTTTCATTTAATTTTTTATTTCTTTATTTTTTATTTTTCAAAGTCATTGTATTTTTTTGAAATCATAATTGTTTGAACTTTTTGAATGACTTCAATTACGACACCAACAATAATTATTTGGGAACTTATTCCAATACTACGAATAATAGGTAATTGAAAAGTAATACTAATAAAATTTAAAAAAAAATTTATTGCAGCTAAACCAGTTCCACCAAGTATTGCCAAACGTTTTGAAAGGTTATTAAAATACCTATAAGTTTGTTCGCCTGGTTTAATACCATTAATAAAATATGAACCTTTACTTAAATTTTCTGATATGTCTTTAGCATCGAAAATTATTGTTGAATAATAATAGTTAAATGCACAAATTAATTGAAATTCTACTACTGAATAAATAATTTGTCCAAAAGAATTGGGGATTAAAGTATTCAATTCAAATGCTTTAGCATCTAAAATATTAAATATGTAACATAAAAATGGTAAAAAGTATGACGTAAAAATTAACGGCATTATACCAGCTTGGTTTATTTTTAGTGGTATAGTATCTTTTTTTTCAATTTCATTATTTTTATTACCTAATTCTTTAGCTGGAATAACAAAAACTACTCTATTACTATCTAGTAAAAGAATAATCCCGGATATAGTAAGCAAAACTGTAATAACAATAATTAAATTCTCAATAAAACTAATAGGCGGAAGTTGTGAAGGTCTACTTGTTAAAATATTAAGAAAAATTAATAGTGAAGACCCATTTGCAATCCCATATTTTGTAATTGATTCACTAACCCATAAATTTATCATTGCACCAGTTGTTAAAATGCAACTAATATCAAATAAATTATTTGAATTAAATGAAAATGGTCTTAATAAATATGCAATCACAAAACTTTGAATTAAAGCCCAAAAAAAAGTTAAATAACGTGTATATAAAAAAATTTTTTTCTGCCCATTTTGACCGTCTTCTTTCAGTGACTTTTTCAAATCAGAATTAATCGTAATAAATAATTGTATTACAATCGAAGCGTTAATATAAGGTATAATTCCTAAAGTAAAAATATTAATACCTAAAATTTCTTTACCTGAACGATTAAATAATAAATTTTTTAGCGGTGAATTTGATTGTGCAATTTCCTGAAGAATATTTCTATCAAAATTAGGTAATGATATAAATGTTCCTATACGAATTATTGAAATTAAAAAAAAAGTAACTAATAATGGTTTTAATGAAGCTTTAAAAATTTCTACTGTTTTTGAATTGGTGAAACTTAAAAAGAATTTTTTTTTTGCCAACATTTCCTAAATAATTTATTAATTTAAAAATATAAGGCTTCTACATTTAAATTTCTATCGTTTGCCGTTTGGTTGATAGTTTTTAATTGTTTTAAACCATTTAATGTTGCTCTTGCATTATTTAATAAATTTCCCGAGCCAAGTTGTTTTGCTAATACGTTTTTTATTCCTGCAATTTCAAGAACTGTACGGATTGAGCTTCCAGCAATTACTCCAGAACCAAGAGTTGAAGGTCTGATAATAACATTTGAAGCTCCAAATTTACCATGAACTGTATGTGGGATTGATTCATTTTTTGTAATTGGAATTGTTATTAAATTTTTTTTTCCATCCATAACTGCTTTTTTTATCGAATTACTAATATCATTAGCTTTTCCAATTCCAATTCCAACTGTTCCTTTTCCTAAACCAATTATTATTACGGTTCTAAAACTTAATTTTTTGCCGCCTTTTACAACTTTTGAAACTCGTTTAATTTGAACTACTTGATATTGTTGTTCTGTAGCTTCTGATTTTCTTTTTTTATTTCTTCTGTTTTGTAAATTTTTTTTTCTTTTTACAGACTCGGATTTAATCATAAGTACCTTTTTTTATTTTTTAAAAATCTAAACCGGCTTTTTTTGCTCCTTCCGCTAATGCTTTAATTCGACCATGAAATGGACGGTTACCCTTGTCAAAAACTACTTTTGTAATTTTTTTTTCAAGTAATTTTTGTCCAATTTTTAACCCCACTAAATAGGCAGCTTCGCAAGTACGCCCATTACTAATTTCTTCTTTAATTTCTTTTTCTAATGTTGATGAAGCAACAATAGTACTTGCTTCACTATCATTTATAATTTGTGCATAAATATTTTGATGTGATCGAAAAACAGCTAAACGTGGTCTTTCCGAAGTTCCAATTTTTTTATTTGCCATGTAAGTTAATTAAGTTTTATTATTTTCCTGATTTACCTGGTTTTAAAATGATTTTTTCTCCTTTGTATAAAACACCTTTACCTTTATAAGGTTCTGGCATACGTAATTGTCGCATTTTTGCTGCAAATAATCCAACTTCACTTTTTTCAATACCTTTAATTACAACTTCCGTATTCTTTTCAATACTAACAGTTAAACTAGTTGGGATTGAAAGAATGTGAGGATGACTATAACCTAAAGATAACTCTAAACTATTACCTTTTACTTGTGCTTTATAACCAACACCTACTAATGTCATACGGTATTCAACTTGTTTTTCAACTCCAACAAATTTATTTAAAATTTCTTTACAAACAAAACCAGCAAGACTTTTTGATTTTTTTGAATTTTTATCTGTTGGATCTACTAGAATTAAATTATCTTCAATTTTAAGTGAAACTAAATTTGGAATAATTAATTTAGATTTTCCTTCTTTTCCTTCAATTAGTATTTCGTTATCGGTTAAATTAACTTTTATCTGATTTGGTATTGGAATACGTTTACGACGTAAGGACATATAAAATTCTCCAAGATTCTTTAATTAATTAAATTTAATAAATATGCAATAAAACTTCTCCACCAATATTTGCTTTTCGAGCTTGACGATCAGTCATAATCCCTTTTGAGGTAGAAAGAATGGCAATTCCAAAATTTCCAATTTCTTGTGTTAAATTTTTTGTATTAACATAAATTCTACGGCCAGGTTTACTTACTAATTTTAAATATTTAATTGTTGGATTTTTATTTGTATCAGTATAGTTTAAATGGATTAGTAAGCTTTTATTTGGAATATTTTCAATAATTTCAAATTTTTCAATGAATCCTTCATTAACTAAAATTTTCGATAATGCAATTGTCATTTTTGTTGCTGGGGTTTCAACAATTTGATGACGAACTAAAATTCCATTTCGAATACGCGTAGTAAAATCCGCAATGATGTTATTTACCATAATAATTTTTCGTACAAATTTTATTTATTTTTAAATGGAACGCCAAAACTTTCTAGAAGAGCTAAACCTTCGGCTTTTGATTTTGCAGTTGTAACAATTGTAATATTTAAACCACGTAATTCATTAACACTTTCATAAGGTATTTCAGGAAAAACCAATTGATTTTGTAAACCAAAATTATAATTACCAAATTTATCAAAACTTGAAGTACTTAAACCTTGAAAATCACGTGTTCTTGGCAAAACTAAATGAATTAAACGTTCTAAAAATGAATACATATATTTTTTTCTTAGAGTAACCGTAATTCCTAAAGGTTGATCTTCACGTATTTTAAAACCAGCCACGGATTTTTTTGCTTTTGTTACTAGTGGTTGCAAACCTGAAATAGTACGCATTTCTTGAATGGCTTTTTCTAAAGTTTTATTATTTGTGGCATTCGTACCTAAGCATTGATTTAATTGAATTTTTACAATTTTTGGAACTTCATGCTGATTTTTATATTGAAATTTTTCTTGTAGTTTATCAATAATCTCGTTTTTGTATTTATTTCTTAAATCTGGTCGCATAATTTAAAATTAAAAGATTAAGTATTAACAATTTTTTTAATATTTGATATATGTATGGGTGCTTCAAATTGAACGATTTTTCCTGTATCCCATCTTTTACTTGGTTTTACATGGCGAAATCTTATATTGATATTTTCTATAACAACTTGTTCAGTTTGTTTTATTATGGCTTTTATTTTACCTGTTTTTGTTTTGTGATTGCCAGAAATAATTTGTACATTATCACCAACTTTAAGATTTATTTTTTTATATTTTTTTATTTGCATTTAAACTACCTCAGGTGCTAATGAAACAATTTTTGTATATTCTTTATCACGAATTTCACGCGCTATAGGTCCAAAAACGCGGGTTCCGCGTGGATTACTATCTTTATTTATAAGAACTGCAGCATTGTCATCAAATCGAATATGAATTCCGTCTTTTCGACGAATTGTTTTTTTTGTACGAACTATTAATGCTGTTACAATATCAGAACGTTTAACACCCATATTAGGTATTGCATCTTTTACTACACCAATAATAGTATCACCTATGGTACCGAATTGTTTGTTGCTACCTAAAACTCGAATACACATAATTTTTTTAGCGCCTGTATTATCCGCTACATTTAAATATGTTTGAGGTTGTATCATAAATTTAATTCTCAAATAAGTTTTTATTAATGATTTTTTTTAAAGCCCAACGTTTTTTTCTACTTAATGGAATTGAAGAAACTACAGTAACTAAATCTCCAATATTACACTCATTAAATTCATCATGAACAAAATATTTTTTTACACGAATTTTAATTTTTGAATATAATTTTGATTTATATTTATTATTTACAGCCACAACAATTGTCTTATCCATTTTATTACTAACAACAATACCGATTTTTTCTTTTAGTGCCATAATTTAATTCGCGTTTAATTTTTCATATTCAAGGTTTATAAGTAATCTTAAGCGATGCTTAATATGTTTAAAGCTATGAGGTTTAAAAGATTGGCGCGCAGCTTTTTTTAGCCTTAATTCAAAAAGTTCCTTTTTTAAAGCAAGAATTTCATTTTTAATTTCATTTAATTCTAAATCTTTTAACTCGTTAATTTTTGGAAAGCTCATTATTTTTAATTCTCTTCTAATTGAATAAATTTTGTTTTAATTGGTAATTTATAAGCTGCAATATTCATTGCGTCTTTAGCAAGTTCAGGTGAAACACCGCTTAATTCAAATAAAATTTTGCCGGGTTTTACAACTGCAACCCAATATTCAACGGCACCTTTACCAGAACCCATTCTTGATTCTGCAGCACGAAATGTTACTGGTTTATCAGGAAAAACATTAATCCACAATTTACCACCACGCTTTGTGTAACGTGTTATTGTTCGACGCGTCGCTTCAATTTGTCGTGACGTTAACCATGTTGGCTCTAGTGCTTGTAAAGCATAATTACCAAAGGATATTTTATTACCACGACACGCTTTTCCCTTTAATCTACCACGATGTTGTTTACGAAATTTTGTTCTTTTTGGAAGTAGCATACTCTTTTTTCAAGTTTAAAAATTTAATAATTTTAATTGAAGTTTTATCCTTTAAATAACCAGACTTTAACTCCAAGAATTCCATAAATTGTTGAAGCTGGTTTTGATGAATAATCAATATTAGCACGAAGTGTTTGAAGTGGAACTCGACCTTCTCGTAACCACTCACTACGAGCAATCTCACTACCATTTAAACGTCCTGATATTTCCACCTTAATTCCTTGAACTTTATCTGTTAATAATGATTGTTCAATTGCTTTTTTCATAACTTTCTTAAATGGAATTCGTTTTTC
>Ga0255772_10003420_pt1 | contig 15224 bp, 6 predicted proteins | sample 071ome_34_FD_179970 | JGI IMG/M metagenome (GOLD analysis project Ga0255772, IMG submission 179970) | Coastal salt marsh microbial communities from the Groves Creek Marsh, Skidaway Island, Georgia - 071411BT metaG (version 2) | ecosystem: Environmental > Aquatic > Marine > Intertidal zone > Salt...
CGATAGTTATTTATTCATGACTTTATCAACGCTTCGCGCATCTGGATCGTTGTCGTCTTCGGTTTCGATTCTATCATCTAAGCCGCGTTCTTTCGACATCGCGCAGAGAAAAGAGAAAAAAAAAGACGGTCCGGCAACACTCTTGCGAGTTCGTGCAGGGCTACCCGACGATAAAGAATACGTTCCCAATGGGTTTGAATCGATACAAGATAGAGTAGTACTAGAGAGAAATAGAAGAAGAATGTCAAGAAGTACCATTAATGTATATTCTGCAGCGATTGTTGCGAGCACGGGAAGCTATTTTGTTGCTTCCTCGGCAGCAGCGGTGAGTAGCGATGACGAGAAGAAACTGTATAAACTTACGCTTTCGGCGTGTCTATCGATGTTGGCATTTGGTGCGGCATGCGGATGCATCGCGGGAGCGCTCGTGTACGTTGAATTTGGAACTCCTTCAGCGACGGTACTTCTAACTTCCGAAATTAAAGGCGCAATAGTTGCTGCGCTCCCGTTAGGAGCTGCTACAGCGTGTTTGGCCATTGGTTCCAAAACCGTGAGCGAAAGGTTTGGCAGAAGAGATATTTTTCGTTTTGCAAATGCGCTGTATCTCGCTTCAGCCACTCTCGCCTCGTTGTCAAATTCTTACACGATGCTTATAATCGCGCGTTTCGTATCTGGTCTTGCGTGCGGGTGTTCAACAGCAATAACGACGGTTTTTATTTCCGAGTGTGTCCCAGCGAAAACGCGCGGTAAGTATACCTCACTTTCGCCACTTTTCGGAACGGTTGGTCTACTTTACGCATTTGTGATGAGTTTATTCATATCTTCTATATTTGGAGTTACTAATGTGCGTGCCACATCCGCAGTCAGCGTCACTGGTGAACCTTCATCTTCGCTCGTGTGGCGATTGATGTTACTTGTACCAATTTTACCGTGCTTAGCACAAGAGTACATTTTTAGGTATAGGCCAGACGCATGTCCGGAATCACCAAGATGGTTAGCGAGTCGCGGGCGCTATCAAGAAGCTCGAGGTATTATGAAATCTTTAGGGCAGACGTTGCCATCAAACAATGTAGCGAGCTTGGCGACTTCAGACGCACGGCCGATTGAAGATGCTGGATTTTTCGGATTGTTCAAGTCATCCAAACATATCAAGGCAACAGGCGTTGCATGCGGCATGAATATGCTCCAGCAGTTTTGTGGGATAAATGTGATAGTCTACTACGCGCCAAAAATACTAAATTTCCTAGGATACGGTAAGCGTGAGTCTATCATGCTTACAGTTATTGTTTCTATGTTCCAGATTTGCTTCGGGACATATTTATCGCAGAAGATTGATGTCTACGGAAGAAAGAAGATGGCAATGATTGGAATATTTGGCATAATCTCAGGCTGCGCTTTATTAGCATTCTCTTTCTCAGCTACTGGCGGTAGTGTAAGTAATGGTCTATTGGCAATATCCGGCATTCTTATGTTCCGGGTTTCCTTTTCTTTATCGCTAGGACCAATACCATATGTCGTATCCTCCGAAGTTTTCCCAAAGGACGCCCGGAGTTCAGGCGTCGCGCTGGCAACGCTCGTGCAGTGGCTGTGTAATGTTCTCGTTACTTTCACGTTTCTATCCCTCGTGGATACTTTTGGTGCGTGCAAAGTTTTCGTAGCATACACGTTTGTCGGTGTATTAGCTTTAGCTAGCGTATATTACTTGCTTCCAGAGACGAATCAACAGAAGCTAGAAGACAACTGATTGATAGAAGTTACTTGTAATTTTATATTTGTTATTGCTGTAAAATCGCTTCACTAAAATACTATTATTATTGCTATTACTATAATGCAATGCCTAGTACCTGTACTCAGGTATAAGTGAACGCATTCAATGCTTTGCTAAGATGACTTTTATTTGTATGTTACAAGAAGGGACAAAACGGCCTAGGTCGTACTTCAATTTTCTGAGAGCACCAACAGCACTGCGCCGTCCGGTTTGTTTTATATTTACCTCGGATTTTTTTTGTCTGCCAAACTCTAATTGCGCATTCTTTGCACTGCCTAGCGTGCATACACGGGTAAAAGAGGTAACGCACGACATTCTTTTCTTCGTCGAAAGGTTCCAAGCATATGCCACATTCGGAATAGTTCCCGCTCATGGTGTTCAGAGGGAACTCTACTTTATCAGGAATTTTACCGCCCTCAATTTGAGTGTTTATGGCAATCAAATCAACTTCTTCTTCTTCCTCTTCTTCCTCTTCGTTCTGTTCGGCACCATTTACAGAATTGATGTTGTTATTGTTATCGTTATTAACATTATTTTCATTATTTGCTATCGTCCTCTCGGTCTCGTTGCTCTCCTTTTCTTCTTCTCGTTGTTTCTTCTTTTGCAAAAATTTTAGAATGCTGAACTGCGAGTTAGGCTTCTTCTTCTTCTGTTTCTCTTCCTCGCGATGCGGATCGTAATAATTCGTCGTGTCTCTAAACGCTCGCTCATTCTCTTTCGCTTCTCCGTCCGTCACTCTGTGTTTTCCAGTCAGACAGAAATCGACGTGCTCCGGGAGCAACACTCGATGGACTACTTTATTACACACTGGACAATTGCCCAAATTACTTTCGCCTATGTTTATTGCTTTATTTTTCTTTTTAGCGTGGTGAAAGTTCAGCTCGTCCACGTCGTCTTCGCGCGTGACAACGATGACATCGTCATCTTCGATGTCGTTCATGACCCGCGTCGCGTAGAAGAGCTCCGACGTGGAGGGCGTATAGAAATGACGCCTTGTGTTTAAATCTCTTTCTCTCTCTCTGTCATCTGTCTGTCGTTTGCAAATTCAAAAATTTCGATTAAGGAGGGAAAAGAAGCGAGCTGTGCAGTTGCACAAAGGAGTTTATTGTAACGTGTATATAAGAATGTTAACAAAGAAAATCTACAGGTAATATATATATATGTGTGTGTGTGTGTGTGTGATTGGCGACAGTGATTCGATTACTGCATCGGAGAAGCGCCTTCTTCGGTGACATTTAAGGAGCTCTCGAAGCTTTCAGCCTTCAGCTCTTCTTCGGCTTCTCGTACCGCCTGGTCGGCGAGACGAATAGCTTCTTCATCTTCATCATCATCTTCTTCGTCTTCGTTGTCAGAGCCATTCAAGTACGCGTGGTAGGGTGATTTTGGACACATAAAAACCGGTGAAGAGTTCTTATCCGCCTTGGTTGCTGTGAATATGACAGTTTTTGCCGGACTTGGGCTGTATTCTTCGTCTATTTCGTCCTCTTTCTCTTCCGTCAAAGGGGTAGACGGCAATTTGGTGTCAGTTTCGCATCTCAACAGTTTCATTTCTTCGAGAGACATGGTTTGACGTCTCTTATACTCATCGCTTTCTTCTTCTTCTTCTTCTTCTTCTTCTTCTTCTTCTTCTTCTTCTTCTTCTTTATCTTCTTCTTCTTTATCTCCTTCTTGTACGATTTCTTCAACTGTCGTCGGAGGCGCCGCCATCATCTTCGGCGTCGCTGCTTGCTCCTCTTTTTCTTCTTCTTCTTCGTTGGTTGGTTGCGTCCATGAACCAAACAAATCGTGACCTCTGGCAGAGTCCCAGTACTTCATTCTCGCCTCGCTCGCTTGCGGTTGTTTTACTTCTTGTTCTTGCTTCCTCGTCGTATTGAACGAAAAATCAGCTCCTGCAACATCGTTTGGTTCCGAGGAAGACGACGGAAGCACCCCTCCGCCTTCAACGTTGGCGTTGCCAACCACCCTCGTGTGTGCCGTTTGTCTTCGGTCGTCTGTAAAATTCGAAGAGAAAATCTCGTTTCCTTTATACATACCTTTTTGATGCAACTCGCTCGTCAAACGCACTTTCGACGTATTCCAATGGAAACCTTTCTTTTGTCTATCGTCGAAACGTACGCCAGCACCTACCGTCGATGTCGTCGACGTCTTGAACTCCGCCTTACAGAATCCACTCTTCACGGCTTCCTCAAGCCGTTCAATTAGCGCGTCTTTACTCCCAGCCGGGTTCACTTTCCTCTCTCTGCACGCCGTTCGCAACTCTTGCAGCGTCAACTGTTTCAAGTCCACGGGTGCGAGAGCTGCCCCAATTTGCGCATCTTCCTTCTTTCTATCTACGGGCACTTTCAGAAATTTCGGCGGCGTTTTCTGCGAGAAAATCCCGTGTCCAGAGTGTCCTCTCTCTCTGTTTACGTTCCACGTTCTCATATTCTCCTTGAACTCTTTCCCGACTTCGACCGAGTCGTTTTTGAAAATCGATTCCACCCCCGAAGTTGGTCTCTTCACGAGTGCGGTGTTCTTCTTCTGTTCGTTATTATTGTTGCTAGTATGATGATCATCGTATTCTTGTTTCAACGATAACGGGTTTCGCCCGTTTGTAATTTCCGAAGAGTACGTTCGTATTCCCATCTTCTTCGTGTTCTTAATCGATCGATCGATCGGTTGCGCGCGCGCGTTTGTGAAATTCTGAGGAAGAGGAGAGTTTCGCATTTTTTATTTTTTTTTCTTACCCCTCCCTCTCCTCCTCTGCGTATAGTCTAGTCTGGCTCTCTCGCTCTCCCGTTCGGGGAGTCGCCCCCCTGGTTGGTCTTCTCTCTCAAAAAAAAATATCAGCCATCCGAGTCATCCCTCGTCATCCATCATCTTTCCCGCCTAAAAAAAGAGGAAAAATCGAACGCGCGCGCGCGCGCGCTTCAAAAGAGAGAGAGAGAGTAAGAGAAAACAACTTTCTTTAAAAACAAGACTGAAGAACACGCATAGTTTAAAACAGAGGAACAGAGATAAGGAAGAAATCATGTCTGGCGTTGTATCAGCGCAGATGCACTGCTGCGGTGGTGCAAGACTCACCACCCAAAACGCGGCGAGAAGACGCGTTTCGTCTTCATCGTCATCGGCGATGGCGATGAAAGCAGCGCGATCGTCGTCTTCGTTCGAACAAAAAAATTTCAACGATGATGATAACGTCATCAGCGGTGAAAACGACGAAGAAATGGATGCGCTGAGCAAAACATTGAAGAAAGCGTTCGTGACTGCTTCGGCGTCCTTGGTTTTAGCCGTCGCGGGTATGCCTTCAGAGTCTGTAGTAGCTGCACCTTTGGACGTGACGAATAAGATTAGCATCAATGGACCGGCGCGATATTTGCCGAGCGAACTCACTAAACCGGACCCGATTTTCGAGGAAGACTTTAACGTATCCTTCGCTGGTTTAAAAGTAGACCACAAGATATTAGTCTCTACGATTATTTTCGGTCAAGCGATTGGTTTTGCCGGGGCCATTGCCGGCGGGTTGGAAGCGAAAAAGAGAGCGGAGGAGATTACACAGTTGAACAAGTCGCTTTTGGAAGTGAACGGGAAAATCAAGAAAGAATTGCGAAGAGAGAAACAAAGCAAGACGCCTGGAGTAGATATGAGCATCGATAGCGACGGCGATCCATACGTGGAGAAAATTTTAACGCTGCTTCGATCGGGTAAGGCATTGTTGAAGATAGAGGAATCGAAGGAGAAATTTGAAGAGGCTTTGGGTAAATTTGAAGAAGCTCACGCACTCATCATCGCCGAGAGCGGTAAGGAAAAGTTACTGGTGCCGTGGAAGGCGGAGAGAAAAGCATTAAAAGGTATTGCGGCTGCTGCGAGTCGTTTGGGATACACGGCGAAGTCTTTGGAAATGACAAAGAAGGTACTCGATTTAGCATTGGAGCATAAAGATATGGCGGAAATCACAGATAACTACGGTAAGATTGCGGACTTGTACACCGAGTTGGATCAGTTGGAATCCGCGCAAACGTATTATGATTTGTACTTTAACGCGCTCGATAACGAGTATGGCTTCAGCGCGGAAAAGAATACCCAAGCTGTTGCGAGATAAAAGAAAAAAGAAGATTAACCGCCGAATTGTCTGTCTGTAATTTTTACTACTACATAATGATTGTTTCATTTCAAAACGATATCACTAATATTGCTATGTGCGTTCTATTCTGTTTTACTATCACACCCGATCACTAATCGTCATCGCTGCTAGTACTGCTAAACCTATCCACTTTCTTTGCATCAATCAATCGCGCCGTAACAAATCTATCAACACCCGCGTAATCACTTCGAACTCGAACGTCCTCGTAGAGGTTCGTGTTCCATAACTTCTCCCACACGCGCAACGCTTGTTCTCCACCGTGCGTCTCTAACGCTAAAAATCCCCCGGGAGCTAAATATTTGTGCGAAGATTCGCAGATTATATCTAAATCACCCATCCCCATCTCGCCTCGACCATCTAACGCAGACATCGGCTCGTGTCGACCAACCTCCGGCTGCAGGTTTGCGGCGATATCCGAGGGAATATACGGTGGGTTCGAAACTATTCCAGCGAATTTGATGCCATCATAACTGCGCAAAGCGTCAAACCACGATCCATGCAACAAAGTAATCGTATCGTTCAAATGTAAACGCTCAACATTTATCTTTGCAATTTCCAGCGCTTCCTTTGAAAAATCCGTGGCGTATACCCCGGCGTTTGCCTTCGAGAACGTATCCTTCAACTCCGTGGCGAGCGCGCATGCAATTGCGCCAGAGCCGGTACCTAAGTCTAACCAAGGCAATTTCTTTAAATGGTCCTTCTTCCCATATATTTTCACGTGCTGATATGCAAAATCAATCAGGAGTTCGGTTTCCGGTCGTGGTATTAAAACGCCCGGGGCGACGTATAACAATACCGTCCGAAACTGCGAAGACTTCGTCAAATACTGAATTGGGTACCGGTCATCGATACGCTTGTTCCATAGTGCTGTCATTTGGTCGAAACTCATGCGCATGGAGATATTATCACTCTTTCCCTCACTCGCGACGACGTCTTCCAAGAGCCACTCCAACTCTGTAACTAACGACTGTTCATCTACAGGGTCGTTATTATTGATGATATCGTGATGATGATGCTGATCGCCGTCTTTACTACCACCAATGCCGCCATCGAACGAAGAAAACGATCCTCTATTCTCTTTTATCTTCTCTTTCGCCCACGCGTGCCATCGTTTTAATTCCCCTCTCGTAGAATCGTGTTTCGCTTTTCGTTCGTTCAACGGTATCGTCTTGTCATCGTCGAAGTTTTGTGCATTCCTCACCGACGACGACGAAGAGGAACAGTAAAACGTCCTCTTCGTCGCTCTGTGCGAATAGGGACAGCGAAGACGATGATGATGATGATGATGATGCGTCGATGCTGCTGCTGCTGCTGCTGTTGCTCCTGCAGCTCCCAACGCGCGAGAAGGAGAAGGTTTCAACATCACTCGAAGTAGTTTCATTTCTCGTCTCTCCCCTTGTGATGTGTAAGTGTGTAATTGTTGCGTGTGTTTTTTTGAAGATGTTTTTTCCAAATTTCTCCTCACGCAACTTCAGTTAGAAAGCGCGCGTACGGGGTTTTAGAAAAGAAGGAAGAGAGAGAGAGAGAGAGGGCGTGAGGACGAGAGAAAGTAACCTCTACCATGTCTGCGCCGTCCTCTTCTGGCTCGTCCGCCTTGACCACCACCATTTCCAACGCGTTATCTTCTTTACTTCTTTCCAAATTCCGAGACGAGAGCGGAGGAGGAGAAGGAACGAACACCTTGGAAACACTTCTTTTGATTATATTCACCGGTTTGCTCTCCTTCTTTCCGACGCTTTTTGCCGTTCGACGATGGATATTTCCTTCGCTGTTACAGTTAGGGTTGAAATTTGTAGCCACGAAAGGCGTGCGCGTGACGGTCGGTTCGGTTGGGTTTCTTTCCGCGACGGATGTGATTTTGAACTTTTCGTCCCCTAGTGAAGGGGGAGGAGGGGGAGATATCGAGCAGATATTCATCGGAGAAGTTAGATACGCGGGGAGATTAAGGCAATTGATGAATTGGATGTTGAAAACGTTATATTCATCGCCTTCTGCGACGGGATTTACGACTTCATCTACTCCCAAGGAAGGAGATGTGCTTGTACCCGAAGAAGAAGGAGCTGGAGAAACCTCGGCGGGAAAAGAAGTTGCCATGCAAAATCGGAACAGGATGATGAACGTCCCCATTCGGTGTTTCGACGTGCAGGTAAAGAAACGAAGCGCAAAGAAAAGAAAGAAGCGAGAAGAACACGAAGATGATTTAGACGGCGATTACGTCGAAGAAGAGAAGGAGGAGCAGAAAGAGCAGGAAGAGGCGGAATCGTTTGGCAACAAAGACAACAACAAAACAAAAAATGACGATAAAACAGAGACGGCAAGTAAACGCATGAGGGAAAGCTTTAGAAAACGCGTCGTCGCGAGATTTCTCTCGCTTCTTGAAATCAATTTAGTAGATGTAAGAGTGTACGAAGACGATGTATTCACCGTTACAACGACACAGCTTGTTGTGACTACGAAACTTGTAGGAGATTCGCTAATGGTGTTTGTGAATATGCCAAATGGCATTCGAATAGTTCCAAAATCAGTCCGCGCTGGTAAGAAAGATAACGTTGCCATAGCAGTTTCGAAAGTTTCGTGCTCAGCAAGGGCTGATTTGGCGAAAATAGGTAAAGTAAGTGATGTGCAAGTTGAACTGTTGGGGATAGATCCGGTCTTCACGGAAGATTCGCAGGATTTATTCAATCACGCATGGATAGAAAGCTTTCGAATACAACAGGTTCGCGACGTTATGATGGAAAAGGACAGCGCGAGCACGAGCTCGTCGTTTGCGCTCAGTTACGAAATTAGGAACGCTCGCGCGGAAGGATTTTGTTTCCAAAACTCACTCGCGGATTCACTCGTGCGGGATCAAATAGATTCAATTACATTGAACGAGCGCGTAAAGTCTTCAGTTTTACTGACTGTGCCTGAAATTAGCGGAGTGTTGCGAACAACAAATATCGACCAAAAAGGAGGAAATAGTAGTAAGAATGGAATAGATGCAGATGGTGGCGTCAAAAATACGACCGTCTCGATGCAAATGTCGGGTGCTTCGCTCGACGTTCAAGATGATTGTTCCCTGAAAACTTACTCTCGAAAAGTTGAAATCAGTAAATTCGAAATTGAACATCATTCAAGCAATGACCAGATGGTTCAACCGGAAACGATAAAAATAGCAATGGATGACGTGCAGATTGATTGGGATCCCGACGCACATTTTCTAATCGAGACATTTGCAGAAGATACAAAAAAGTTCCTCGGGACTCTGGCCTTTCTCGAGAAGAATCAGTCCGAGGAGGAGAAAGAGATGAAAGCGTCGCATGATCGTAACATTTCGCTTGATGTTACGAATGTTTCGTTTGCAGCGGATTTGACTCTCGGGGCAAATGTTCGCCTCGCTTCGTCGCGTCTGCATCTCGAGGAGATCTCGGCGATACACTTTGAAAATTTCGAAATCGAAACGAATGCAATGACGTTGTTCACAACGAAATCGCTCGCTCTCGAAATGCGAGAGTACGACAGCGGTTGGGATATCACCACAAATGCAGCCGCCGTCAAGTTTGCTCGAGACTTAGATTTCGGCGATTTTTACGCTGCTTTGTTCGCTGGTGAGAGTGCATTCAGACAAGCGCTAAAGAAGTTCACCTCCACCCCTACCAATGACGACTCCAAAATCATCTCCCAAAAAGCTTCATCGAAAGAAAATGCATCAATTTTGAATTTACCGGATTCGTCAGGAGTACTTCGTTGGATATCGACGGGAGGAAACACGGTTATAATTGAAGATTCGGATAAGCTCGAGAGCTTCTTGCGGTTGCAAGAAAAATTTCTGAAGCCGGAATTGAAACGCTCCAGAAAAATCTCAAGAGACGTTGACGAAATAAAGGATGCTCAAATGCTTCATCAAATATTCCATAATGTAGCGAAAGCGTATAAGAAGGGCGTAGATAGCTTCAACGAGAATAAGAAAGACGTGCACTTCCTGAATCTGGTCGATAACATTTTGACAGTTCGTGCAGAAAGTCTGGATTGGTCTTTCAAATTTGGTTGTGATGCAGATGCACATGAGAAAATAGGACATTTCTGCCGCTGCGTCGATGCCCCATACTCGGATGGCGTCGATTTACAGATCATTCAATACCAAACCATCGATTGGACATGCGAAAAGTTTGATATATTCCTCGGTGGCGAGGAATGCGCCATGTTTGAAGCAAAAACCATTTCCATGCAAGGACCAGTTGTTTTAGCAAAGCAGAGCGTCCAGTCCAAAGATACTCACTTACTACCGTTCCCGGTTGGTAAGCGAAGATTTGCGGCCATTCGTTCGGTTCATTCACCTTCGAGGCCAAGCGTATTAGCGTTCACTAATTTATCTCAGACTTGGATAGATGGACAATTCCGGTATTCAGCATCATCAGAGCCGAAGTACGCTATTCTCTCGCGCGAAATATCAAATCGCATCCTCCCGAAATCAAGGCATCGCGATGCTCCAAACGGTGATGCACCTATAGAAAAAGTAAAAGACAGCTTGCCGTGGTGGGATAACCTAAGAAACTTATGGCGAGGTGATTTCACGATTATTGCAAGGAATTCGCAAATCGTCTTGGATTCATCTTTGAAGGAAACCCAAACTCGACATGCACTTGCTTTTAAAGCTACGAAATGCGAGGCATCGTACAAATCAGGACACCTACTTCTTCGCGCTGCTCGTTTTGCAGTATCGAAAGAGCCATCCTTTGTGAATATAGTTCCTCATACGCTTTTTGTCGCGCCAGCGGTCGAGATTGGTGTGAAGTACGAATGGTTGACTAAAGATAACATAAACGGATATGCGACATCATATCGATTCGATCCAACAACTGGCGTGGAATTGCGCACCCTGTCAGAATGTAAAAGTTGTGATGGTTCACACGAGCTCAACGTACAGTTCGCATGCAAAGATACCTTACTTCCAGGATGGCGCGCAGATCACATATTCGATGATATTGAAACAAAGATAAGTTCTAACATAGAACTAGACTTTACGGATGAAGAAGATTTCTCAACCCCTACGTCATCGACGAAGAACACGATGGATAATTTCCAAACGCCAGTGTCTTCCTTTCAGTCTACCAAGACAACGACGAATGCATATTCTACTTCTCCCCTTGCGAAATGGCAGTCTGATGACTTCAAAACCAGAATTGATGCACTCAAGCTTTCGCCTTCGAGAATGCCTTCGTTGCTGCTTTCACCGTCGCGCGCGCGGAATATATCAGATCTGCATGGTGTCCTCAATTCATTCGACGGTGTCAGCATGAATTCGACTTTCACGGAGACGCCATATTTTAGGTTCACCGCTGACGATATGAGGTACATGAAAAAATGGTGGAAAGCGCTGATGAAACCAGATTTGGTATCTTTACGCAACGCGTGGAGGTACAAACAATACGGAAGAACCACCCTAACAGAGAAAAGTTTGGATAAGACAGAAAAAGTTAAAAGTAAGTCAATGATTTCCATATTGTATTCGAAGCAACCAAGCTGGGAGGTGACGGCGGAGTATTTGAATTATTCCTTACCAACAAAGGAGAAAGACGAAACTGTCCAAAGCATAGCTGCTTTCTTGGAAGGATTCAGTTACATATCTAACGCAAATGAGAACTTGAACGTCCACGCGAAGGATTTACGCATATTTTTACCTGAAAAAGAAGAAAATGAGGTAGCTTTTGAGCCCAATCAAATGGTTTCGGCAAACTTTAATGACACCATGCGTGAGATGTTGAGAGGCTCAAACGCAGCTCCTTCACCACGTAAATCTAGAGCTGGTGATGGTAACGGTGCTGACGAAGCGGTCACTGCATCGTCGCTTCGTGAAATGGTCACAGACTCGATGTTAGTGCTTGAAAGTCACGAATTTTGTGTGCGCAAAGCTTCGGAGAAGGATGAGGTGCGAGTTAAGGTGGACGCTCCAAGAGCACTACTCGAATCAAAAACGAGAGAAAAAGTTTTCACTTGGATTCGCGAGATGTGGGAAGCTTCGCTCGGTGATGATCCCTCAATTGAGAAGCCACCGTCCATGTTTGAATTAGAAAATCTCAGTAAAAGTCCCGTCGATATGGACTTTGATCAATACAAAAAGCATAGAAAAAATATCAGTGCGACGAGTGGATTCAGCGAATCTTCACAATCTAACGCGAACACTGCGAACGCCGAACTAGATTTGCTGAAATTGATTAAACCCGGGGTTGTAAATACTGACGGTGAAAATGCTTTCAGCGAGACAAAAGCGTCTTCTCCAAGTCAAGTAATCGCCGACGAATGTTTGTTCGTTGTCCAAATTTCTGAACCGCAAATAAATCTGCGAGGTAACGATCGAAATGGGCGATTATTGCTCGCAGCTGATAGTGGACTCGTTGTTGGTCGACGCGTAGTGTCTTCATCTTCTGATTCCTCTTCAGAGGCGCATAAACAACGGTTGGTTGATGTGAATTTACACCACGTAGCAGCTCACGTCGCACCTACGGACGTCGACCTCCGAGCTGGCGTACAATGGCTCGAAGATAGACATTCTGATGACGAAGTTGCGCACTTACAAGCAAAACAAGCGAGCTTGCTGAGACAAATCTTTGCTCCATGTGAGATGATTTTCAAGCACTCCACTCAAACGAGTGATAGCGGTGCATCTGACAATTCAGATGCTCCCACAAAATTTTCTTTCAAATCTCCAGATATTGATGCCTCGATGGAATCCGAACAGCAGGCTGTACTTGTCGATGTTATCGGCTCGTTGTTTTTAACTCCGTCAAATTTTACGCCTCCAACTCCAAAATGCAACGCAGTCGCTCTGTTAAGGAAAAAAGGACAGAGAAGTTTGTTTGACCAGGAAGACGCTGCTGCGTCAGCAATCGTCGCGGCTCCTTTGCTGGAATATATCAAATCTGTCCATGCACTGAGACTGTATGACATTGATGTTCAAAAATGTGACGAAATTAAGACTGACAACGCGACGGGGAGCGCAGATTTGAAGAGACAAGGTTATCTCGATGACCTGAAACGTAAAGAAAAAGCGCTGGCGAAATCGATACGGCGCGCAGAGTCTTTGACGAAGTATAATCGTAAGAGAGCAGCGATACAAATGGAGTTAGAGATCGAACGAGGCGCGTGGGCACTTAGAAAAGCCGGGAAAACGTTCATGAATGCTGAAATTACAAATCTGAGTCTCTTGAGAGATCGGCACGTTGATTCATCCGGCGTCACTCTGTTCAAATTGAAGGGGTTACACTTACAAACTGTTGAAAAAGTAATCTTGGGAAGATGGCTTCTCGATGAGGATTGGGATAATGTTCCCGCGGCAATACGGACAAAACCTAATTTTCTTCAGGTATCAGCGTACCGCGCGGCAAGCCCACCCGAAGCACCGATTTGGAATCATTTAGAAATTCTCCTCTCACCGTTCAAAATTGACATCACGAAGGAAATCTATGAAATGATTTATGACTATGCATTTCCGTCGGAACGAGAGATCAAGTCAAAAAAGATGCATTTGGCATTCGAAAAAGAGTTTCAGACATCAAAGTCAACCGCTGCGACTGCCATGACGAAGGAACCGACGATAACAGTGATAGGAACTGCTAAAGATCATGCAAGTAAGGTTGACACAGAATCAACCGTAAAGACAGCAGGTGTTGTTCGTGGTGAAGAGGATGCGGATGAGGATGACGATGAGGATACGGCGCCTGTTTCTGGTCCAAAGGTTGTGCATGTGAAGTATTTGCGCTTCAACGAATCAAAAGTGAAAGTGTCTTATCATGGAACAGCGGGTTCTTTCAAAGACGTCCGGCTTTTGCTCGATTCCTACACGTGTGAATCTTTTGAAGGGAGATGGAGAGAACTTGTCAAACAATTGAAAGGTAACTTAGCATGGTCTGCTCTGAAATCGGTGACAGGATTCGCGGGAAGAAAACTGAACAAAATTAAATCTACTGTGAACGAGGATGCGACGGCATTAGTGCCAGTCGCAAATATCGCGGAGACGAAGGAAAGAAATCCCAGCGACAGCAGGGGCAACGCGAATCCTCAAACCGAGGAGTCTGCATCAAAACGAACCAGTTCGGTGGCATCCCCTGCCAAAAAGAAATCGATTTTCAAAAAATTATTTAACACGCCTACAAAGAGCCGTGAAAAAACCAGTGAACGGGACGCGTTCATGTCGGGCTTTAGCGCGAATAATCCACCTCACAACTAGCGTAGCATTTTTTAGTAGTAGATTTACGTAGAGATCCGCAATGCAATAGTTACAACGTTAAAAACATGTGTACATACCCTAGTATCTCAAAATTTCCCTCCGATTTGTTGGAGCGATTTTTCTAAAACGTATGAAACTTGATGCGGTTTCAGAGAACAAAACATCCCAGCTGGCAGTTCAGACGGCATTTTTAACCCGCCAATTCTCGTCCGCTTCAAATTCTTCACTTCAACCCCGGCGCTCTCCGCTATCCTTCTCACCTCTCGATTCCTTCCGTCTTCCACCTCTACCGCGACGCGGTTTTTTGGTCCTCCGTCCCCGGTGACTGTTTCCACCAACACCGGCGTCACGTGCACGCCGTCCACTTCCGTCCCTTTCCGCATCTTTGCAATCTGCGCACTCGTCACTCTCTCCGGTGCTGTAATCACATATCTCTTAACAACACCTGACGATGGGTGCGCGACTCTTTGCGACCATTTTCCGTCCGTCGTCACCAACAACATTCCCGTTGTTTGAACGTCCAATCGACCAACCGTAAACAATCTCGGCGGTAATTTTCCCGGATTCCCTTTCTTCCATTGTTCCGTCCAAGCTTGCAACAAATCTAACGCTTTCTTCCCCCCAGTGCCGGCTTCTTCTTTTTCTCCTCTGTTGTTCATACCACCAGTCTTGGTCGAGCACACGTAGCCTTTCGGCTTATTCACTAAGAAGTAAAAGTGTTCGCCGGCGTACTCGACGCCGCCTTCGACGACTTTATCGTCCAACTCAATGACGTCCACGTCCAAGTTCACCTTGAACTGTGGCTCTAAAACTTTTGTCCCGTTCACTTTTACTCGTCCGTCGAAGATGATCGCTTCAGAGCCTCGTCGCGAGGCGACGCCTAACGCCGCCAACGCTTTCGACAATCTCTGTCCTTCCAGTTTAGTCTGTTTCTTTTCCTTTGCCGTTTGTAGCACGTCGCCGTTAAATCGCGTCTTTCTTCCCTGCGGCGGCGAATTATTCTCGTTACTCTTCGATGATGATGAAGAAGAAGTGGTGGAGAATCCTCTGTTGTTGTTATTATTATTATTAGTATTATCGCTGCTAAAACTACCGCTACCGCGTCTGGACGAAGAGCAAGAGGCTGC
>Ga0255772_10003441_pt1 | contig 15164 bp, 19 predicted proteins | sample 071ome_34_FD_179970 | JGI IMG/M metagenome (GOLD analysis project Ga0255772, IMG submission 179970) | Coastal salt marsh microbial communities from the Groves Creek Marsh, Skidaway Island, Georgia - 071411BT metaG (version 2) | ecosystem: Environmental > Aquatic > Marine > Intertidal zone >...
TCGATAACTTCAATATTACCTTGTTTGTAATGCTGCGGATTTATCGCTTTGTTCTCGTCCATTGTTTTAGCTCCTTAATTTGTTTAGTGCTGAATATCTTTATGTCGTATTTAGCACACCATTGTCTGTATGTAGTCTTACCACCTTTCCTAGTTCTCTTCTCTGGGTCTGGCATCAGAAATATAAGATGTTTATTCTCGAACTTTAATTGTTCAGCTATAGCTCTATATTTCTGAGTATCTCCAGCCCTGAAGAAACCTTTGACTTCTATATAATAATCCCCAAAGACAAAGTCAGGTGTGTAGTTACGTCTAACAGTGTAAGCAATTCTATTAGGTTCATATTTCCATTGTCTCCCTAGTAAGTCGTGACATTCTTTCTCAAGTTTACTACGATATTTTATTGCCATCTTTATCTACCTCTATGACGTTAGGTGTGTAAACAGTCTCGACTAAGTATCTTGGACCATTAGAGTACAAGAAAGTTCTTAGTTCTGGGTAGCAGTGATGTTTATATTGACAATAACTACATCCTACACCTAATTTCATATTACCACTTTTACCGTCAGGCTCTGGCTTGTAACATCTTTCAGGTGGCTCTTCTTGTTCGACTACCTTCTTGATATGTTTGATTCTATCTTCAATACTGAAGAAGTTTAGTTTAGTCCATTGACTAGACGTCTCATCATCCATATCATATTTTAGTAGAGTAAGATGTCCGTTAGTCTTATCCATAGCTAACCAACCGAATTGTCTCTCGCCTTCAGCGTGAGCATAACCTTTGATTTGGTCTATGTATCCAAATGGGTCATCATCTATAAGTGAACCATCTTTAAACTTACGGAAGCCGTAGCTGGATGTAGATTTGACATCTACTAATAGACCATCTATCTTACAGTCCATAGAGCCTCTAATCTCATCTACTTCTACTTGTTTCTGTTCGTCTGTGACTGTATGGCCTGAGAGTTTTACCAATGCTAGGACCATCTCTTCAATTAAATGTCCATACAGAAATTTGATTTTAGTGTGAGGGAGCAGGGGTTCTCCCTCGTAACCTTTATAATTATACCATAGTTGTCTATCCTTTTTACCGATATTTGACATTCTTAATTTACGATTGTCTTTTTTATGCTCAGTAATATTGTTGAGTAGAATTTCTTTCATATTCTCTGCAAACTGGTCTAAGACCTTCTCAACATTGACACCTTCTGGTATCTCTTTGGTATCTATCAAATCATAGATATCTTGTATTAGTGTGTCTGTGCCCACGTGTCACCTACCTTATATTCACCATCCAGAGGACAGTTTAGTTGAAAATCTAGCCCTGCACGTTTGATACATTCAACTGCAAGACTACCGAATTGTTCTGCTTGTTCCTGTGCTACTTCACACTGAAATTCATCGTGAACATTGAGAACAAATTTAAAATTTATGTTATAAGCTTTAGCATACTTATTTAATAAGACTAATGCTTGCTTCATCACTATCGCACCAGCCGATTGTAGTAATACATTTAGTGCTGCGTGTTGTGACCTGATGTTTAATCTTCGTCCATCGAGACCCCTAATCCAACCCTTTGAGCTCTGCGAGTCAACTCGTCTTCGTAATGTTTTAAGTGCTGGCGTATTATCAAGGAATTTTGCTTTAAGTGCAGCACCTGCTTTCGCACTTCCTCCCACGATTGTTCCGATTTTGGTGTCTCCAGCTCCATATAGGAAGGCATAGATGAAAGTTTTTGCTGAATCTCTTGATTGAAGTCCTGCAGCCATTTGATTTGCTGTGTGAATATCTCCATTTAATATCTCCTCAGTATAAGTATTATCATTCATATAGTGTGCCAGCATCCTAAGTTCTAGACCGCTAGCATCAACACCTACTAGTTTCTTACCTTCAGGTACTATCCACAACTCTCTACATTCTTCGCCGTAAGGTGAATATATTGCTGGGACCTGAGCTAGATTAGGACTATTATGTGTCATCCTACCTGTTAAAGCCCCGCAGCTATTTACCTTTCCGTGTATCCTACCATCTTCTTTCATAGCTTCAATCCAAGACTGGACCATAGCAACTCTCTTTGTGATGGTAAGATACTCAACTATGAGTTTGACTTCAGGTATGTTCACATTCTCAAGCACTTTCTCATTCACTATCGGATTACCTTTATCAGTAAATTCCTGGGGTTCCCAGCCAAAGTTCTGCAAGTATCTAGCTATCTGCTGTCTACTCCCAAGATTGAACTCTGGATATTCTATGCAACCCCAAGTGCCATCCTCATAGTGAGCACCTCTATCTAACTGTTTTTGATAGGCCACTGTAGGTGTCCCATCTTTCTTGTATTTATTCTTTATATCAGTTAATTCTTTCCAGACAGGTAATGGAGTAAATACTTTTCTTACCTCTCTTTCTATCTCAGTAACCTTATCTTTCAATTCAGCTAATAATAGATGAGCTTTTCGTTCGTCGAATAAGACTCCAGTGTCTTCTTGCTCTTTAATTATTAATGCTACTTGATGTTCTAACTCTACTGATTGTTCAGTAAAATCTTCTAACTGCACTCCCAATCTAAAGAATAAATCTTTTAATACTCGTACATCTTGCTGACAATACTCTAACATCTCTTGATTGAACGCAGCCCAAGGATTAGAATCTTTACCGTGCTTCTCTAAGAAATCTTTTACATAGTCATCCTTGTAGTTACCTACCCTTTCACCCCAAGCCTTTAACGAATGACCTCCTTCCAAGGAAGGGTTAACCAATCTTGATAAGACAAGAGTGTCTCGAATAGGATAATCCCAACTGTAGCTACTAAGCTTACGCAGAACAGGAATATCAAAACCAATAATGTTGTGTCCAACAAGAAGTGAACACTTTTCTGTGTCCAACCATTTCTTAAAGTTTGCACTTGCATCCTCCCCGATAAAATTATACATTGTGTCGTCATTTGAAGTCATAGCACATATACAGTGTATTGTAGTAGCATCTAGACCATCAGTCTCTATATCAAAAAATACTGTACTCATTATATTTCCTTTAGTCTTCCAGTATCTTTATTATATAACAAATTACCAGCTTTACCAGTCAATCCTGCAAATCTATTTTTCATTACACGTAAAGTAGTAGTATTTCTTTCTTGTTCATCTTCAGCTTGTTGATTACGTTCTAAACCTATAACCATATCTGATAATTGAGCGATAGCTGATGAACCTCTCAATTCTGACAATGACACCTGCCCACCTTCTTCGTGAGATTTACCTACTGGTCTCTTTAAGTGTGAGACAACAAACAGACCTATACCAGTCTCTTGTACTAGCTTACGTAGTTTAGTCATTATAGAATCGATAGCTTTACGTTCGTCGGCAAAACCTTCTTGGTCAGATACAACTATTGATAGGTGGTCCAATATGACCCACTTACAATCCATACCTTTAGTCATAGCTCTGATTCTATTTATTAAGCTATCCTCCGCTATGCTGCCGAAGTGGTCAAACATAAATAGACGCTTAGCATATTGCCCTACTGCCTTGTACCACATCTTATGTGTCTCTTCTTTCGAGAACTTATTCTTATAAGGTGGTAAGTGCAATGGAAGACTATGTTCGATAGACATAATGCCTAGTGTAGACATCTCGATAGATTCTTCTAGATGTAAGATACCGATATTATCTTCAGTATTATTGATTAGATAATGCTCTAACTCTTTAACTACGCTCGTCTTACCCATACCAGTACCACTCGTAAGTGTGACTAATTCTTTAGGTCTAAAACCGTACGTTAATTCATTGAGTGCTAGCCAAGGATATGGCATAGATTGAACATTCTCTTGAGCTTCTAAGTAAGCCCACGTATCTCCCGCTGAAATAATTCCTTCTGGAGTATATGGCTTAGCATTCCACCAAGACTCCAAGAATTCCTTACTATTTCCAGACATAAGTAATTCACTTGCATCCTTCATAGTCAGCGTACAGATACGTAGCTTGTTAGGAGATATTATGTCTCTGACCTTCTTTATTGCCTCTTGGCCCGCTTCGTCTTGGTCAAAGCAAAGTACGACATACTCAAAAGATTCTATAAATTCTAGATTCTCTTTGATGTCTTTAGCAGCAGACTGTGCTCCATTCTTAAGTGAGACGTGAGCCCACTTACCATCGAACATTTCTGCTATAGACAAAGCGTCTAATTCGCCTTCAGTGATAGTTAAATATTTACTACCACCATCTTTAAATATATTCTGTCCAAATAATCCTGCTCCTCTATTCGTTCCGCTGATAGCGAAATCTTTAGTTGCTACTTTTCTTTCTTTGTAGCCTAGCAGGTCTCCTGTCTTTGCATCGTAGTAAGGATAATAGTGTTTATCAATCTTACCATCGGTGCCTTTAGTGACTCTGACTCCATACTTAGTCGCAATCTTTCTCGATATGCAGCGTTCTGGGATGTCACTGATAAAACCCCTAACTTCCAATTCTGTTTCCTCCTCGTAGTTATCGTTAATGTTATCTGTAGCTGGCTGAAGATGGCCACAACCGAAACACCAGCCGTGACCATCTGAGTAGCGTGACAGATTATCTTTTGAGCCGCACGCTGGGCACGGCTCGTGATGTAAGAAATCTGACATCTGACTAGATTATCTATTAAGAAAATCTGCCAACTCTTCATTAGCACCCTTGAAACCAGGAGTGTAATTATCTTCTAGCTTAATAGCTGTTAGATACGTAGCAACTCCGTGAGTAGGATGTTCTTTACCTGCCTTCCATAAGACCTCAACCTGAGAGCCTGCACCGAAGTCAGTTCCTACGACATTGCCGCTGTTGGTTTGAATCATATCGTCATTGAGCTTGTACTGAGTAGAGAACTTACGAATCTTAATGTCCTTACCAGTCTCAGAATCTTTGACGGTCCTTACTTTTACACCTGCTTCTTCTAATTTCTTAGCTTCTGCATCATTTAGTGCAATCGTTAGTGTGTACTTACCAGTATCCTCACCATTGAACTTCTCAGTTGAGTCAAGATATACGTACTTAGCTTCACCTTTTGTAATCATTTTGTTTTCCTTACTAAAATAGACATTGCAAAAAAGAGGGCCAATGTCCGACGCCCTATCTTAAGTTAAACCTAAGATATAACTACTACGGCTATATCGTTAGGTAAATAACTTAAGTATATCTTAAGAGATTGTATCACAATTCTCATCGTTTGTGTAACTATTTTCTTCTCTGAAAGATTCTTCTTCTTCCATCTTAGATATAGTCTTACTTCTAGACATATTCAGACAGTAGGTACAAGTGTCTAAATATTGTTTAGTCACTGGGTCCTTCTTAACTGCTTCATATTCGTTCAACAGTTGGTCACAAACCTTGCACTTCATCGTTTCTTCCCCCAGTTATCTTATTGATTTTATGGATTACAGCTATTAAGTCAGCTTTGTCTCTCTTAATTTCCCACTCTAAGAAATCTCTTTCTTCCACTAACTTACCTAACTCAGTAGTTTCGTAGCAGCCCTGGTTGTCATCATAACATAGAAGACCATCGTTCTCCATATCCATAACTTTATTTTTCATTTGTCCCATTATATTTCTCCTTATTAGTTGGACCAAGAATATTCATCAGAATCGATTACGACAGGTTCGTTAGTACCTATCTCAATGTAATGTCTTTCTAATGGTTGAAAAATCTGATATGCCTTAGTGATATCAGTAGTGTGTATTAAGACTTGACCGTCTTTGTTATATACAGTGTACGTGTTTAGTTCCATTTTATTTCTCCTGCTTTAAGTTTAACGTAGTGTCATTGTAGTAGTTTTTTATCTCGATGTCAATATCATCTGCAATCATATAGTAAGATGTAGCAATTTCTTTTGCTTGAGATTCAACTATTAGGTCCTGATGAACAGGTTGTCCATCGACTAAAACTTTCCAGAACTTATACGTCTGGTCGCCTTTGAAGGCCATATCGTGATATATACTCATTTTGTTTTCCTTGTGATTTAACTATTAGGTCAAAACATTATAGCTGAGATTCAACTATTAGGGCAAATTGTTTTTTTTGAGGTTTAACTATTAGGGTATATTAGAATTTCCTAATATAGATAAAAATTTTAAAAGTTGCAAAAATACAACAAATGTTGAAATAATACAACAGATGTTGCAGAAGTGATAAAATCTCAAGATCGTTTGTTGTAAAAATGCAACAAGTGTTTAATCTATGCAACAGCCATATAAAAATAAGCCCATACAGCGACGATAATTTTAGAGCTAGGCCAATACATCAAAAGAGAATAATCTCGCCTAGAATCGAAAATATAGAGCTTACAAAGCTAGATAAATAGACCTGAAAAGGCCGAAGGATAGCTACAAATTGCAGACATAAAAAAGCCCCGCCGAAGCGAGGCTCTAGGGCTTGATTCTAGCCCGTTAAAGGTCGAATATAGCGAACAATATAAACACTATAAAAAAGACGGCTAATAAAAGCATATTGAAGCCCTCCGCTAGTGTTTAAAGTAGACCACGTTTTCGATAGTCGAGTCCCAACATTTTCGACACGTTCCACACTCGCCGTTATTCTCGAAAGCTCGACACGTTGCGAGGTGCTTCGAGGTGGTGACGGTCGACGTATTCGGGAAGCTCGGCGGGTTCCCGTCAATCATCGAACCCGATAAACGTATCACCAAATTTTGAGGCAACTCTCCGCCGTAGTTTTTGACTAGCTCGCTCTCTTTAGTTGGCAACCAATGGCGGATGGTCGGCGTTCGTCTTACTACCTCGAGCACCTTCTCGAAGTGCGTCAAGCTCTGCAAGTCTCCCGAATCGTGCCACCTAAAGACGCCCGAAGATTGCACGGCCTTCTTATGCTCCAATAGGTAGACCATAGCTTTAACCCATAGAGGCGACTCGAGGGCGTAGAGTCTTCTATATTGTGCTCTCTGCGTAGACTTCCACGAGTAGCAACCCTTCATAGCATAACAGCCCGAGCAGACCGAGCCCGCTATCTCTCGAAGCTTCGACCCTTTGCGACACTCTCGGGCGGGTATCGAAAGCGAGAGGCTCGGCATTTTCGAAGTTTTGGTCAACCCTCCGACAATCGCTTCGGCTTGTTTTATTGACGTGATATTTATCTCTTCTGGCTCGTATAAGTCAACGGCTTGTACTTTAAAAGTTATCTTCATTTTGTCCCCCTCTAATAGTAATACGCTTCCGCACAATATTTGATAATTTCCCACGTGTCGGCCTTTCGTTCGACTCGGTCGGCTAGTGATTCCCACTCGTCGGCCGTGAGTTTAACGCCGAGCATTTCTTCGACGTCTTCTTTGCAATACTCGATGATGATTTTCACTTCTTCGGTGCTCATTTTTCCCCCTTGATATTATTTTTAAAATCTTTATATAGCTCGCTCGATGGGTCTAGATATACGGTGCCTTCGACCGACTCCCCGCAAGCTCGACAACCGCCGTCGAGTTTTACTTCTTCGAAGACATTGTCACAATTTAGGCAATGGATAAGCTCTCCCGTCGGCTCTTCTTTTCGATAAGTCCAAAAGCCGTGGGCGATTGTGTCTATATTGTCTTGAGAGTGGTCGAGCTCTCGGGCTAGATATTCGGCCATATTTCTATTTTCGTTGGCCAACATATCCGATTCGTCCTTTAACTCTTCGAGCTTCCCTTGAACGTGACTGACCCGCTTCGATAGGGTGTTGGCTTCGTCTTTCCAAAACCCGCACGCCTCATCGACGATTCGAAACTCTTCTCGAAGGTTGTCGATTTTCTCTTCGTAGTCCTTAATAGTAGAGATAACGTCTTCGGCGTCCTGCCTTAATTTTTGGTAGTAGTTTTCCATTTTTATTTCTCCTCTAATTTATTTTTCAACTCTTTGTACTTCTTGTGCCAATGGTTGGCCGACCTGCTCTCTTCCTGCCACCATTTCCACGTATTGGCACCGCTTCGCCTCTCTTCTTTGTATCGTTGTTTCCACTCTTCGACCTCGGCTTCGAGTTCGTTAATATAGCAACCGAGTACCGCTTCTTCTTTGGTCTTCCCGACGTATGTCGGTTGGTCTCGATAGTCCATCGAGTCCCATCCGTCGTAACAGTCGAAGACATCCTCCCAAAAGCCGACCCACTTTGTAGTAGGGTAGTCTCTTTCGATAAACCTATAACCGCTAACGGGTCTCCAACCGAAGCCACCGTCGATGGCCTCGGGATATTTAGCTTTCTCGTCTTCGTTGGTTAGTCTCTTGTAAATTTCTTCGTAGTTCATCTTTACACCTCCCCTTCAAACCATTCGGCGATAAAGTTGTCGTCTTTGTCTACTTGCGTCGCTTGATAGAACTTTGCCCCGTGATACGCTCCCGTTTCCCAACGCACGTTGGCGTGCTCTTGCTGTGCTCTTTGTTCGGCCTTTTGTACAGCCTCTTTAATGTTTCTGGCCTTCACGGTGCATTCGGTTGTATAAGTCACATCGTGCGATACGTGGAAGGTCTTACGATATCCCAACGACTCGGCGACGCTGTCGACGTCGATATTCTCTTCATCTTGTAAAAAATTGATGATGTCTTCGGGAAGATTGAAGCTTCCGTCGTAGTCGTATAGTTCAAGCTGTCCCGTGTAGCTGTTCTCCCAAAAGCGAAGCTCTCCGCCTTCCGTCCCGTCTGGCCAATCCCACGAGCCAATACGAACGTATATATTTTGGTTGTTGATGTCGCTGGCCTCTTTGGTGCCTCGAGCATTTAGGTTGACTGTATAGCCTTGTGATGTTGTCTTTGTGTTAGTTGTTTTCATAATTGAAAATCTCCATTTAGTTTTTACAATTGCGAGCCCTTCGACCCGCCCTCTATATGCACACGCGTACACGCCCGCACACGCGAGTATTATAACCGCGACCCTCGGAAAAATGCAAGCTAAAACGTATATGGCTCTAATCGTCCCAAATTTGCCCATTTTCGGCCGATAGTGCTCTAGCCTAGTCTTACTATGTCTTTTCAATAAGTGCGGGTTTGATACACTTTTGTTGTATTTGTGTCACAGTTGTTGTATTTCTGCTACATCGATAGATAGCTAAATATTCACAATCACAGACTTTTTTTCTTGTCAAATACATTAGAGTTTCATAATATACTCGGGTGCTCGGTGGCCTATATTAGAATATCATAATATAATAATCTCGTGATATCTTAAGACCGTACAACATTAGAATATCATAATATAAGCATATAAGAATATTAGAATATAATGATATACGGGGGGCTCCCCAAGTCCATCCCAAAAATTTAAATTTAGGCTCACTAGCAGATGGGAGGGAATTTCGGGATTATTAGGTAAAAAATAACTAAATCTCGGGGTAGAAACTAAAGACTACTTATAAAAAATAACTATATTTACTAATAAGAAGAAGAAAAGAATCATTAGAGGGGTGGACTTAAGTCTTATCGGTTCCCTATACCCAAAACAACTTAAGTAAATCTGTGGTAAAAATACTACAGTTTTAACTTTATTTTCAACAAACTGTTGACTTTTTACTACTTTTATGGTATAATAATAGGTATAAACTAAAGTTTAACGAAGAGCCTCACCTAAAGACAACTCTTTAAGTTACAACTACTACAGCTATCACGTTAGGTAAGAACCCTACGTTAAAACTTAAGTTACACTTTAAGATTAACTAAGGAATAACCTAAGATGAGACCTGATGACAAACGAAGATTAAATAAAGGTAACCCAGCTCTAAAGAAAGGGGTTGTCTTAAATCCGAAAGGAAGACCTAAAGGTAGTGTAAATAAGTACACTGAGTTAAGTAGAGAATTGATGTCTACTAAAGGGCCAGAGATAGTCCAGAAAGTTATAGATATGGCTATGGAAGGAGATAGGACCTGTCTTAAGATGTGTATGGATAGGATTCTCCCTACGACGAAAGCCGTCGAGTTGAAGTCTGGTAATGATAAAGGCAATGTCATCATCAATATAGGTGGTCTAGAAGATAAAGTAATCGAGGCCAGAGAAGAGAGAGAATTAGATTACGACGAAGGTGTCATAATCGAAGATTCTGAAGTAGAAGAGAAATTAGTTGAGATAGGTAATGAGTCAGAGTCTTGACGTAAAATTACATCCAGCTCAGCTAGAAATCTTTAACTCTCCCGCTAGATTTAAAGTAGTAGCCGCAGGACGAAGATTCGGTAAGTCTAGATTAGCAGCGTGGATTTTAATCATTAAGGCCCTACAATCTACTTCTAAGGACGTATGGTACATAGGACCAACATTCCAACAATCCAAAGAGATTATGTGGGGGATGTTAAAAGAATTACTACAAGGCACAGACCTAATTGAATCTACTCACGAGAACACAGCGACTATCACACTGACTAACGGTAGGAAGATAAGTCTTAAAGGTTCTGACCGTCCAGACACATTAAGGGGCGTCGGACTTTACTATGTGGTACTGGATGAGTATGCTTCGATGAAACCAGATGTGTGGGAAAAGATTATTAGACCTACACTAGCTGATGTTAAAGGTGAGGCATTATTTATAGGGACACCTGAAGGTAAGAATCACTTCTATAAAATATGGGAAGAGGCTGGGTTAGAAGAGAATGAAGATTGGGAACAATTTCAATATAATTCTACTGACAATCCAATTCTAGACCCAGAAGAGATTAAGATAGCCAGAGAGACTATGTCTACTCAGGCGTTCAGACAAGAATTTGAAGCCTCATTTGTGTCTTTCACAGGAGGTATATTTCAAAATGACTGGATTAAGATTTCTGACGAAGAACCTGAAGAAGGTAATTACGTCATAGCAGTCGACCCAGCAGGTTTTGAAAATGTAGAAAAAGAAAGAGGAAGAAAGGGGTCAGCACTAGATGAAACAGCAATTGCAGTGGTTAAAATTAATGGTGATGAGTGGTGGGTCAAAGATATCCTCCACGGTAGATGGAATATTAAAGAGACTGCACACAAAATTCTCACAGCTGCTATCGAAAATGAAGCAACGACTGTCGGAATTGAAGCAGGGTCGTTAAAGAATGCAATAATGCCTTACCTAGAAGACCAGATGAGAACAAATGGTCGCTGGGTAGTAATTACAGACGTAACACACGGTGGTAAGAAGAAGGCAGATAGGATTACCTGGGCTCTACAAGGAAGATTAGAACACGGTAAGATAAAATTTAATAGAGGAGAATGGAACAGAGATTTTGAGGTCCAACTCCTAGAATTCCCAACGAAAGGCACACACGATGATATGGTGGATGCTTTAGCTTATATAGACCAAGTAAGTGTAGCTGATTTTATGCACACTATTGAGATAGAAGAAGAATGGGAACCATATGACATAGTAGCGGGGTATTAATGGAAGTAAATAACGAATCAGGTTATCAAGCACTAAAATCTTGGTTGATGAGGCGACTAAGTGATTGGGCTGACCATCGTGATAATAATTACCTAGATTTATGGGATGAGTACTATCGTCTATGGAGAGGTAAGTGGGATTTAGAAGATATGACCCGTAAAGGAGAAACTTCTAGAATCGTAACTCCAGCCCTACAACAAGCAGTAGAAGCTAGCGTAGCTGAACTTGAGGAGGCCACATTCGGTAGAGGTAAATGGTTCGATGTCCAAGATGATATGTTGGATAAGAACAAAAAAGATGCTGAATATGTACGTAATTTATTACAAGAAGATTTAGAGAGAGCGGGCTGTAAAGATGCCATATGTGAGACTTTCTTGAATGGTGCTATATATGGTACTGGTATAGCTAAAATTATCGTAGAAGAAAAGAAAGAGATGTCTCCTGTAGAGGTTCCAGTAGAAGGAACATTAACTACTAAACGTCAAATAGCTGAAGAAATAAACGTAGAAGTAAGAGTAGAAGCTATCTCACCTAAAGAATTCATTATAGACCCAGCAGCTAATAGTATTAACGAAGCTCTAGGAGTCGCTCAAGAGGTATATAAGCCTCGTTATGTAGTATCGGAAGGTATGGAGAAGGGTATATACAGAAAAGTTGCTCTTCCTTCAGATACAAATGAAATTATTAATGGTTATGACCCAGAATATATAAGTGCTGATGAATCAGACCAAATTAAAATTACTGAATATTGGGGTAAAGTACCTAAAGCTTTCTTAAATAAAGCTCATTCAGACGATGATTTTGAGTACGATGAAGATGAGTTAGTAGAAGCAGTAGTTACTATCGCAAATGACGAATATGTGCTCCGTGCTGAGGAGAATCCGTTTATGATGGTCGACAGACCTTTCATAGCGTATCAGCACGATATAGTGCCTAATAAATTCTGGGGTAGAGGCGTCTGTGAGAAAGGATATAATCCACAGAAAGCATTAGATGCAGAGATGAGAGCTAGAATTGACTCATTAGCACTAACTACTACACCTATGGTAGCTGCAGATGCTACTAGATTACCTAGAGGAATTAAATTAGAAGTAAGACCAGGCAAGACTATTCTTACTAACGGTGACCCTAAAAATGCTATTATGCCTCTAAATTTAGGCCAGACAGATAGAAATACATATAATCAAGTAGCTACGTTACAAAATATGATTCAGATGGGTACTGGTGCAGCAGATGTATCTAACGTACCTGATAGAGCTACTTCAGCTGGTATGTCTATGATGCAGTCAGCTTCTATTAAACGTCAGAAACGTACGTTAATGAATTTTCAGAATACTTTCTTGTTACCTATGATTACTAAAACATTGTGGAGAAAGATTCAATTTGATGTAGACAGATATCCTGTCGTTGATTATAAGTTCGTTCCGTACTCTACTATGGGTATTATGGCTAAAGAATTAGAGATGCAACAGATGGTCTCTATGATGCAGTCAGTTCCGAAAGACTCTCCTGCTTTCAACATCCTCCTGTTAGCAATCTTTCAGAATTCTAGTATCCATAATAGGGACCAAATTGTTAATGCTCTTCTACAAGGTTTACAGCCTAATCCTGAACAGCAACAAATGCAAATGGTAGCTGCTCAGTTACAAATGGAGCAAGCTAAAGCTGATATACAGAAGACACTAGCTGAAGCACAAGAAGAGATGACTAAAGCTCAGAAGAATGCAGCAGAAGCTGGAGCTAAACAGCCTAACGAAATTGAAATACAAGAAAGACTAGTTAATTTACAGAAAGAATTAGCAGCTATAGAGAAGATGAAAATTGACACAGAGAATACTCAAGCTGAAACTATGAGAAATATTCCAGAAGTTGACCATCTTAAATCTGAGACTGCATTAAATTATGCTAACGCAAGAAGACAAACAGTTTTACCACAATAGAATATCTTTATTTGAACAGGATGGTTGGAGAGAGCTAGTCCAAGAACTAAAAACTCTCGAAGATTTGACTAATAATTTAGATAGTGTGGAAAGTGAAAAAGACCTTTGGTTCGCTAGAGGTCAGTTGTCAATTTTAAGACAAGTGATTGGACTAGAAGAGACAACAAAAGCAGCGGCAGAAGAACTAGATTTGTAATTTAGCTCTGCCATTATTTTAACTTCATAACCCGAAAGGGCGGAGAACAATATGACAAGTATAGTAGTAGACGCTGAAGAAGCGACAGGTACTCCAGAAGTACCAGAGGCAACGATTGAGCCAACAACAAATGATGCAGTAGATACAATTGAAGCTGCTGATGAAGTAACAACATCAACAGAAGCAGAAAACATAGTACCTGATAAATTTGCTGGTAAATCATTGGAAGATGTTATTAGTAGTTATGAGAACCTAGAAAAAGAACTAGGTAGAAAATCACAGGAAATAGGTGAACTCAGAAAACTATCAGATAGCTTCTTACAAGCTGAAATGGTTCGCAATCAACAGACTAATCTACAAGATAATCAGGCTAAACCTGAAAAAGAGACATTAGATGAATACGACTTTTTTGCAGACCCCGATAAAGCGGTAAATCAAGCAATAGAAAATCATCCTAGGTTTCAAGAGTTTCAACGCTTTCAACAGCAAGCTACACAGCAAGCTACTAGAAGTAAGTTGGAACAGAGTCACCCAGATTTTGGAGATATCATTAAAGATGAGAAATTCTTAAATTGGGTAGATGGAAGTCCGATTCGTAAGCAATTGTTTCAAGCGGCAGATGCTTATAATTTTGATGCGGCTAATGAATTATTATCTACTTGGAAAGATAGGTCAATGATTGATAAGACGCAAGAAGTTAAACAAGCAGCTGAAGCAGAAAGACAAGCAGCATTAAAGGCTGGTGCTACAGAATCAAGAAGTTCATCAGGCTCAGCGGGAGGTAAGACTTATAGAAGGGCTGACCTAATCCGCCTTAAAATACAAGACCCAACTAAATATGAATCAATGCAAGATGAAATTTTTGCAGCTTACTCAGAAGGGAGGGTCAAATAAAAAGCTATATAATTCATAAGGAGTAAAAGTAATGGCTAATATGACTACTACGACGACTGCTAAGTTTATTCCAGAAATTTGGAGTGACGAGGTAATCGCAACGTATAAATCTAACTTGGTTGTCGCAAACCTAGTTAAGAATATCAACCACCAAGGTAAGAAGGGCGATACAATTCATATCCCTAACCCTGGTAGAAATAATGCTTCAGCTAAAGTTGCAGATGCAGATGTAACTGCAATCACAGATACAGCGGCTGATATCATCGTAAGCATCGACCAGCACTATGAGTGGTCAATGTACATCGAGGATATCGCTGAGCTACAAGCATTAAATTCAATGAGACGTTTCTACACTGACGACGCTGGTTATGCTCTAGCTCGTAATGTAGACTCTGCACTTATCACTGCTATGGACGGAGCTTCTGCCCTAACTGGTGGTAATACAGTTATTGGTTCAGTAACTGATTGGGATGCTTCAATTCTACAAGCTATTGAAGTTCTTAACGATTCAGATGTTCCAGTAAATGACAGATACCTAATTGTAACTCCATCTTGTATGACTGCTCTAATGTCTACTGACAGATTTACTGAGCAACAGTTCATCGGTGATGGTTCTGCAATCAGAACTGGTAATATCGGTTCAATCTACGGTGTTCCTGTTTATATGTCAACTCAAGTTGGTACAGGTGCTACTGAGAAAGCTTTCTTATTCCAGAAAGATTCTACAGTACTTGCTACACAACAGTCAGTTCGTACACAGACTCAGTACAAGCAAGAGAAACTTGCTGACCTATTCACTGCAGATA